>MDTC01120735.1_pt1 | contig 15045 bp, 11 predicted proteins | sample 811181 | NCBI WGS metagenome assembly MDTC01 (sample SAMN05326644, study PRJNA326480) | marine metagenome | isolation source: seawater | place: Pacific Ocean: North | collected 2011 | reverse complement strand
GCGTTTTTGTAATAGGTCCAAAGAGCAATCTTTTTGAGTTCCGGATCACGGACCATCCAGTTTTCCTTGTGAGCGGCAAAACAATCCCGACCGGATGCATCCACCACAATGGGTGCCCGCAGTTCCAGCTCACCCAGATCCTTGGAGACCACCTTCACTCCTTCCACACGGTCACCAGTTTTGAGCAGTGTTTTTGCCTTTGTTTCTTCCCACACGCTTGCTCCGTGCTCCCGTGCTTTATCCATGATCATTTTATCAAACTCAGAACGCCAAACTTGCCAGGTAGTGGAGGAAGGGTGGTCAAAATGCTGAAAGAAATAAAAGGGCTGTGAGAGGAAGCCGTCTTCCCGAACGAATTGAACACAGTATTTTCGCGGGTTAGCTGACTCCATTAAAGTATCGACCAAGCCGAGTCTCTCGAGAGGGAAATAGCAAAAGGGCATCAATGACTCACCAACATGATAGCGTGGAAATTTTTCTTTCTCCACGATCAATACATCATGACCTTTCTCTGCCAGTAATGCGGCGGTGGAGGATCCGGCAGGACCTCCTCCAACAACAATTGCATCATATTTTGTTTTTTGGGATATCATAACGATTTACATACAATTTCCTTTTGGAAAGTTCTCAAGAAAATTTACTCTTCAAGAACGGGTAAAATTTCAACGATCCGGGCAATGCAATCTCCATTTAATCCGGAAATTTCATTACTTCGGCCATATAAAATGTCTGCCTCCACCGTTCCGAATGCCTCAATAATCGGGCCGTCGGGAATTATACTCAAGAATGCCTTGGGTGAACTCGAGTAAGGAATTCTGGAATCATTAAGGATGCCACCAAGAGGCTGCCTAGCCTCAACCACAAGTTTTCGAACTTCTTCGGGCAAGGAATTCAGTTGTATTTCAATCGCTCCATATTCAGCAGGCCGGGCCTCTTGTTCTGTTTCAAGAATGACTTCTCGAAAATAAGATTTTCCATCATTGGAAGACCTGAGGCAACGAACGCGGATTGATTTTTCATGATAACCTTCCAGTCGAGAAGTCATGTCCCCTTCATGTACGAGCAAACCTAAATATGGCTCTGGGATATCAATTGTTTCGATCTGAGTAAAGTTCAACCTGGGAAGCTTTCGAGCCATGCGCATTAAACTCAATGGATAAACGAGGTCAGAAACAGATGACATTGGAACTAGACGTAGCGAGAATCCTGATGCTGTGGAAGAAATAACTCATGCAATTTCGAATCGATTCGGAGCAGAGCATCCCGGGAGAGAACAAGCTCATCAACCTGTACAAAAAGATCTCCAGCTTTCATCCAACGATCGATAAGTTCGGAATATCGATCTTTCAAATCGATGCCAAATTTTTCTTTAAAATAACCGATACTTACTTTTCCGAGTTTCCACTGCAAGATTAGTTCCCGGATAAAACGTTCTTCTTCAGTCGTCAAAAGAGCCCGTCTAATAATGGATGAGTCTTCTTCCATCGCATCGCAGTATTGTTCAATGTGAGTCAAATTCTGATAATGAATCCCTCCTAAATGTCCAAAAGAGGCGACACCAAGGGCAACCATGTCCGCACCCGACCAAAGTCGGTCTCGATAAATAAATTTTGTCTCTTCTGGATTTTTTACCGCGGTGCAAGTACTGGTGATCGAGTAGCCCGCATTTTCGAGTCGCTTAAATGCTTCAGTTACCCATCTTCTTTTCGTCGGCCAATCAGCGACTGGAGCAGCTCGCTTTTTTTCTGCCTGCATGTTCTTGAAGATAGTTGTGTTAAAAGGAATTTCCATCTGATAAATGGTCACGCAATCAGGAGAAAGTTCAATCGTTCGATCAATACAATCGGACCAGTTCTCATCGGTTTCCTCGAGCATTCCGGCAATTAAATCGATATTTATATTTTCAAATTCTAGCTTCCGGGCGAGTTCATATGCTTGGAACACTTTTCCGGAACGATGTGCACGGCCGTTGGTTTCCAGAATATGATCGTTAAAATTTTCCACGCCTAAGCTTAAACGAGTTACACCGAAATCCTTGAGCACCCCTAACTTTTTTTCCGTTAATGTACCAGGTTCACATTCAAAAGTAACTTCTTCTATTTCGTCCCATGGCATAATCGCTTTCATTTGATCCGTCAGTTCAACTAATTGAACGGAGGACAGAAAGGAAGGAGTGCCCCCGCCAAAGTAAATGAACTTGGGTTTCCTGTCTTTGAGGTAGGGTGCGTCCGCATATTTTTGAAATTCCTTCATCGTCGCCGCAAGGTAGCGACGAACATCCTTGGAGTTTTTGTCAGTGTACACGCGGAAGTAACAAAAATGACAGCGTTTTCTGCAGAATGGAACATGGTAATAAACTCCCAACGGAGAATCACCAGGAGAAGGACTGTTGAGCATACTTTCGACGCATGGAACATCTTCTTCATTCCAAAAAGAAAATGGTGGATAATTGGAAACAAAGTAGTTTCCTACCTTGGTTTTATCCTTGGTCTCGCGGTCCGGTTTGATGAAAGTATCTTCCGTCATTTTTAATTCTCCGATTTAAAAGCATAAACTTTTCCATCTTCACACCCAACGATAATCTTTTCGTTCAACACAGCAGGTGTAGATGAAATTGGCTCACCAATTTCATATGATAGAAGTTCTTTTCCATCGGTCAGGGATAATATGTAAAGTTTGCCATCCATTGAACCAAAAACAACCTTGTCACCTGCCACCACCGGTGAACTGTCCACTCGGCCACGAGCTGAAAACCTCCACACTTGTTTTCCGGATACTCGGTTAATTGCATGCAATCCTTTGTCTCGCCCACCAATAATAACTAGATCCTTGGTCACTGCAGGAGAGGAAAAATACGGGAAACTTTTCTGCTTGTAGCTCCAAACAAGGTCTCCACCTTCCAAGTCGAATGCCATGACCGAGCGGTCCATGTTTCCGACATACCCTACCCCATCGGCTACAGCCACTGACGCGGCTATTGGAGCTTCCACTTCAACCGAGCGGATCTGTTTTCCATCCTCCAAACCAATGATGTAGAGCATGGAATCACATCCCCCAAATACCACGTTTTTCTTACCGTAAATCGTCGGGACTCCGTTGACATAATTTTGAGTTTCAAATTTCCATAGCAGCTTTCCTGATTTTGCATCCATACAGTGAACAAAATTATCGTAACTTCCTACTACGATGACCGAGTCCTTACTCAATGGGCGAATGGATTGGTTGGCGGCTCCCATAATCTCTCCCTCTGTTTCATACTTCCAAAGTAAACGTCCGGTAGCAGAATCGAGGGCATAAAGGAAACTATCAGTGGATCCGGCATAGATAATTCCATCGTAAAAAAGTGGCGGGGCTTCTATCGCCATTTCAGATTGAAAGTGCCATCTTTGATTACCAGTTTTTAAATCAATTGCATGCAACTTTCCAGAGTCGGCACCCACATAAACCAGTTCATTGGCAACCACCACCGAAGACTTCAGAAAGTCCCCGGTATCAAATACCCAGTCAAGAGAGAGCGTGCTTCCTACTGTTGCCAAAGAAACTGCTTTTAAAGCAGGGTCTCCCCGGTGCCTCGGCCAATCCGATGAGGTATCCTCATTGCCCGCTTCCGCCCAACTGCTGAAAGACAAAAATAATAAAGCCAAGGAAAAAATTTGTTTCATCCGAATTAATTTCCCTGAGGACTTGATATTTCGCAAGATTCCTCGTTGTGTAATTTTAAATAAAGTTTTTCAAAGTCGGGAATTTTTAAGGTCCGCGGATTGAATCCGGCAGTCCATTGTTTGGAAGCATCTTTGGCAAGATTGTGAATATCCAAGTGATTGATTCCACATGCATTCATGGTTTTAGGAATTTCTGCAAGTTGTAAAAGAGACCGCACTTTTAAAATTAATTCTATGGCCCCTTCTTGGTCATCACCGGACTCTTCGACTAATCCTGCGATTCTGGATAATTCCGCATAGGTTGAGCACGCGTCAGGATCAACGGAATTAAATTCCATGACCGCCGGCAAGACCATGCCCACCGCTATTCCATGGACGATTCCTCCATCTGCGGTCAGCGGATTTGCCATAGAGTGGGCTGCTCCAAGCATACTGCGTTCAATCGCGGCTCCTGCGTGAGACGCTCCCAGAAGAACCTTTCCCCGCGCTTCCAAGTCATTCGGTTCAGCAAATACCTTGGGCAAGTTTTCTTGAATTAACTGAAAAGCAATCCGGGAATGTCGATAGGACCTCGGATTCCTTTTGTTTGTAACGGCCGACTCCAGTGCGTGAGCCAATGCATCTATGCCAGTACATGCGGTGACTTTGGCGGGTTGTGAAAGTGTCAAAACAGGATCAAGAATGGTCAAACAGGGCAAAGCTTTCTTGTCTCCACAAGCCATTTTGCGATGGGTTTCATCGTCGGAAATCAAAGCGAAGGATTGACATTCACTTCCAGTGCCAGCGGTGGTTGGAATTGCAACCATGGGAAGCATGGGCTTGTCCGCTTTACCAATTCCCCAGTAATCAACCATCCTACCACCATTGGTGAGTAAAAAATTACAGCCCTTTGCAGTATCCATCGAACTACCGCCCCCCAAACCAATAATTAGGTCGATCCCTGATCGCCTCGCCACTTCAGCACAGGTTTGGGCACTTGAATCAGTTGGGTTTTCAATCGATCGATCGTATAGGGTAACACGAAGTCCGCTGTCCGAAAGGATTTTACATATTTTATCAGGGTGACCCGCTCCGGAAAGCCCGGAATCAGTGACTAAAAAAGCATGAGTGCCAAGTTTTTTCGCACGTCCGCCGAGTTGTGAGTCACAAATATTTTCCCCAAAAATAACTTCCTGACTTTCGTCGTCCTTCGTGAAAAAGGACATTGTCAAATTCCCTGACGAATCGAGGTCGAGCATTTTAAGAGTTTAATTTTGCCTCAGGCAGCCATTCCTATTGACCTGCGCTTGTAAAGAAATTCAAACATATTGCCTTCGTGGGGTTGATCCCAGGAAATCTTCATTGTTGAAATCGGTCCAATGTTCAGACGTTCGACATTGGAAGATCCAAGTAATTTTCTTTTGAATGTATCGTCATTTGTAATAGCCGTGACCACAAGGGTCGGACCAATCGCACTCAGCATATCAGCTTGTGGTACTGCCACTACACTTGCATAGGGGCAGAGAAATTCGCGATTGGCCAGTGCGTGATCCATCGAATCGCAATGAACAATGGTCGGTTTGAGGTATGTGCCCCCTTCGGCCTCTACAAGTCGTGAACCGTTTCGGTATGGAGCGGTGGCGTCGAAAGCACCCTTTTGCGCAAGGTCCGTGTCGAGGGTAGAATTAATCCAATCTCCCATCTTGGGGTTGGCGAAGCCGGACAGCACGGCATTTGGATCGTCGGCTGGCAAAGGCATTAAAGGACCCAATCGTTGACCAAGTGCATCTGCAATTTCCCGGGCATATTTCGGTACGATTACGGCCGATGCATTTACACAACTTCTGCCTCCATTGTCAGAGATTGAGGAAACCATAACATCGATAAAATCTGGCCAATTCTCAATTTCATCTTCCCCGATTAAAATTTTACTGAACCCTGGTCCATGGACTTGCACCCCGGGATCACCGGCATACAAATCAGTCGTGCTTTTGTCACCAAAAATTAATGCCCGATCACACAGACGTAAAATGTCCCCGGCGCCTTCGTGGTCAGTGGGGTAAAAACCAAAAGCTTCCCTAGGACATCCAGCTGCAATAAAAGCTTGGATTAATCGAAACGGTGTCCATGGCTCTTCTCTTCCTGGTTTCATCACTATTGGTATTTTCAAGGCAATGGATGGAAGCCACAAGGAATTGACTGCCGGAGAATTGCTCGGCATTACTAGACCAAGTGAATCGGTTGTGGGGTAAAAACACACCGGAGATCCTGATTGCTTTCCAAATCCTTTGTCCAAAACATCAAACTCAATTCCTCGGGTAAGGCCGTTTAAGATCAACTCCAAATGTGTCAGGGCATAATGGATTTTGTCCATATTCCGGCGAACCATGACATGAGGAAGCCCACTGGTTGATGATAATGTTTTCAGGTAATCTCCTGGGCTTTGTAAAACTCCGTCTTCCCCCAAGGGAAGCTCGGCAGAGAGAAAAAGTTCGCCGGCTTTGGAGCTAATTTCAACCAATTCACGGGTAGAAAATTTTTGCAGGGCTTCCCGTGCTTTTCCTATCTTAGTGAGGTCGCGTCGAATGATTCCGGCATTCACTTGACTCATTGTTGCCTTGACCGAGCCGTCTCGGTAGTCCTTGACCTCGGATTGATTGAAACTTTCATAAGCTTCTCCAAGTCTCAGGCAGGGAATGTGTGGTATGTTCATCTTTAATATACTCCTTCTACGATATTTTTTTCCATTGCTCCGAATGGACGGACTTCCGCAACTCCGTCCCAAGGTGCTTCTTTCCATGGTTTTCTTCTCAGTGCTTCATCCCGTTCTAAGAATCGGGGCATGAAAAATTCTTTGGTTAAAGTTGTGAGCTCCACTCTGCCCCACGAGTCGTGATCAACGGTCTGGTTGGTGTCTGGGTTAATCACTCGTAGGGCAGCCCGTGGCTGAGGGGCATAATAAGCAATTGAATAATCATTTTCCGGACCAATCGGATGGTGTCTAGCCAAGCCCATCAAGGTATTGCCATAGGTGGGCACAAATCCGATTTTTCCTCCTTCACATACTTCTTCGACCAAAAAACGTGCGTATTGTTTATCCATCGTAGTTCCTCCGCAAAAAACTCCTTTTATTCCCGCTCGGACTAAGTCTTTTCTCTCAGCCAACGCTTCAAGCAACTTGGGAGTGGTAAACAAAGCACTCACGCTGCGATGCTTCAATATCGTAAGGGCTTGGTCTACCACATGGTCCATATAGGCACGGGCTTGGTCGTATTGTTTGTTTGCGATTAAACGCTTAACCCATCTTGGGTCAAGGTCGACGAAATAACAAGAGCAACCCCTCTCATTTGCCAAATGTTCAATCGCAAGGCGCAAGCGACGAGGGCCGGTTGGGCCGACCATCATCCAGTAATGATTGCGGGGGAAATGCTCGTCCTTAAGAGTGTCAGAGAATGCGGTGTAATCGATTCTGAAATCATCCCAGCCGATTCTCTGCTTAGGCATGCCAGTAGTGCCGCCAGTTTCAAAAATATTGAAAGGGCGACCGGCAAATGCCTTGGGAACCCAAATCTCATTGGGAAGGTCACGCAACCATTCATCCTCAAAGTTGGGGAATTTTTGACAAAGATCAGAGAAATTTTTCACTTCTTCGAGTGGATTCCAATCCTGCTCATCCGCCCAGTTGAGCCAAAAAGGGGAACCAGTTTCAGAAGAGAAATGCCACTTGATCATTTCGGCCACATGAAGGTCAAGTTCCTCCGCAGCTTGTTGAATTTGAGTTTCGTTCGCCATGAGAAAATCTATTAAATTAATTATCGAGAAATCACAATTTCTGTTGCGGGGGGAAAAACTTTTCCAAAGTCTGACGAGATGGTGGTTTGGTGAAAAGAGAAACAACAATCATTGCCAGAGCGGAGGCAAAAAAACAAATCGCTGCTGGAACAATCCCCGGGCCAACAAAGAACTCCCCTCCGTAGCCAGACAAATGAAAATAATAAAGCCAGGTGATAACTGCAGCTATAATACTTGAAAATGCCCCATATTTAGTTGCACGCTTCCAATACAAGGCAGCAAAAACAACCGGAAAAAGTGCCGAGAATCCACTGAAGCACCAGATTGCCAAATCGAATACATTGGCATTCTTTGCAAGCATTGCCAGTCCATAGGTAAGGGTTACAATTACAACAATGAAAATTCTCGCAATGAGAATGATTTGCTTATCGGTAAACTTATTAGCCCCTGCCCGGTGTACGACTATGTCGTTGGTAAAAATCGTGCCCAAACAAAGAAATTGTGAGTCCAGAGATGACATGATCGCGGCTAAAACTCCGGCAGTCAGTAAACCAGTTAGCACTGGATCTCCCACCAATAGATTGAGCATTGCCGAAAGTACTGCAGGAGGAGGAATACCCGGAGGTAGTACACCACTTGCCCAAGCCCCGACTAATACACAGGGCACCCAGACAATCATGATGCACAACGGGTGAGCAATCACGGTCAATTTGAACGATTTCGCACTCTTCGCTGTCAGCCAGTGTTGAAACAAATGAGGAAACATTCCCACACTCAATGGAATGAACAAATAAGTTACAAAAGTCAAAAATGGAAATCCGAGCTCTCGTTGAAAAGGAACTAACTCGCCAGTTTTTGGATTTTTCTTCTTGAATTCCACTTTTGTTGGCTCACGCCAGAAATGGGGCTGTTTACCCGAAAGGTCGGTATTTGTGGATTCCAATACTTTCCCAACAACCTTAGGTTTTTCATTATTCAAAAGCTGTCCTTTTTCCTTATCGAATTTAAAATCCTGCACCACCATGCCACTGTCGGTGATCCTAACAGGAACTTTACCCGCCTTTTCCAAACCGCCCAATCCATCAATAATGAAAGCAAATGCAACCAGACCCATAATCATGAAAACAATGGTTTGAAAAGTATTGGCATAAGCCGCGCCACGGGATCCTCCCATGAAAACATAAGACAAAACAACAATTGAAACTACAAGACCGGTCAACCAAGGAGGAATTCCGCCCAGCCATGGAGGTGCGGATGGATTGGTGAAGAGCCCGGGGAATGCTCCCGCAGTGACCGGCTCAATTGTTTTTCCTGCTCCAATGATACCAATGAGTAAGTAAGGAATTACCAATAAGACTAGGATTGGAAATAAAAGATATCCAAGTCCATCCGATTCAAATCGTGTACGAAAGAATTGAATTTGAGTGATAAATCCGTATTTTTTACCAAATGCCCACAATTTTATACCCACTAGAAAAAAGATTCCTGCGTGTACAAGTCCGCTAATTGAAGCCATCAATCCGTATGTCCCTATTCCACGCTCGAAGGATTTACCGGTTGATCCAACTAGAGCAAATGCGGTCATGGTGGTTCCAAAAACACTCATCAACAAAAGGAAAGGTCCTATGCTGTGGCTAGCAACGAAGTAGTCTTTACTAGTTCCCCGAAACAATCGATTGCTAAAAAAACCAAGTCCAAGCAAGAGGCAAAGATACCCGATTATTACAAGAAGAGTTGTCATAGCGACTTAACGAAAGTTTTAATAATCTTCAGTTTTCTCGGAATCTTCGTCGGCAAATTTTTCCAGATGAACCGGCCATGCATACCGAATTGCAAGCCAACCTAGCACGGCGCAGGCAATCGAAAATAGACCATGATATGCGAGTCCCATTGGAATGAAACCAAAAACAAGATTCACATTTTCCCACCACCAAAAATCCTGATGAAGGAAGAACATCACGATAAAAAGTCCCCAGACTAAAAGTTTTCCGGAATTTGAATTGGAAGCACTCAAAGTTTTACTTTCCAATTGCATAGAGGTGAGTTTGAGTGGCAACATAAAGAGTCCCATTTGCAACCACTGGCGAACTGTAGACCGGGGCACCCATATTTACGGTTTCAACGGTTGGTTTTTCCTTGCCGTGGTCCAGAACCAACAAATCTCCATCTTCATTTCCAAGCAATACTTTGCCTGCTACCACAAGTGTGGACCCCCAAATTCGACTAAAAGAATCGTAGGTCCAATAAACCTCTCCGGTAATCGCGTCCAAGCAATGAATAAGACCCGCATATTCGGCAATGTAAACTAAGTCTTCATGAACTGAAACCGTTGATATCGTCCTTCCGACATCGGTGTTTTTCCACAAAACTTTACCCGATTTTGCTTCAATGCAACTTAATCGGCCCACCCCATCTCCATGTTCAGGGTCTTGTCCAATTGCACAATACACTTTTCCCTTATAAAGAACGGGAGTTCCTATTAACTCGCTCGGGCCGGGCGGAGTCGCATAGGGAACCCGCTTTCCGGATTCGTCCTTGCGGTAATGAGGTTCGTTGCAATCTACTTTCCAAATGGGATTGAAAAGATCATATCCATCCGCGTCCTTCTTTGTCTCAGTGGAATATCCGTAACAAAAACCATCTGTACCTCCCCAAATTAAAGTTTCCTGTCCGTCTATTTTTCCATAAGTCAAGGAAGACCAAGCGGCATGAAGGGCATTTTCACTTGCCCCAGATCCATCTTCACCGATTAATTCACCAGTTTTTTTATTTAAGGCAATCCAACTAGGAGACAATGGACTTGGAATGTTTGTATGGGACCAGTCAACTCCATTGGAAGTGGCGACATACACTCGATCTCCTAAAATAAATGCTGAAGAACTGGTTACATTATGAGGGAAAACACCTAACTCATCTCGCATGTCATACATCCAGATAATGTCTGCATCTAAGCTCTCATCCAGTGGATCCTGCATGCCTTTTGGCTTGATGTAATTTGCTTCGTCAGTGAATGGACCTTCATTTCCGTCAGACAATCCGTTGATGTCCAAGCACACCACCTCACAGCGGTTGGTAACGACATACACTTTATCTCCTTCTATCGCGGGTGACGAACACACTCCGATGTATTCCCAATCGCTTACCTTGCCAGCCCCAAGTTTTGGAATCACCAGTTGCCATTCGAGTTTACCAGTTTTCTCGTCCAGACACATCACCACTCCACGATCCCCTTTTTTCTTTGGATCCCTCGGCGACTCGTTATTTGTACCGACAAATACTTTTCCGTTGGCAACCGTAACATTTCCGTAAGCTTGTGATCCTAATTTTGCGACCCATTTGACATTTTCAGTTGTTTTCAAATCAACACGTTCATCCGCATCCATTTCTCCGGGTTTGAAAGACCAGGTGACGGATTCTTCAAGAGAAACCATGTTTCTTGTTCCATTCCCTCCCCAAATTGGCCAGTCCGACCCCAACAACGAAAGAGCATTTAAAAACAAAAGGGAAAAAATTACTTGTAAATATGACTTTTTCATAAAAAAACTAAGAGTTGACTTTTATTTGTTGTAATAGACGGAAAGATTATCGAGGAATACTTTTTTCTTACTCTGGGGAGACATAGCATACACCCCAGGTGCACCATGAGTATGAGCAATTGTATGCGGTGCTTGAAGCGTCCATGAACCAGGCTCGGGGTCACCTTTTATCCATGCTTTTGCCAAAACAACCCCAGATCCATCGTCCTTGAGATCAACTCTAGTTTTTAAACGATACCAGGTGTTTGTTTTAATGGAAAATGGAACGGAATATCGAAACCTGTCGTAATTAGAAACAACTTCCAGTTTCTGGCTATTTCCAACCAGTACAAAAATATACCTCTGGTTGATTAAACCAATGTTTGATTTTGTGCGGCGATCGCCATCTGTCATCACATCTGATTCGAGCGTATAATTACTCATGTCCTTATGACCGAAAAAATTAATCGCCCTTTGGAATAAAACTCGGTCAAGGGTATTACCGGCAATGAAATTACTGCCCGTATCTTGTACTTGCCAGCGCATTCTGGCGCCCAACCAAGCCAAAGGCGGATATGAAAACGGAATTCCATCCGAGCTTGTGTTGGACAATGAAAAACTATTCTCAAAATTTTCGTTGTATGGTAGTTCTTGCAAAACTCTTCCTCGAGTAAATCCAGAAAGGTTACCATTCGTTACTCGCAACGCACCGGCAGAAAGTTTGGCGTCTTGATTGGCGGTAAGAATTCCCATGTCGCTAATTTGAGCGTCTACTTCTGATTGTACTTTTGCAGTCGGTGGAATCCATTTTTCCCATGTTAGATTTTCACTGATACGATTGACTCTCCTACCCGTTCGGTCCAAGCCATGCACTTGAAAAGTTAATCGGTCTCCTGATTTTATTGCAAACTCAGCGGGAACTACTTGTAAGGAAACAACTTCGGCGTTTGATTTAAGATTCGATGCGGGAAGGGTCACGAAAGGTGGAGCATCATCAGCACTTCCAAAGCAATAGAGTTTTTTCTTTGTTTGAATGTATACCCTGCCGTGAGCAACTGCAGGTGCAGCCAGGCAGGCTGATTTCAGGTCAATTTCGCTGACGACTTCCGCATTGTCACCCAAATCCCTCACCACGAAGACCATACCGTTAAACATTGGGACATAAAGTTTACCATCTGCCCATGTGGGAGAAGCATGAACTTGGTCAGGAGCTAATTTTAAAACCCAGTGCTCTTCTCCAGTCGCTGCATCCAGGCAAACTAATTCACCGCGTTTGATGGTTGAGTAAACCCGGTCGTTTCGATACACTGGAGAACTTGTAAATGCTTCCATCGAATTGTTTCTCCAAACCTCATTAGACTTATCAAGCACGAGGATTTCGTCACCGAGTTTAGGCAACTTAGCGGGCTTCTTAATTCCAACCATCCTACCTATTACACTGGAATCTGTATTTTCTTTGCCATGAATTGCGATGACCAAGTCATCATGAAGCACTACTCCTGAATTTACACCCCCGTAGGACATTTGAAACCTCCAGAGAGGCTGACCGGTTCGAGCATCTATGCACACAATATGTCCGCAACCAGTTCCGCTGTAAAAAACTCTTCTTCCATCGGGCAGGTCTTCAAAAACCAAAGGTGAAAACGAACTATCTTTCGGAGTAATTCCGGGAGTTGAGGACCAAACAAGGTCACCAGTATTTTTATCAAATGCATAAAAACGGTCCCGTGCAGGGCCCTGCTTTCCCCAATTTGCTGTTATTGCATGAATAATGACCAATTCACCATCCACACATGGACCACCAGTTCTTCCGTTCGGAAAAGTGAGGCGAGCAAACTCCTCCATCAATGAGCGTTCCCATAGTAGATTACCGTTTGCATCGTATCCAATCAACGGGCCCGGGCTGGTTTGAAAAAATACATTCCCGGTATGTGGATCGACACAGGCAGCACCCACTCCATAACGATTGTAAACAATGTCGCTGATGAAATCACTATGTCGTCTGTCCCAAAGAATTTTTCCAGAAGTGACATCCAAACATGCAAGCGACTCTTGGAGCTCATCTTCGACTCCATAATATCCAAATTGATAGGCCCGACCACCGGCTATCACTGGGACCCCACCACCTTGGATTTCATAGGTCCAAAGTAGACTATCATTCAAGTCGTCCGGTAGATTGGTTTGACTGGAAACGCCAGTACCCGCTTGTCCCCGCCAATGAAGCCAGTTGGAATTTACGGCGTTTGAATTGTTAAGCGGTTGTTTTGGGGAAGCACTTTCTTTCTTTGAAGGACTTTGAAGGCAGGACTCCAAGAAAAACGAAAAGAATACAATAATACAAAGGGGGTAGAGTTTTGCTCGCATGATGGGATTGTTTGGCTTTACCTAATTAGTACTTGTATGTAGTTTCTTGTCAAACGTACTCTTTTGAAATGGTAAAAATAGTCAAATGAAGTCTGATTCGAATTCCACACTTCCTCCTTTACTCCGTGCATGCTGGATAAAATTAAATTCTACTTTTCAAAAAAGACTCTCCGAATTAAAAATTACACCGGACCAGTACACAGTCTTAAGATGGTTAAGTGAGCGAACTAAAGAACAGACCACGCAATTGACACTTGCAAATCTTATGTTTACGGATGCCAATAATATTTCGGCTCTCTTAAAAAGAATGGAAAATCTTGGTCTTCTCAGCCGGTTTAGCAATCCGAATGACAAGCGCATGAAAATCATTCAAATTTCCACAAAAGGAGTTGAAAAATTTAACCAAGCGAAAAGAGTGGCTTCATTACTCGAAAAACAAGCACTTTCCGGATTCTGCGAAAAAGAAAAACTTGAATTCAACATGTTACTTGGCAGGCTGAACGAGTTCCTGAACAAGTCCTAAGGAATCGATTTTTTCATTGAGAGACAAACCCAAGTACCCCCGCTGCTTCTACAATGCATCCTTCCCGAGGAATAAGTGGGGGGCGTCCAGTTATTTTTCCCGGGTAGTACCTGAAAGTTAGCAAGCTCTTGGTAGAACCTTGGGTTGGTTGCAACTAAAGTAAGGGTACCTTCGTCGCTCAAAACAACGAGCGTATCTTGTACCAATATAATTGATCCAACCCCAAATCCTTTTTCTTCCCATATTTTCTTTCCACTTTCAATTTCCAGACAAAATAGGGTTGCATGACGAGCCCGGGCTCCAGCCTGACCATGAATCCCAAAAGCATACTGGTCTTTTTTTACTAGGCTAGCCATTTGGCACGAAATCGCATCCGACTCCCATTTTGCTCCAAAAGAAGATTTTCGTTCTTCGATAAATGCTGTGCCTTTTCCATAGGCACTCGAGATCAAAAATGAGTCTCCCACTTCCAGGGGTTGGGTTGCATTAATTCCATACCTTGTTGTGTGTTGGTATTTCTTGAATTCCTCACCGTCAGATAATCCATTCAAAACAAGTCCAAACTGATTAAAGCTAACAATCTCTCGTTTCGATGATTTTCTTAAAAAAGGGCTGGAGTACCCTGCACCATAGTTTCCTGTTCGCCAAACCACACTGCCATCCAGTGAATCCAACGCCACAAGAGATCCTTCTTCGGATCCAGTCTGAACAATTACTTTATCTTCTGCGACCAGAGGTGCAGATGAATATCCCCATTGGGGACGCACTCCGTTTAAATCTTTTACCAAATTGGTGCTCCATAATACATTTCCGGTTTTAAATTCAAGGGCGTATAAGTCTCCTTCATGACTGAGAAGAAAAACATGTTCACCGGCAATCGTGGGAGTCGAACGACTGCCACCCTGAAAATAATCAGCAGACTTTTTACACGGGTATTGATGAGTCCATTGTACCTTACCCGAATCCGTATCGAGACAATAAAGAGTATTTTTTCCGTTTTCATTTCCCTGGCACAAAGCAAATCCTCCGGATACGACGACACTTGAATATCCCGCTCCTACTTTTATTGACCAAAGAACTTCAGGTTCCTCCTCCTCCCAATTTAATCGAAGCCCAGTTTCGTTCGATGAGTGGTCTCTATTTAAACCTCCATAGGTAGGCCAATCTAGTCCCAAAAGTACAAAGGGAAAAAGCAGAACAGAAACAAAGG
>MDTC01015106.1_pt1 | contig 15045 bp, 8 predicted proteins | sample 811181 | NCBI WGS metagenome assembly MDTC01 (sample SAMN05326644, study PRJNA326480) | marine metagenome | isolation source: seawater | place: Pacific Ocean: North | collected 2011 | reverse complement strand
TTAAACCTCAAGCCCCTGCATCAGAACTCCGCTCTCTCTGATCCCATGGGCGAGGATTTCAACTATGCGGCCGAGTTCCAGACTATCGACCTCGAGGAATTGAAGGCAGACATCGAGAAGGTAATGACTACTTCTCAGGATTGGTGGCCTGCAGACTATGGGCATTACGGCCCACTCTTTATCCGTATGGCTTGGCACAGTGCTGGCACCTACCGCATTCACGATGGCCGTGGGGGAGCTTCTTCGGGCACCATGCGTTTCGCCCCTCTCAACAGCTGGCCTGACAACGTGAATCTCGAGAAGGCCCGTCGTCTCCTCTGGCCAATCAAGCAGAAATATGGTCGTAAGCTCTCGTGGGCAGATCTGATGGTCTTGACCGGCAACTGCGCGATTGAATCCATGGGCCTGAAGCCCTTCGGATTTGCCGGGGGCCGCGAAGATGTCTGGGAACCCGAAGAAGACATCTACTGGGGTTCGGAGACAGAGTGGCTCGGAGATGAACGCTACACCGGAGACCGCGACCTTGAGAAGCCTCTCGGAGCCGTTCAAATGGGACTAATCTACGTGAACCCAGAGGGCCCTAACGGGAATCCTGATCCTGTCTCCGCAGCACGGGACATCAGAGAGACTTTTGGACGAATGGCTATGAACGACGAGGAGACTGTAGCTCTTATCGCCGGAGGTCATACCTTCGGAAAAGCCCATGGGGCAGCAGATCCTGATCAGCATGTCGGCAGAGAGCCGGAGGGAGCGAGCACAGAGGAGCAAGGCTTCGGATGGAAGAATAGCTACGGAACCGGAAACGCAGGCGATACGATCGGTAGCGGCCTTGAGGGGGCCTGGACTCCGACCCCGATCCAATGGGACAACAGCTACTTCGAGACCCTTTTCGGTTATGAGTGGAAACTGACGAAGAGCCCAGCTGGGGCGCAGCAGTGGATTCCAACAGACCCCTCTGCAGCGGGCATAGTGCCCGATGCCCATGAGTCGTCCAAGACCCACGCTCCAATCATGTTCACTACCGATCTCTCCTTGCGTATGGACCCGGCATACGAAGCGATTTCCCGGAGATTCCTGGAAAATCCTGATCAGTTTGCGGACGCATTTGCCAAAGCCTGGTATAAGCTCACGCACAGGGACATGGGCCCCGTCAGCCGCTGTCTGGGTTCTCTGCTACCCGACGAAGCTCAACTGTGGCAGGACCCTGTCCCGGCAGTCGATCACGACCTCGTTGACGACGAAGACATCAAAGCACTGAAGACCCAGATCCTGTCCTCTGACCTCTCGATTCCTCAACTAGTCTCCACCGCATGGGCTTCAGCCTCGACCTTCCGGGATTCAGATAAGCGAGGCGGGGCAAATGGCGCGCGAATCAGGCTCGCCCCACAACGAGACTGGGAAGCCAATAACCCTGAGGGACTGACCGCAGTGCTGGCGACCTTGGAGAAAGTTCAATCCGACTTCAATGCCACCCAAGCCAATGGCACCCGCATCTCACTCGCAGATCTCATTATCCTTGGTGGTTGTGCCGCCGTTGAAGAGGCCGCAAGGAAGGGCGGGCACAAAGCCTCTGTGCCCTTCTCCCCGGGTCGCAGCGACGCCATACAGGAACAAACAGACGTCGAATCCTTTGCGGTCCTTGAGCCTACCGCGGACGGCTTCCGCAATTACCTTCACGGCGAGCATGCCCTTACAGCCGAGTCCCTCCTAGTCGACCGGGCTCAGAAGTTGACCCTCACCGCGCCAGAGATGACCACCCTCGTAGGAGGCCTTCGCGTTCTTGGAGCAAATACCGGAGGCTCCGCTATTGGCATGTTGACTGAGCAACCGGGAACCCTGAGCAATGACTTTTTCACTAACCTGTTGGACATGAACACCGAATGGAAAAAGTCGACCAAGTGCGAGCACTTCTATGAGGGAACCGACCGGGAGAGCGGAACCCAGAAATGGACTGCCTCCGCAGTGGACTTGGTCTTCGGTTCAAATTCCCAGCTCAGGGCCATCGCAGAGGTCTACGCCTGCAATGATTCAGAGGCCGCATTTGTATCCGACTTTATTGCCGCATGGGACAAGGTCATGAATCTTGACCGCTTTGACCTCCCTTCCTGAGCGAATTCCATCAGGGCGTATTGGAATCAGGACTTAAGCTTCTTTCTAGCTGCCCCAAGATCAACTCTGTCCTCTTCTTGTCACGAAACTGGGGTCCCCCGTGACCCGCCCCTGGTATCACCTGCAACACTGCCTCGAGGCCTGACTTATCATACGCAGCCTTAAGGCGCTCCCCGTGCTTTATCGGCCCGGGCTTATCGGCCTCACCGACCAGCAGGATAACCGGAGGATCGTCCGGGGAGATATGATTCGTCACGCTGGCCAGCCGCGCGAGGGCAATCTTCTCAGAGGGCTTACCCCCCAGAAGCTGGTACAGAGGGCTCGCTGGCTTATCCCAACGCTGGGGTGCGGTTATCGCATCGTGCTCGAGATCTGTCGGGCAATACATCCCAATCGCCATTTGCACTCGACTTGATTGATCTGAATTCCCTCCTACCCGGCCTTCTAACTCTTTGACCCCTCCACTGGTGGCCAGAAGCAAGGCAAGATGGCCTCCTGCAGAGGCTCCCGCCACCGCGACCCGCTCTGCCTTGAACCCGAGCGCATCCGCATGAGCCCGCAGAAAGCGGATCGCCCCTTTGCAGTCATGCAGAATGACAGGAAACTTGGCAGCATGACTCTTGCGGTATCCCACACTCGCTACGGCATACCCATGGCGGACAAGCCAGCGCACCTGACAACTTTCCTTGGAACCGGACCTCCAGGATCCCCCATGAAAGAAGACAACCAGATGAGGCCTGTCCTCCTTCTTCTTCGGGAAGTACAAATCCAGACTCAATGGGACATCATCCACCTCCGCAAAGACGACTCCCCGGTAAATCCTCTCAGACTTAGTCTGCTCCACGATGGAGCCTTTAGGCCCTTGCTCCAGAGCACCCACCAAGGACGACAACAAGATGCAACCCAGAAGAGATAGCCGCAACATCATCAGTTTTCCCGGAAAATCTGGCTCCTCACAACCAGTCGGACTAGTTCACGCAGGCGGTTGTCTCTCTTCTCCAATTCAGCAGTGATCCGGTCGAGTTCACCGCGGTCTACGGCCTCAAGCTTCCTTCCCGTAGCGTAGGTAAGCATCTTCTTTGTGAGACTTCTCACCACAAGTTCCTTCCTCTCCATCAGCATGCTCTTAAAATCTACGATATCCTTGATCTCTCTGCCGCTTGACAAGGTAGTCGCCGTGTCGATTGGCCCATTCGCCCTCCTGTAACGGTCCCGCCAACGCCCCACCACATCGAAGTTTTCAAAGGCAAATCCCATCGGGTCGATTTTGCGGTGACAACTACTACACGCCTCATTTGCACGATGAAGATCTAGTAACTCCCGGACTGTAGTAGCCTCACGGGTATCGGTGGGAAGAGGCTCGACATCGGGGGGCGGAGGAGAGGGCGGCGTCCCCAGAACATTTTCCAAGACCCAGACCCCACGGATAACAGGTGAGGTCTCCACGCCATTTGCTGTCGCGGTCATGACCCCTGGTTGAGTAAAAATTCCTCCACGCCCCCGCCCCTCAAGCTTGACCTTGCGAAGGCGTTCCCCCCGAATCCCCTCCCGCCGATAGATCCATTTCGCCAGCGTCTGGTTCATGTAGGTATAGTTGGAATCAATAAAATCCTCGATCCGCCCATTCCTCTGCAGGATATCTTCGAAGTAGGTTGTCACCTGCTTCATGAGTAGAGGTTCGACCCTGAGATTCTTGTAGAACTGATAATCACCACCTGAGGGCGGCATCTTCCCTAGCTTGTCCATCCGCAACCATGTAGAAGGAAAATGCCTGATGAAAGCGCCTGATCGCCGATCCCGGAGCATTCGCTCCACCTGACGATCCAGCTCAATGGGATCCCGCAACTTCCCCCTCCTCGCCAAATCCATGAGAGTTTTGTCCGGCATCGAGGACCAGAGGAAATAACTCAGGCGCGAGGCCAGCGCATAATCGTCAAGAGCACCAGGATCTTCCTTGAGGTAGAGAAATTGCGGCGAACACATCAGGGCGGCGTAGCCGTCCTGCATGGCCCTGATATAGGGCGGCACTGCTTCCTTCGGCTTTTTAGGCTGGGCCACATTGTGCAAGGGATCTTTCGAGAGCTTGACGTGAACTGAATTCGCTCCACTCCATCCAGCCCGGAAACTGTTGTTTCCCCCATAAGCAAAATATTCGACCCGGATTACATGCTCCCCCTCGCTAAGCTCTACCTTGCGCTTCTTGAGTTCAGGGCCGTGCAAGCCGTCATGCAGGATCACCTCTTTCCCATCAATGAGTATCCTCGCACCATCATCCGAGGCCATTTCGAAGATATATTCGCCCGCTTTGGGCGCCTCGAGCGCGCCCTCAAATACCATCCCGAAATATTCCTTTCTGCCCGAAGCCCCTATATCAATGAAACCCTTCGGCAAGACCCCCTCGGAAACTACCTTGAGAGCCTTGAAATCGGGAAGCTTATCCCACTTTCCTTCATAAACCTGGTAACGTAGATTCTTGATGCCTCCAGCCACTTTCACTACCGGACCTGCCTGCTGCTTCAAGACCAACTGCACATACGGCTCAATCTCACTTGGCTCGACCGGACGCCGGAAACACCGCTCAGCAAACGCTAGGAGAAGCCTTCGAACTTCATCCTCCTCCCCGGAGGCCTCCCCATAGAGAGCCGTATGACTTCGTGGAGGCCAGGCCTCCAGCAAGGGTTCTACCTTAAGGCTGTGAATCCTGAGATGAGGACCACGGTAGCCCCCCTTGAAAAGGAGGCGTGCCATATTCATTCCCCAGTTCTCATGACCCTCCTTGTCCGCATTCTTATCCGGCCGCTTGAAAAACTCCGCAGGCATGAATTCCTCGACGATCTTCTCAGGCCGAACAATTTTTTCGGTGGGCCCGTTCTCCCAACCCAGCCAAGGAGTCCAAGTCTTGTCGATCCAGACCTCATGGGTAAACACCTTCCTTTTGCCATCGGCCGGGACGGACCATAAGGCCTCCGGCGTGGAGGTAGGCCCCGCAATTCCACCGTTTTTAGTATCCGCAATATTGAGACAAAGCTGGAAAGGATCATTCTCATCGACTGAGATCACCTCCTGCCATGGATGCGTGGGATTGTGCCCCGACACCTCTACCGTTACCTTGTATCTACCAGAGAGCCCTACCCCTCCACGCAGATCGGTGGGCGCCACTCGACCGTAACGCTCATATCCTACCGCCATCATTTCGTAGTATTCCTCTAACTCCCGGGAAACTGTCTCAATCAGATTGCGCCCCTTACCCTTGACCAGATGGCCTGTGAAGTGGTGAGACTTACCCTCCGGCCTTGGTCCAAGCTCAGTTGCCTGCTCGAGAGTTTCCTCCACCGCGCCAAGAGTCAGCTTCAGGAGAAAGTCCGACATTACCAGGTGATCTCCTAGATTAAAGAATCCATCCTCCTGCTCATCCTCCGGGAAAAACCTCAGCGGATCATTGCCCGTTCGCTCAACACTCCCGTTTCCGTTGTTATCTACGAGACGGGATCCCGCCGCATCTGGCCGATACTGTGGACCGTCGAGATAGAGTAAGTCCCGCAGGGTATTGCGTAGTTCATGGCGATTCAAACGTCGGATCACAGTCCGACCCCCAGTGCTACGCAGCTCGGAGTAAAAGGAGGCAAGCTCTCCTGTGAGCCGCTCCACGATCGGCGACCACTCCTCTTTTTCCGGCTGAAGGCTCTTGCGGGGTGGCATCTCGCCCAGATTCAGCTGATCGAGGATATTCTGCCACGTTTCCAGAGTCTCGATCTCAGACAGGTCGGTTCCCAAGGTATCGAAACGATAGTCCCCCTTCTGCTTTTCCGCCCCATGGCAATCAAGGCAGTATTCCTTTAAAAAAGGGCGGATTTCACCAAGACTGTTCGCGACCACCACCCCCGGGAAGCCGCTCAGTGACAAAATTGCGATAGCGAACGGCCGGGCGAGCATCGGATCGATTTACTGGGGCCAGGAGCTCTTAACACCTTACTACGCCTTCCATTCAAGTCCACGGAGCGTACTCGTGCTGGAGCCAAACTGGTCTACTTCGAGGCCACTATTCTGAAGAATGGAAAGAAGCAGATTCGCGGCAGGAACCCTTTGAATGTCTTCCTTAGGGTAAACTTTGTGCTCCCCGTGCTTGAAACCACCCCCTGCAAGAACAAGCGGCAGGTTCTTGGTCTGATGCGTACCTGCCGCCATCCCACATCCATAAAGAATCGCGGTATGATCAAAAAGAGTGCCTCCATTGATAGGATCCTCCTGCTCTTTAAGGAGGTCAATCAGGTAGGACATCATTGACACCTGATAACCCTCAATCTTCTTGAGAGCCGCTACAGGCTCAGGCCTCTCCCCGTGATGGGAAAACCCATGATACCCCCCATTAAGCCCAAAATCTCCATTGGCAAACCCGCTCACCATCGTGATTGCCCTCGTGGAATCAGTTTGTAGGGCCAACGCGATCATCTCGATCATGACCTTCAGTTGCTCCGCGGTTCCGTTTCCAGGATTGGGCTCCTTGACATCTGTTTTCGGCTTTGGCCTCTCGAGCCAGGGCTCCTGCTGCACGATTTTCTTCTCCATCGTGCGCACCGAATCAAAATATTCCTCGAGCTTCGTCTGATCTTGTTTTCCAAGCGTTCTACTCAAACTCTTTGCCTGCTCGCCCACCACGTCCAGAATACTGGAGTGACGCTTAAAGCGCTCTCCGGACGAGGCCTTTTTCTCGGCGTTGTCTTCGAGGAACATTGCGCGATAGGCGGCCCTCATGTCGATGGAGGGCACCTGCACCCCGGTCCGGGTGAAGCTCAGAAGGTTGCGCTCCCGCACTCCCAGGGTCATGGAGGGAAACCGAGTCGCAGCGCCGTGATGCTCTGCAAGCTTCTGGTCAAGGCTGATGTTGCCCTCAGTATAGTTGTGGGCGAGGACCGGGCGAACTCCGCTGAGGAGAACTGGCACTCCTTGATGACCCCCGGTAAATCCGTGATCGAGATTGGAAAAAACCGTGAAATCCTTCCGGTGTTTTTCCAGCGATTTTAAGGTCTCTGGCATGTCATACTTCACACCAACCTGCGTCTCGTTTGGAAAGAATCCCTTCTGGTAGACCCCGTAATTGTTGGAGAGACACACGAACCGCTTCACCGGGCCGGTGGCCGCCCGAGCTGCCCGGGCGGTTGGAATCATTGCCTCAAGCATGGGCAGGGCCATCGCTACACCACTCCCACGGAGGAATGTTCTTCGATTCAAGGGACTTCGCATAACCTAACCTAGTGGTAACCTCCCTAGGTTAACCCGCCGCAGGTCCTAGACCAGCCCTGAATTCTCACGCATCTGAGTGATCGAATTCACTGAATCTACTCAGATTCGGCACCAAGAAGCCCTTACTCTTTCTTGGTAAATACCCCCCTCTAACCGCTTATATTTAGACCATTCTGGGCAGATACAGCGACTGTCCCGGAACTTCTCGAACCCTCTTAGGTATTCAGCAACAGGAATCCTGCATTAAGATAAGATGCATATCCCACCCAGAGAAGATACGGAACCAGCAGCCATCCCGCAATCCGGTGAACCTTTCCGAACTGCCTGATCGTAACAGCGACCGCAACGATCAGAAGGCCAATAATGCCGAGGGCGATATCCATCCGGTGCCACCCAAAAAAGGCCGGCGTCCATGCAAGATTCAGAAGAAACTGTATCGAAAACCATCGCAGCCCAATCCTTCGGTCCCTTCCACTCCCCTCGGAAATCACCAAGGCGAGAGCAAATCCCATCAACCCAAAAAGAAGAGTCCACACGGGACCAAAGATTCCATTCGGTGGCGTCCCGGGAGGGCGCTCAAGCATGGCATACCAGTCCTTGATTGAACCAAAGCTCACCAAGCCACTGGCATTCCCAACCACTTCGATAATAAGGATACAGATTACTGCTTTCTTCCAGAACTTCATCACGCTCTCCGTCAATAGGGCTTCCGACAGCAAGCTGAAAAGAGACCAAACTCGTTCATACTATTTCATCCGTAGCCTCTAGTTATCAACCTGACCGGGCCTGAGCTGAAGCTTTGTCTCCCAACCCAGCTTCTGGGCCACCGACGCAGGATATTCCCAGCCCTTCTTTCCCTTTTGATAAATGACCACCTTTGACCGCTCAAGCGCGATCGCCACCGCCTGCGGCACATCCATGATTCGTAGGACGTTGAAGAAAAACGGCCCATTGTTATGGGAAAGTGGCGGATTATGAAGATCGAGGCGGGTAATCTCAGGCTCAAAGAGAGAGGCATAGGTGAGAACACCTGCCATTCTCCCACTTCCCTGAAGCCATAGCGAAACGTTTTCCATTCCTCCAACAGATCGAAGAGTCTGTATTGCCCTTCGGGCATCCCAGACCCTGACGCTATCAATCGTCTGGCCGGCAGCCTGCAACCTGAGATTTCGCTTTCCCGTTTTCTCAGGTCCCAGCTGAGTCGGACCAACTCCAGTCGGCGGCGCATAAGCCATGACCCACTTGAACGAACTGAACATTCCTTGATGCTGCTTGAACGACTTAGGGTCTCCCTCGGGTAGGCCCTGCCCATTCAATTGCTTCTCAAAACCAGGCCTCATCGTCGCCAAGAACTCTTCCCAAGCTGCCACATCGAGCAGATTGAGAACAACGAGCTCAGGTTCCTCCAGACCCGAACGGTGAGCAAAGTAAAGAGGGAGGCGCCTCCCCATACTTGAGTATTCAACACAGCGGAGGGCCACCCCTTCCTTCTCAACACTGAAAACCTCCTTTGGATCGTCAGGACTGATATGATCAGGCCAACCTGAAAAACACTCGTCCTTGATTCGCCCCATCCATTTGTCTTTCAGCACTTCCCACTCTTTTTCGCTCTCAGGCATTGGGCTTGCTGCCCGCGCCCGGAGGAGGGGGGCCACAAAATCCTGACCGGCCGTCCTTGGAGTTTCCCTGTTCTCTTCACCATAGACCAACAGCCCCAGAACCCCGGAAAACAGCATAATATATCTGGCCATAACTTTCCTCTCTATAGGGGCGAATCGCGACAATGTCCACCAAGCTTGCTTAACGACGGGAGTTCCCAGTCACGAGGCGAAGCCCTGTTCCGATGACTCAACCCCTGAGGAAATTCTCAGGATCCATCCGACTCCTGATTCTGTTCCTTACTTAGAACCACCTCAACTGGGCAACCAGTTACCTTTACCCTCCCTCTCTCATACCGGATCCGGGTCCATTCACTCTTGATCGGCAAACGGAGCTCCATCCACTCCCAGGCTCGGGGCAGGACCGGAGCAATCGTCATCCGGTTATCAGGAATGGAATAATCTAGTCCCGCCAACCCCTCCAGATACAGCAGGATCTTCCCCGCGTTGAAATTCGAGAACTGATCCCCAAAGAGGCTGAGATCGCGTCGATAGGCCTCCGGGGCAACCGGAATATTCCATTCGGAATGGTAATTGTAGTTTTCGATATGATTCAGAGTCAAAGCCGCCGCTTCCTGCCCCAGATCCTGTTGAAACATTCCATCGAGGGTAAAATAAGCAGTGTCCGGGGTATACCCGAAGGAGTGATCTACCTTGGTAGCGAACTTACTCATCGACTGCCGCGACATCGCGAGCGGGAAAAACTCTCCGAAGAAACCCTTTTCCTTATCGAGGGCCCATTCTCTCAGCATGGGCTGCGCGTAGACCTGGGGAAAATAAGGGGAACGCATGGCCCAGAACCCATTAGTCATGAGCATCCCATTCCGAGGGGCCGCAAAGAAGAAGGGAACCCCGTTCATTCCCCAGCGATCCTCAAACATGCGCCGCACGTGTGCGGGATCCCTTCGGACCATCTTTCTCCAATGGGCCACGTCCTCCTCACGCCCTGTCAATCGGGCCATCTTTTCAAGAACATCGGCGACCTCAAACTGGTTCATCGCCATGCTCGAAAGCCGCTTCCAGAACAACTTGGCAAAGTGCCCCTCATAGCACTCCCTCAGGAACTCTGTATCCCCTGTATGCTGGTAGATCTGCCACGCCCCAAGCACATGCTCTGATGTCTCACCCCCATAAGCTCCACTATGCCAGGAGATACCCTTGTTATCCGAAAGTAAGCGGAGCCCATCTGGTGTTTCTCGATAGCGACCACTCTTGGTGAGATGCTTCCATGTCAGAACGTTGCCATAGGCATATGTTTTCTTAGTTCGCGTCCAGCTTCCCACCTTGATCTGGAACGCTGCGTCATAGCGGTGCATCCCAAGGAAATTATTTACCGCCGTCTGGGTATGAGGCTCGTCCTCCCAGCCTTTTCCGACCTCGATATAATACATCAGAAAAAGCGACCAGAGGTAGTAGTAGACATCGACAAATCGGCGATCTGGACAGCGGAACCACGGAATTTCATCATTCAATTCGCGATTACATTCCGCGGTTTTTGCAGCAAGCAAGGAGGCATGTTCCTCAATGATAGTGCGTGCTGCTCGCACAGCCTGTTCAGGCTTGTCGTGCATGGACCAGGACAAGACCGTCCCCATCCGGTCGCAGGGCACCGAGAACTCGTAGTGCTGGACCCCTCTCTCATCTCGATGAAGGGCAACCGTGCTCCCCAGCTCCCTGGAAGAGCTCAGGACCGTGGACATTCCCTGGTAGACCATCGGACCAGTCCTTTCCGGCCCCCCGGGATCGGGCCGGGATCTCACCATCCCACCCTCCCGGATAATGAGTGAGTTCTTCGCCTTATCCATCCGAACCGTGGCGGAAGAAGACACACTGTTGCGATGATAGAAACTGTGGCCCGAGAAGCGCAGAATTACTGGCTCCGAAGAACTAATCACCGAGGCCGCCGCATCGTTGCCGGCAATAAACTTCACTTCTCTGATTTGAACTCCTCCCACCTCATACTCACAGACCAGCTTATCAGGACGCCAACGCATGCTCCTCGGCTTCGGATTCACATGAAGCTTACCATTGACAATGACACTGCCGTAAAGAACCCGGGTATCCTTGTAAAACTCCCACCCGCTGTAGTCATTGCCAATCCCAGTGTGTTCAGATCCTTTCGACTCGCTCTTCAACAAGCCAACACCCCTGCTTCTCAGGTCGTGATGAAACGGATGGGTCAACCCAATCGTCTCATCCTCGACCAGCTCCCAGCTCGCATGAAACCCGCCCACGTAATAGGAAAGATTTCCTGCCATGAACCCATGTTTTCTGCCCTGAATTTCCTGCTCAAGCCGAGCGCAGTAATCAACGAAGGCAGGCTTCTCTCCACTCAGGGCTCCTCCCCACGGCATGATCAGGCACAGTAAGAGCACCCGAAAAAGTCGTTTGGCTAAATTCATCGGCTTCAGCTTATCTCTACCCCGCTCAAGACATACCGCCACCGGAAAGCCCGCTCCACACGGCTCCACTCGTAGCCGCTGCCAGATCCCAGAGACACCCCCGGGCCCTTCCTTTGAGTCGTCGACATCTCACTCACGATTCGTATTACCTTCTTTTGCAGCGGTCTCCCAGCCATGGCCAGTGGTAACCCGCTGACCGGGGCCCGTCACCGTCACCTTGGACACTTCCCGGAGCGGAGCAAGGGTCTTGACCCATGCCGCGTGCTTCTCTGAAAGCTGAGCAACCACATCCGGATATTTATCTGACACATCGCTTTCTTCGAGTGGGTCACTGGCGAGATCAAACAGTTGCCAGGGATCCTTGTTATACTTCCTGTAAAGCCGCCAGTCCTTCCAACGCACCGCGATAAGGTGTCGCCTTACCGCATCTCCTGGCTCGTTGTTGAGCCAGAAAAGATAGTCATGTGCATTCCCTGCATTCTGACCATTCAGAAAGGGAAGTAAATTCACTCCGTCGCAATGCGGAGGAGCTTCTTTGCCTACCAGTGCCGCGATCGTTGCATAGAAATCAAAGTTCGCGATAAGACCCTCATGAATCCTACCCTGCGGCAATGACCCGGGCATGGAGAAGATCGTAGGCACCCGCACCCAACCCTCTTTCTGTGTTCCCTTGCCTTTTCCGCCACTGTAAGGCGCTGAGCTACCTCCCTCTCCTCCATTGGCCCCATTATCACTTGAAAAGATAATCAGCGTGTTTTTGCGAAGACCATTGGACTCAAGAACCCTGAGAAGCTTACCGACCTGTTCATCAACCGAGGCGATCGCTCCTGCAAGATAACGCCGGCTCCCTTTCGCCTTAGTGCGGCTGATCAGCCTTTCAGGAACCTCCGTATTGAAGGAGTGTACCGCCTCGGGTGACCAGTAGAGAAAAAAGCGCTCGTCTTTATGCCTCTGAACAAAATCCACTATGGAATTCCCATCGTGATCAGTGAGCCAGACCGTATTCCCGTTCTTATCAATACAGTAGTATTTTGATTGCCCGTTCTTTTCTTCCAATTTCCTGCGCAACGATGATGAGAGACCTAGCAACTCCTTTCTGGTGTACTGCTTTTTGGGAGGAGTCCTTGCCGCTTTCACAAATCCTGTCTGAAGCGGCCCCTGACTCCTGCTCCCAATATCCCATTTGCCGATATGCCCCGTCACGTAGCCTTCTCCTTGGAGAAACCGGGCAAGCGTGGGACGATCCTCCGGTATCGAGAGCCCCCTCGACATGCCATACTTCCCGAACTTTTGGCCATACTGTCCCATTAGCATACTGCAACGACTAGGGCAGCAGGGCGGATTCGTAATATAGGACGCCGCACACCGAACCCCCTCCTTTGCCAACCTGTCAATGTTCGGCGTCAGGATATCCCTGCAGCCGTAAGAGCCCAGATCTCCATACCCGAGATCATCGATATAGATTAAAACGACATTGGGAGAACCTGCCCGGAGCGTCGCCGGAAATAAACACAGCGTCACCACCAGGCTCAGAAACACGCGCCACACCACAGGATTCCGGCGAGACAATTGATCCATATTCATATGCATAACCTCTTACTTCTCCTCAACACCTCTCACTCACAGAGGCGCCTCCGAGTTCCAAGCATCAGTTCAACTCCAGCTCACTGCGCTTCACCTTCAACGAGTGAATCTCTTTCCCATCAATACTCACAATCGTGTAGGTGACCGACGGATCATCGGTCTCCAGGTCAAAGTCTACCCGCCCAAAGGATTGCTTTTCATTGTATCCAAAGAGCGAGGACTTAATCAGAGGATGCACGTGCTGATTGGTCAGGCGCGAGGAACTGAATTCATACACCGGATACATGCCCTTGATCTCTGTATCAGTCCGATAGGCATCTGACCGGTGCCGATCGGCAGACAGCACAATCACTCCGGGGATTTTCTGGGACGCAATATACTCGTAAATTCGACTCCGCTCTCTGCTGTAGCCATCCCAGGTATCTTTCGATCCGGGTTTGACCTTCGGAGCAAGAGGTACGTTTGAGCAGATCACCGTAAAAGTCGCAGGCTTCTTCGAAAGAACAGACTTGAGCCACCTCATCTGGGCGGGTCCCAGCATCGACGGGTCCCCTCCCTCCTTGGGCGATTCACGATAGTAGCGTCCGTCTATCATGATGAACCGCACTTTACCGATCTCGAAATCAAACCAGCACCCGGGCTGCTCTTCTCCGCCTCCATAATAGGGGTTGTCGTAATTCTCCTTGAAGATTCTCCACACCTCACGCTTCCAAGCTGGCTTATCAACAGCCGGTCCACCCCAACCATCATTGGTTGTAAAATCGTGGTCATCCCAGATAGCATAAATCGGAACTTTCGCGGCCAGCTTTCTCCATTCCGGCTGACTCTGTCGTCGGAAATAATGAAAGCGCTGCATCTCCGGACTTTCGGGATCATCGATGTAGACATTATCCCCCAGTAGAAGAAGCGCCCGCGGGTCAATCTCCCCGATCCGGTCCCATACCCGCTCATTTGCCGGCACGTATCCGGCTCCTCCTCCGAAAGCGATAGTAAACTTGTCGACTGGTGCATCCTTCTTCAGCGAAGTACTTGGAAGAGTCCGCTCCCAAGGCCAGCTCTTGGCATCAAACTTCCAAGCTCCGGGTTTTCCCTCGGCAAGCTCCAGAAGCATTTTCGTATGTCCCGGGTTAACTCCCTTGCTCGCGGTCGAGCCCAGGTAGGAAATCGCTTCCTTGTTTTTGCCCTGCAGGATGAGCTTCAGGGCATGGGGATGAATACGTTTACTTTGCTTTCCCTTTTCCGGCCTCTCGTTATTCACCCTCGGCTTCGACGCTTGGCCGTGAAGCTGCCCCCCACCCAGGCAGGTCAAGAGAGCAAGAAGAGAAATTATACGCCTCAGGGGGAATTTTCCGAATGTCGTTTGCATGGGATCAGGCGCAGCTTTTACGCGCTCATCCCCCATTCCGCAAGGATGATGGACCTGCCCTCCCGGAGGCTGCCCAGATTGCCCCAGTCATAAATGGCCCGGTCTTTCAAGGGAGCGACTTGGGCACCCACGCGAATCGGCCCCAGTTCACCCGCGGCGGCACAATCTGCAAATCCTTGCTGCCAGCGACAGTTTCAACGACGACCTTTGGTCCGCCTCGTTCAGGATCTGGAAACGCTCGGGTCACAAATCCATCGGGAGACCACGTCGGATCATCTCCCGGACCCACCTTCCTTCGCTTCCCACCCTTACTACTGGCAACCCAGACATTGAAGGTTTCCGAGATCCTCTGGTCTCGTTCCGGATCCTTGATTCCAGTGTAGGGACTCATATGAATCATCTCCACCCCTTCCCAATGGGCGATCCATTTTCCGTTAGGAGACCATACCGGAACTTTCTGCTCGATTGGCAAATTGAGGCTCTTGTCCATCTCTGCAAGGACAGGAGAGACAAGCCTTGCCTTGCTTCCGTCCAGACTGCTCACCCACACCCTGAAGGGACCGTTTCGGTTTGAAACAAAGGCCACCTGCTCACCATCAGGTGACACCGAGGGCATGGCGTTGCTGAATTTGATCTGCTCCGGATCGCTGAAGAGCCTCCGAGACCCACCTGTTCGAGTATCCAG
>MDTC01197344.1_pt1 | contig 15047 bp, 17 predicted proteins | sample 811181 | NCBI WGS metagenome assembly MDTC01 (sample SAMN05326644, study PRJNA326480) | marine metagenome | isolation source: seawater | place: Pacific Ocean: North | collected 2011 | reverse complement strand
TTTTTAATTTCGGAAGAAATAAAGAAAAACTCACAATATTCAAAAAATATTATTCAAGCAGCATCTTAATAATTATTATATAATTATTAAGATAGAATCCTTTAAGGGATATGGTTATTATTAAATTATGAAAATAGAAAAAAGAGCTGAAATTATAAAAAATTGGATAGATGATTACTGCAACAATGCAACATTTTCCGCAAGCTCTCTGATTGTTGGAATATCCGGAGGAATTGACTCTGCAGTAGTCAGCACACTGTGTGCGTTAACAGGTAGAAAAACAATTGTCCTAAGTATGCCTATAAATCAAATCAAATTTCAACATGACCTAAGTTTAAAGCATGGAGAATGGCTTAAATCTAATTTTAAAAATGTAGAATTTAAATTAATAGAAATGAAAAAAATATTTAATTCATTTAAAGAGACTCTAAATAATTTTGATAGTGAGCACGGGCTAGCAAACTCAAGAGCGAGGCTAAGAATGTCAGTTTTATATCAAGTTGCAGCTTCTAATTCTGGAATTGTAGTTGGAACAGGCAATAAAGTTGAAGATTTTGGCGTAGGTTTTTACACGAAATACGGAGATGGCGGTGTGGATATTTCCCCAATTGCTGATTGTTACAAATCAGAAGTTTGGGAATTAGGAAAACACCTTGGTGTTTTAAAAGAAATAGTGGAAGCAAACCCAACTGATGGATTATGGGATGACGGCAGAAATGACGAGGAGCAATTAGGTATGACTTACTCAGAGCTCGAAAAAGCTATGAAAGACAAAAAAGATATAAACCATCGTAAATATTTGGAAATAAGAAAAAAAAATATTCATAAGATGAATCCGATACCAGTTTGTAAATTTGATGATGTATAATCTAAAATTAACTAATTCATTATCTAGAAAAAAAGAATTATTTACACCGATAAATTCTAAAAATATAAGTATGTATGTTTGTGGGCCGACTGTTTACGATAATCCTCATGTTGGTAACGCAAGAACTTTAGTAGTGTTTGATGTTTTATTTAGAATATTAAAGATGATTTATAAAGAAAAGGTCAACTACGTAAGAAATATTACAGATGTGGATGATAAAATAATTGATATTTCAAAAAAGAAAAGTTTACCAATAGAAACAATAACTTCTGAAGTTACCAAAGTATTTCATAAAAATTGTGAAGATTTAAATTGTTTAAAACCAACAGTAGAGCCAAAAGCAACTGAGCACATTCAGGAGATGATAGACATGACTTTATCATTAATAGATAAGAAATTTGCATATGAAAACAATAATCACGTATATTTTTCAGTTTCTACCTTTAAGAATTATGGAAAGTTATCCAATAAAAATTTAGAACAACTTAGATCTGGTGCAAGAGTTGAAGTTTCTAATTTAAAAAAAAATCCTATGGATTTTGTCTTGTGGAAACCATCTAAAGATAATGAACCAGGATGGAATTCTCCCTGGGGAAAAGGTAGACCTGGTTGGCACTTAGAATGCTCCGTTATGAGCGAAAAATATTTAGGAAAAAAATTTGATATTCATGGTGGTGGTTTAGATTTGATTTTTCCTCACCATGAAAATGAAATTGCCCAATCTTGCTGTAATAATTCTACAGATAGTTTTTCAAATTATTGGATACATAATGGCTTTATAACTATGAATAAAGAAAAAATGTCCAAATCATTGGGAAATATTATTACAATTTCTGATGCTGTAAAAAAATATTCTGGGCAAGTAGTTAGGCTATCTCTTCTAAGCGCCCATTATAGCCAACCCTTAGATTGGAATGAAAACCTTTTGAACAAACAAAAAGAAACTATTAATAAATGGTACAATATTTATGAAAGCTCAACAGTTGAGAATATTTTAGATATTTCTGAGTCGTTACTAGATGATATAAATACCCCGGGTTTTATAACTAAAATTCATCAGCTTTATAAGGAAGCTAATAATGGCAACAAACATAGTAAAAAATTATTTAATAACGCATGTCGATTTATAGGTTTGTTTGATATTGATAAAAGTGAGTGGGAAAATTTTAAAAAAAATAAAATTGGAATATCTGAAAATTTCGTATTAAAAAAAATAAATGAGAGACTTGAGGCTAAAAAAGAAGGAAATTTCGAACTTGCAGACAAAATTAGGAATGAACTATTTGACCAAGGTATAGCTATAGAAGATCAAAAAGATAAAACGACCTGGAAATATAAATGAAAAAAGAAAAAATATATATATTTGATACGACGCTAAGAGATGGCGCCCAAACTCAAGGAGTAGACTTCAATGTTCAAGATAAAATTAGAATTGCTAAAATTTTATCTGACATAGGAGTAGATTATATTGAAGGAGGATGGCCAGGCGCCAATCCAGTAGATACTGAATTTTTTGCAAAGTCGCTCAATTTTAACCAAAGTATTTTTACTGCATTCGGAATGACAAAAAAAACTGGAAGAAGTGCCGATAATGACCCAGGTCTATCTCCTTTGTTAAAAGCAAATTGTCCAGCTGTATGTGTTGTAGGTAAAGCTTGGGATTTCCATGTAAAAATAGCTTTAGGAATAAAAAATGAAGAAAATCTAATAAATATAAAAGAAACTGCGAAACATTTTGTTAAAAACAAAAAAGAATTCATATTTGACGCAGAGCATTTTTTTGATGGATATAAAGCTAATTCAAATTACGCACTAGATTGTTTGAAACAAGCTTACGACTCAGGAGCTAGATGGATCGTTCTTTGCGATACTAACGGCGGAACTTTACCGCATGAAGTTGGGAGTATCGTAGATGAAGTATCTAAAATTATCCCAGGTAAAAATTTAGGTATACACGCACACAACGATACAGAAAATGCTGTTGCGAACTCACTTGCCGCCGTATTAGCTGGAGCACGTCAAATCCAAGGTACAATTAATGGTTTGGGAGAAAGATGCGGAAATGCAAATCTGATGTCAATTATACCTACACTTTTTTTAAAAGAAACGTTTAATGAAAAATTCGAAATAAATATTAAAAAAGATAAACTATCTGCTTTAACTGAATGCTCAAGATTTTTAGATGAAATACTTAATAAGAAACCAAATAAAAGTATGGCTTATGTTGGTTCATCAGCTTTTTCACACAAAGGGGGGTTACACGCATCTGCAGTGCAAAAAGATCCAAAAACTTATGAGCATATAAATCCTGAATTAGTTGGCAATCATCGAAACATCGTAATTTCAAATCAATCTGGCCGATCAAATATTTTATCTAGATTAGAAAGATATGGCATCAATATAGATCCAAAGGACAGCAAAGTACAAAAAATTTTAGATGAAGTTAAAGATAGAGAATTCATTGGATACTCATATGATGGCGCAGATGCTTCATTTGAACTACTCGCAAACCGGTTGCTTGGAAAAATTCCTGAATATTTAAAAGTAAAGGATTATAATGTAACAGTCTCCAAGTCAGAGGAAATCAAAACAAAAGCAAACGTAACTTTTCTAATTGATGGTAATAATATTGAATGCAGTGGAGAAGGTAATGGCCCAGTAAATGCCTTAGATAATGCTATTAGATCAAATTTTAAGAAAGTTGAAAAATATTATAAATATTTTTCTGATTTAAAATTATTAGACTATAAGGTTAGAATTCTTAATACAGGAACAGAAGCTACTACAAGAGTATTAATAGAAAGCACTGACAAATCAGGAATTAGCTGGTTTACTGTTGGTGTGTCACCTAATATTATTGAAGCTTCGTTTAAAGCTTTAATAGATAGCTTGGACTACAAACTTTATAAAGAAAAAGCACCTGCGAACATAAATGAAAAATAGCTTCGGTTTTATACTTGTAAAACCTCAACTAGGTGAAAATATCGGTTCATGCGCAAGATCAATAAAAAATTTTGGTTTTACTAAATTAAATATTGTTTCGCCAAAACAAGGTTGGCCAAATATCAAATCAAAATCAACATCAGTAGGTGCTTTTGATATATTACAAAAAGCAAAACTATTCAACAATACCCAGGACGCCATAAAAGAATTTGACATTATTTTTAGTTTAAGCGCTAGAAGAAGAGATCTAAACAAAAAACATATATCTATGACTTCTTTTATAAAAAAAATTTCAGTAAATAAAATTAAATACGGAATTATGTTTGGTCCAGAAGCTTCGGGCTTATCTAATGAAGATATATCGTACTCTAACTATATCGTGCAAATACCAACTTCAAAAAATTTTAAATCTATTAATCTATCTCATTCACTTACAATTATGTGTTATGAGATATTTAAGATACATAACCAAAATAAATTTACAAAGACGCAAAAAAATATTAAAATTTCCTCAAAAAAGAAAATTGTTTCTTTCGTGGCTCATCTTAACGCTTTATTAGATAAAAAAAATTTCTTTTTACCTCATGAAAAAAAACACTCAATGTTAATGAATATTAATAACTTAATCTATAGATTAGAACCCAACGATAAAGAATTGAGGATTTTAGCTAGTATTATTAGCTCTTTAGCTAAAAAATAATAATAAAGCTTAATTGACATTACCCTCACAAACCTTATAAAAGTTCATCAGCAAATATGACAAAAAGATTAAATTCAAAACACAAAGTTGACCGAAGACTGAAAGTCAATTTATGGGGAAGACCTAAAAGTCCATTTAACAGCAGAGCATATCCTCCTGGTCAACATGGTCAGGCGAGAAAAGGAAAACCAACTGATTATGGAATACAATTACAGGCAAAACAAAAATTAAAAGCTTATTATGGGAATATAAATGAAAGACAATTTAGAAATATTTATAGAAAAGCTTTATCAAAAAGAGGTGACACAACTGAAAACCTTATTGCATTACTAGAGAGTAGGCTTGATACAGTTATTTACAGAGGTAAATTTGCTCCAACGGTTTTTGCAGCCAGACAACTTATTAATCATGGTCACATCAAAGTAAACAAGAAAAAAGTTAACATATCTAGTTATTTAGTAAAAGAAACTGACGTGATAGAAGTTAGAGAGAAATCAAAAAAATTAAATGTGATTGACGGTTCAATTCAAAGTAAAGAAAGAGATGTGCCTGAATACATTCAATTAGATGATAAAAACAAATCAGTAAAATTAGTTAGAATTCCAAAATTTGCAGAAGTACCATATCCAGTTATAATGGAACCAAGTTTGGTAATCGAATACTACTCTAGATAAAATTAGATAAGGGACTTTTCTTTTAATAAGGTAGAAAGCTCTCCTTTTTCAAACATTTCTTTCACAATATCACAGCCTCCAACAAACTCACCTTTAATATACAATTGAGGAATTGTTGGCCAGTCACTATAATCTTTAATTCCCTGTCTTAATTTTTCATCTTCTAAAACATTTATACCTATAAATTTTACATTTAAGTGTTTTAACAAATTTGTAACCGCCATTGAGAAACCACATTCTGGTGCGTCAGGTGTTCCTTTCATATAAAGGCAGACATCATTTTTTTCTATTGTATCTTTAATTTGATCTTTAATGTTCATTATTATTTTCCTTCAGTTGTAATTGATAATGCGTGTAATTCATTTCCCATTTTACCCTTAAGAGACTTGTAAACTATTTTATGTTGCTCAATTTTAGTTTTTCCATTGAATAATTTTGACTTAATTTTTGCAGAGTAGTGATTATTATCTCCCATCAAATCTTTTATCTCAATACTTGCGTCAGGTATCGAATCTTTAATTAAATCTGTAATTTCTTTAATAGTTAAACTCATTAATAATTATTGTACCATTTATTGTTAATTTTATATAGATCATTTATGTCTATCTTCAAATCATCAATAATTTCAAAATCATGTTTTTGGACAGTAGCGATGATTTCATTATATATATTATTCTCTTTTAAAATCTTTTGAACATTTTCTAAATTATTTTTCTCAATTTCGATCAAATATCTACCTTGATCCTCACCAAAAAAATATTCAATCATACTTGTTAATTTCTTAGGTTTTTCAATTTTTAAGCCCAATCCAGATGATAACGACATTTCAGCCAAAGCAACTATCAAACCTCCTTCAGATATATCATGTGAGGCTTTTAAAAGATCTTTTGCATTCAATTTAAGTAGAGCTTCTCCATTATTTTTTTCATTAATTAAATTTATTTCTGGTGGAGGACCATCTGTTATTGAATATATTTCATGAAAAAAAATACTTTGATGTAAATGACCAAAAGTCTTTCCAATTTGAAGTACAATATTTCCCTCTTTTTTAAGAGCATGATTTATTTTATTTTTTATATTTTTTAATAGTCCAATCCCTCCTATAACTGGAGTTGGATGTATATTTTTTTTATTTGTTCCATTATATAAAGAAACATTTCCTGAAACCACAGGGTATTCTAAGAATTCACAAGCCTCTTTAATACCAACTAAACTTTCTGCAAATTGCCCCATAATTTCTGGATCTTCAGGGTTACCAAAATTTAAGCAATTAGTGATGGCCAAAGGTTTTGCGCCAACTGAAATTAGATTTCTCCAGTTTTCACAAACCACTTGCTTCCCACCTGTAATTGGATGTGCTTTACAGTAATTGGCTGAAGAGTCCACTGTAACTGCGATAGCTTTTTCTTTTTTATGTATTCTAATAATTCCAGCATCTGAACCTGATCTCTGAAGAGTGTCACCCATTACCATTTGATCATATTGTTCCGTTATCCAACTTTTATTAGAGTTATTTGGTGATGACAATATTTTAAGCAAAGACTCCTCAAGAGTAATTTTCTTTAATTTTTTAAGATTAGTTTTTTTTTCAGGAGTCTTGGTTTTATTCCATTTTCTATCATAAAGAGGAGCTTTTTGGGCCAAGGCTTCAATTGGAATCTCACCAATTATTTTATCATCAAATTTAAGAGATAAATTATTTGTGTCAGTAGTTTTTCCTATTACAACAAAATCTAAATCCCACTTATCAAATATTTTTTTTGCATTTTTTTCTTTATTGTCTTCTAATATAATTAGCATCCTTTCTTGGCTCTCAGACAACATCATTTCATAAGGAGTCATGCCTTCCTCTCTGCAAGGAACCTTTTCCAAATTAAGCTCCATTCCTAAATTTCCTTTTGATGCCATCTCTACACTTGATGATGTAAGTCCAGCTGCACCCATATCTTGAATTGAAATAATTGAATTATCTTGCATCAACTCTAAACATGCTTCCATTAAAAGTTTTTCTGTAAAAGGATCCCCTACTTGAACAGTGGGTTTCTTTTCTTCTGAATTGTCATCAAATTCTGCTGAGGCCATTGAGGCTCCATGAATTCCATCTCGTCCAGTTTTTGACCCCACATAAACCACCGATTTATTGACTCCTTTTGCTTTTGAGTAAAAAATTTTATCTTTTTTTGCATGACCAACGGCCATGGCATTAACTAATATATTTTCGTTATAAGTTTTGTTGAATTTTATTTCACCCGCTATTGTTGGTATTCCAATACAATTGCCATAACCACCTATTCCTGCAACAACACCGTTAAGTAAATTTTTAGTTTTTGAATTACCTGGTTCTCCAAAATGAATAGAATTAAGTAAAGCTATAGGTCTTGCCCCCATTGTAAAAACATCTCTTAAGATACCCCCCACACCTGTAGCTGCGCCTTGATAAGGCTCAATAAAGGAGGGATGATTATGGCTTTCAATCTTAAAAACAATTGCATCGTCATCACCTATGTCTATAACACCAGCATTTTCTCCAGGCCCTTGAATTACATTTTTGCCTTTTGTTGGAAGATTTTTTAAATGAATTTTTGAGGATTTATAAGAGCAATGCTCATTCCACATAGCAGAAAAAATTCCTAGCTCTAGAAGATTAGGTTCTCTTTTTAGATGATCTTTTATTTTAGAGTATTCATCTAATTTTAAGCCATGTTTTTCAATAATAGATTCAGTAATTTTCATTTTAATTAGTCAAGTAAGCTTTTAAACAAATTAAGACCATCGTCATTAGAAATTAATTTATCTATCATTCTTTCAGGGTGAGGCATCATTCCTAAAATATTTTTTTTTTCATTAAAAATTCCAGCTATATTATTTAATGACCCATTAGGATTGCTTTCATCATTTAAATCTCCATTAATGTCACAATATTTAAAAGCTATTAAGCCTTTGTCTTCCAACTGTTTAAGGTGATTTCCGTTAGTAAAATAATTTCCTTCATTGTGAGCAATATTAAGCTTTATAACTTGATCATTTTCATACTTGCCGCAAAATTGATTGTTATTATTTAATATTTTAATATAAATATCTTTGCTCAAAAATTTCAAATTTTTATTCCTTAACAAAGCACCTTTTAATAATCCTGTTTCTATTAGTATTTGAAAACCATTGCATATACCTAAAACTGGACTTCCTTTGTTAGCTGCTTTTATTACTTCATTTAAGATAATTGATTTTCCAGCTATTGCGCCAGATCTAAGATAATCACCATAGGAAAATCCCCCAGGTATAATTATTATATCAGATTTAGGTAGTTCAGCTTCTTTGTGCCAGACCATTGTATTTTTGAAATTTAGTTTCTCCAAAGCTACAGCAACATCTCTATCGCAGTTTGACCCTGGAAATACTATAACAGATGAGTTCATCTTATATTTGTGATATTTGGTAATCTTCAATAATTAGATTGACTAATAACTTTTTACACATTTCATTAATTTTTTCATTAGCTTTTGTTTCGTTATTTTCATTAATTTCAATCTCAAAGTATTTACCTTGTCTTAAACTTTTTAGTGTTTTCATACCTAAATTGTGAAGAGTTTGTTCAACGACCTTACCTTGAGGATCTAAAACATCTTTTTTAAGAGTTACTGTTACTGAGAATTTCAATTTATTTTTTTTTAAATTTAATTGGAGTAGTTTTACCAAAATTAACTTCACTGATATTTGTTTCTTCTGGCATTATTCCAAGTCTTCTAGCAACTTCTTGGTAAGCTTGTACTATGTTACCTAAATCTTTTCTAAATCTATCTTTATCTAATTTTTTTTCGCTTTTGACATCCCACAATCTACATGTATCCGGACTTATTTCGTCTGCCAATACTATTTCGTTTTCTTCAGTATCTTTATTCCAAACTCTTCCATATTCTAATTTAAAATCTACAAGTTTAATTCCAATTCCTCTAAACATTCCTTGTAATAAATCATTAATTCTATGAGTCATTTTATCTATTTGGTTAATCTCTTTTTCTGCTGCCCAATTAAAAGCAAATATATGTTCTTTTGCAATTAAGGGGTCTCCTAGTGCGTCATCTTTATAGCAATACTCTAACAAAGGTTTTTCTAAAATTGTTCCATCTGCTATACCCAATCTTTTTGAAAGCGAACCTGTTGCAATATTTCTTACTATAAACTCAATTGGAACTATCTCAGCATGCTTAATTAATTGCTCTCTCATATTTAATCTCTTAATCAAGTGAGTCTTTATTCCGCATTGTGCTAAACTTACTAATATATGTTCAGATATTCTGTTATTAAGAACTCCCTTGCCTTCGACGCTAGCTTTTTTTAAATTATTAAAAGCAGTAGCATCATCTTTAAAATGCTGAATAACCAAACCTTTTTCATTTGTCTCGTAAATGATTTTGGCCTTACCTTCGTATAATTTTTTTCCTTTATTCATAAATTATTTTTTTAAACTTCTTGAGAAAATTATATTAATTCGCTTTGTATGGTAACTAAAATCAAATAGTTTTCTTATTTTATTAACAGGTATTTTATTAATAATTTCCTTATCATTTACTATATTTTCATAAAATGACGATTTATTATTCCAAGATTGCATAGCATTTTTTTGAACTAGGGAGTAAGCCTGTTCTCTAGTGAACCCAACATTTGTTAATTCTAAAAGAACTCTTTGAGAAAAAAATAATCCATTTGTAAGATTTAAATTTTTCTTCATATTTTGTGGATATATATTTAAATTTTTAACAATATTATTTAGTCTGTTAAGAGCAAAATCTAAGGCAATAGTTGTATCTGGACCTATATTTCTTTCTACCGCAGAATGTGAAATATCTCTCTCATGCCACAAAGCAACATTTTCTAATGCTGGAATAACTGCTGATCTTATCAATCTAGCCAATCCCGTTAAGTTCTCACTCAATATTGGATTTTTTTTATGAGGCATAGCAGATGAACCTTTTTGTTTTTTTCCAAAAAATTCTTCTACTTCTAACACTTCAGTTCTCTGAAGGTGTCTAACCTCTGTTGCAAATCTTTCAATTGAACTAGCTATAATTCCTAAAGTTGAAAAAAATTGTGCATGTCTATCCCTTGGAATTATCTGTGTAGAAATAGGTTCAACCTTTAACTTTAATTTTTTGGCCACATAAGACTCAACTTTAGGATCGATATTTGCAAAAGTACCAACAGCTCCGGAGATAGCACAAGTAGAAATTTCTTCAATAGAGTTTTGCAATCTTTTTTTATTTCTTAAAAATTCTTGATAAAATGTTAATAGTTTTAATCCGAAAGTAATTGGTTCGGCATGTATACCATGACTACGGCCCATACAAAGCGTTAGCTTGTGTTTTTTTGCTTGTTTTTTTATTGAATTTAATAAGATATCTAAATCTTTAATTAAAATTTCACCCGACTGTTTTAACTGCAAATTGAAACATGTGTCCAATACATCTGAGGAAGTCATGCCTTTATGTAGATATCTTGCTTCTTTGCCAGCTTTTTCTGTTATTGAGGTTAAAAAAGCAATTACATCATGTTTTACATTATTCTCAATATCTAAAATTCTTTTTACATTTATCCTGGCTTTTGATCTGACTTTTTTTGCAACGCCTTTAGGTATAATCTTTAATTTTTCCATCGCTTCAGCAGCAGCTAATTCAATATCAAGCCAAATTTGATATTTGTTTTGGTCTTCCCAAATATTTTTTAATTCTTTTCTAGAGTATCTATCAATCATTATTTATACGGTGGAAAATTAAAATTTTTTTTAGAAACAGTAAATATTTCGCATCCATCTTGGGTTATACCAATAGTATGTTCAAATTGTGCAGATAATTTTTTATCTTTAGTTACAGCTGTCCAACCATCATTCAATGTTTTGGTTTCATACACACCTTCATTTATCATCGGTTCTACAGTAAAAATCATTCCTTCCTCCAATTTTTCTCCAGCTCCTTTTTCTCCATAATGCAAAATGTTTGGTAGTTTATGAAATGTTTCACCTATTCCATGACCACAAAAATCCTTTACAACAGAAAATCCGTGGCTCTCAACATAATTTTGTATAACAAAACCTATATCTCCCACATTAATTTTAGATTTTATAATCTTGATAGCTTTCATCATTGAGCTGTAAGTTACATCTATTAATTTCTTTGCCTTAACTGAAGCTTCACCTGCACAAAACATTCTACTCGTATCTCCGTGCCATCCATCCTTAAATACAGTAACATCAACATTTACTATATCACCGTTATTTAAAATTTTTTCACTAGGTATTCCATGACAAACAATGTGGTTAGTGGATGCGCACGACGATTTGGGAAAACCTCTATAAAAAAGAGGTGCAGAATATGCACCATGGTCATTTATAAATTCGTAACACAAATTATCTATTTGCTGAGTTGTAATTCCTGGTTTTACAAAATTAGCAACTTCATCAAGAGCGTTTGCTGCTATAGATCCAGCTATTCGAGTTTTTTCAAAGGCTTCTTTATAATTTTTATTCATTGTTTTCTATTTTTATGCGATTGTTGAGTTTTATTCCTTTTGATGAAAATTTACAATCGTAGCATAACAGTTTTACCTTTTTTTTTTCCGCGTATGTTAATAATTTTGAGTACTCGGGATCAATATCATTGGCTATGCTAAATTTTCTACAATCGTCCCTTTGTATCACAAAAAGTAAGTAGCCAAAATAACCTAGCTCTATTGCCTTAATCAAACTATTTAAGTGTTTAATCCCCCTAGAGGTTTTCGCGTCAGGAAATTCAGCTAATCCTTTTTTGCGAGATAATGTAACATTTTTAACCTCTAGAAATGATTTTTTATTTTTTTCAGTAATCAAAAAATCAAAGCGAGTATCTAAACCAAATTTTTGCTCTGGTTTTATTGTAATTTTTTTACCAATTTCTTTAATTATATTATTTTCCAATGCTTCATAAACTATTTTATTAGTTAAATGAGTATTAATCCCTATTTTATTTTTTTTGTCTTCAATTATTTGCAATGTATATTTTAATTTTCTATTTAAATTATTTGATTTTGTTATCCATGTCTTATTACCTTTATTTAGCAACCCTAGCATCGAGCCAGTATTAGGACAGTGGGCAGTGATAATTTTATTTTTGACTCTTATATCTGTAAAAAAACGCTTATATCTTTTGATGAAAATACCTGGTATTAATTTATTTTCAAAATTCATATATAACTGTACCAAACAATGAAAGAAAATAAAAAAAAAATTAATGCTTCAATTCTTATTATTGGAAATGAAATTTTATCAGGTAGAACTCAGGACCTGAATATCTTATTTTTATCAAATTGGCTTAATAAGGAATGTGGAATAACTGTCGGAGAAGTAAGGGTTATCCCAGATATTAAGAAAACAATTAAAAAAAATGTATTAGATATGAGTAAAAAGTTTAAATATGTTTTTACAACAGGTGGCATTGGACCAACCCATGATGATATTACAGCAAAATCAATATCCGAAGCCTTTAAAGTAGAATATGAATTTCATAAAGAAGCTTATTCAATTTTAGAGAAATATTATGGAAAAAAAAATTTTAACCCAGGTAGAAAAAAAATGGCTAAAATGCCACGAACTTCCTTATTAATTTATAATCCTTCAAGTGCGGCTCCTGGTTTTAAAATTAAAAATGTTTTTTGTTTACCAGGTGTACCTTCAATTCTCAAAAGCATGATTGTTAATTGTAAGAAATTTTTAACAAAAGGTGCTGTAATCAAAAGTTTATCGGTCAATTTACAAACTGTAGAAAGTAATATTGCGAAAGAAATAACTATCATTCAAAATAAATTCAAAAAAACTGTAGAAATAGGTAGTTACCCATTTTTTAGGCTAGGAATTATAGGTGTAGCAATTGTATTAAGATCATCTAATAAATTAAAATTAAATTTATGTGAAAAATTAGTTAGAAGAATGGCTGAGACAAAGAAAATCAAATATTTTAAAAACTAAATATGTCGTAAAACATCCTCGACACCTATTTTTGAAATGTCAGATGATTTATAAATTTGTTTACTATCTAAAACTACAATATTCTGATTTTTTGGAGCAAATTTATTTGAGTTTGTTGGCCCAAATAAAATTATCATTGGAATGTTGGCTAGTGCAGCCATATGCATAACCCCATTATCTATAGAGATAATTTTATCCATTCTCTTTGCCAAGGCAGTCACTAGAGTAGGGCAGGGAATTTGAGTATTGTGTTCAGGAAAAATTGCATTAGGCACTTCAGATTTAATTTTATTCACCAGGTCTTCATATTTTTTTTCCACAAAAAAAACTGGAACTTTATTTTTAGTAATAATTCTTTTTGCCAGTTCAATAAAACTATTTATAGGCCAACTTTTTTTTCTATAAGCATTTCCTTGGGTTATTGAAAAACCAATATAACTGTTATTTGGCAACAACCTTTTTGCTTCCTTATCAAATAAATCTGAATATTTATCTAAATTATATTTTATTTGTTTTATATTTGTTTTTAATAAAATATTTAAATTTTCTATAGTACTTTCAGCTATATCTTTGTTTTTATCTAAAATAAATTCTTCTTTGTTTGAACAAAACATAAAGTTAAAAGTAGAGGAATAAAATATTTTGTGAGGTATACTCCTCAAAATTATTGTATTTCTTAATTTAGATTGTAAATCAATAATTATATCAAATTTTTCTATATTTTTTTTTAGAAATTTTTTTTTTGAAAATAACAGATGCCACCATCTAAAACCAAAGTATTTAATATCTAAATTAAGATCTTTTATTTTTATATTATATTCTTTTAAGTTCGTAATGAAATGATTTTCATGCGCACCTAAATAATATAGATCAGAATTCATAAAATGTTTATTTATACTTAAAATAAGCGGAAACAGCTGAATAGTGTCACCAATACCACCACCTGAATTGTACAAAAGAATCTTATTTTTCATTAATGTAAATTTTTACCTACTTCGTATTTTTCTTCAATTGTTCTAATTTAATTTTTTTTATCAAGCTTCTATCTTTGTCATATAATAAATTGATCTTAATTTTTTTATTTATCTTTACATTTAAATATTTAATATTTCTAATCTCAATATTATCTGCAACAGCTGCTACAGGTCTTTTTTTTGGATCTAAATTATAAACTTTAACAGATAAGTTATTAGAAATAATTTTCCCCTTCCATCTTCTTGGTCTAAAAGGACTAATTGGTGTGATAGCCAATTTTCCTGAGTTAAGAGAAAGAATTGGACCGTGCACCGATAAATTATACGCAGTACTTCCAGCTGGTGTTGAAACTAATAAACCATCTCCAATTAACTTTTTAATCGTAATTTTTTTTCCAATTCTTAGTTGTAACGAAGCAGTTTGCCTACTTTGTCTAAATAATGAGACCTCATTTATAGCAATGAGTTTTCTAATTTTATTTTTTTTATCTATTGTTTTTAATTCCAAGGGGTTTATAGAAATTTGTTTTGCTTTAGAGGTTTTAGTATAAAGATCGTCATACCTATATTTATTCATTAAGAAACCAAAACTACCGCAGTTAATGCCGTAAAAAGATTTAGAAAATTTTAAATATTTTTTTAAAGTATTCAACATGAAACCATCTCCACCAGCCACAATAATAGTATTAGATTTTTGTGGGGAGTAATTTTTATATTTTTTTAAAATAATTTTTTTCAGCCTAGTGGCTTTTGCTGTTTTATCAAATACGAAATGAAATTTATTTATCATTTTTAAATTTTTGGTGCCCTCGGCCAGACTCGAACTGGCACTCCCAAAAGGGCAAGGATTTTAAGTCCTTTGTGTCTACCAATTTCACCACGAGGGCACTGTGTT
>MDTC01187333.1_pt1 | contig 15048 bp, 10 predicted proteins | sample 811181 | NCBI WGS metagenome assembly MDTC01 (sample SAMN05326644, study PRJNA326480) | marine metagenome | isolation source: seawater | place: Pacific Ocean: North | collected 2011 | reverse complement strand
CTTGTTTTTAAACTCATCACTTTGTTTTCTCTCAAAGAATCAATGGGAGGGTTAGTTACTTGGCTAAAATTTTGTCTAAAATAATGTGAGATAGGCCTATAATAACTAGATAAAACTGCAGCTGGTGTGTCGTCACCCATGGAACCAATAGCCTCTTTTCCATCTTCAGCCATTGGATGAAGTATCAATTCAAGATCTTCGATACTTAATCCAGCTAAATATTGTCTTCTTTTCAACTCATCAATTGAAAATTCATGTTTTTCTTTTTCTGCAGAAATTTTTTTATCTAAATCGATAATTTGCTTATTATACTTTTTATAATCTTTCGCAATATAGTCTTTTATTTCTTTATCATTATAAAGCTTTCCTAATTTTAAATCGATTGCAATAATTTGACCAGGCCCTAATTTTCCTTTTTTAATAATCTTTTCTTCAGGAAGTTTAATCATTCCAGACTCTGAACCGGCAAAGAATAAATTATCTGAAGTCGTTGCGTATCTTAAGGGCCTTAAACCATTTCTATCGGTTGCCGCTAAAATCCATTTGGCGTCAGTAGCACATATAGCAGCGGGTCCGTCCCAAGGTTCAATGGAACTATTCAAAAAATTAAATAAATCTTGATGGTTTTTAGGAACAGTTTTACTTCTTTTTGACCACGCATCTGGAATCATCATAAGCTTTATGAGTGGCGCTAGTTTTCCTGAGTGAGTTAACAATTCAAATACATTGTCTAGCGCACCAGAATCTGAAATTCCTGGAGTAACCACAGGTTTTAAGTCTTCAATGCTTTTAAATAGTGAGCTTGACATATCTTGCTCGTGAATTTTCATCCAATTAGTATTGCCTCTAACAGTATTTATTTCTCCATTATGTGCTAAAGCTCGAAATGGTTGTGCAAGATCCCAACTAGGGAAGGTGTTTGTAGAATACCTCTGATGAAAAATAGCAAATCTAGATGTAAAATTTTTATCTTTTAAATCTGGGTAAAAGTCATCAATAGCTTCGGCTAAAAACATTCCCTTGTAAACAATTGATCTTGAGCTAAGCGAACAAATGTAAAAATCTTTTAGTTGATTTTCCCTGGCTTTATTTTCTATTTTTTTCCTTGAAACAAATAATTCTCTTTCTAAATCGTTAGTTTCTAATTCCTCATTTTTTCTGAAAAGTACTTGAGCTATTTCAGGTCTATTTTGATCTGCAGTTTTCCCTAAAACTTTAGGGTTAACTGGTACTTGTCTCCATCCGTATATATAAAAATTTTCCTCAAGTAGTACTGATTCTATTATTTCTCTACATTTTTCTTGATCTGCATAGTTTGTTTTAGGCAGGAAGATCATCCCAACACATATTCTTTTCGACTCATTGTGCGTGTGACCTGTTGCTGAAATTTTCTCTTTGAAAAAATTAGGTGAAATCTCAAGCTGGATCCCAGCGCCGTCTCCAGATTTACCATCAGCATCCACGGCACCTCGGTGCCAAATAGCTTTAAGTGCCTCAACTCCGTACTCAACAATTCTTCTTGATTTTTTTCCGTCTGTTGCGGCTACTAAACCAACGCCACAAGCATCGTGTTCAAAACTTGGATCGTAAGCTAAATTGTCTTGCAAAAATTTTTTATTCTTCAAATACTTTTTGTAGCTATTCATATTATGCCGCTTTAACTTTATTTTTTTCTGAAGTTTTTTGTTTAAGATAATTATTAATATTTTGTGCAGCGTCTCTTCCGTCTTTAATAGCCCAGACAACCAATGAGGCCCCTCTAACAATATCGCCTGCAGCAAAAACACCGTCAATATTAGTTTGCATTGTGTCTAAGTCTATTTTTATCGTTCCCCACCTAGAGACTAATAATTCTGGCGTGGAAAATAGTTCGGGAAGATTTTCTGGGTCAAACCCTAGAGATTTAATTAAAATATCTGCTTTAATATTATATTCGGAGTTTTCTTCGACCTCAGGTTTTCTTCTTCCTGAAGAGTCAGCTGCCCCGAGTTTCATTTTGTTTACTTGTACTTCTTTTATTATTTTATCACCAATAAATTTTTTTGGAGCAGTTAGCCAAATAAATTCTACTCCTTCTTCAATCGCATTCGCAACCTCTCTGGACGACCCAGGCATATTTTCTCTATCTCTTCTATAAAGACACTTAACTGATTTTGCTTTTTGACGTATTGCTGTTCTTACGCAATCCATTGCAGTATCTCCACCACCTATCACCACTACTTCCTTGTCTTGCGCATTTAAAGTGCCATTATCAAAAAGTTCAACTTTATCTCCCAAGCCTTTTCTGTTTGAGGCTGTCAAAAATTCCATCGCAGGAAAAATATTTTTTAAATTATTTCCTGGTATTTCTATTTGTCTAGACTTGTAAACTCCAGTTGCGATTAAAAGTACTTCATGAATTTTTTTTAATTCCTGTAAACTCTTATCTTTACCTACTTCAAAGTTTTGAATAAATTTAATACCACTTTCTTTTAGGAGGTTAGTACGTCTTTCAACAACAAATTTCTCTAGTTTAAAATTAGGGATTCCGTAAATTAATAAACCGCCCGGCCTATCATATTTATCATATACCGTTACTTGATATCCAAACTTCCTTAATTCCTCTGCGCATGCAAGTCCAGCAGGTCCAGCACCTATAATTCCTACGGATTGATTAATCTCCTTTTTTACTTTTATTGGCTTAACCCAGTTATTTTCCCAAGCTGTATCCGTAATATATTTTTCGATAGAACCAATTGTAACTGTGCCGTGTCCAGATTGTTCTATAACACAATTGCCTTCGCAGAGTCTGTCCTGTGGACAAATTCTTCCACAAACCTCGGGCATGTTATTTGTGCTTTGAGAAATGTCATAAGCTTCCTGTAGTCTTCCTTCAGCTGTTAATTTTAACCAATCAGGAATATTGTTGTGAAGTGGACAGTGAACTTGACAAAATGGAACGCCGCACTGTGAGCATCTGCTTGACTGTTCCTCTGCTTTGTCTTCTATATATTCTTTGTAAATTTCATGGAAATCTTTCTTCCTCACACCAGTAGATCTTTTATCTGGAGTAATTTGATTTAGGCCTACAAATTGAAGCATTTTTTTTTTCATAAATTTGTCCAACTTACCTCATAATATCAGTCTTATGAATTATAAAAGGTAAACATTATTGACGCAAATTTCAATAATACTACATTCTTTACATGCTTTTATTGCATATCAAATATGCATATCAATAAAATTTAAAAAGATTATAAAACTAAAATGTTTGAAGTAATAATTCTATCTGCAATTCAAGGAATTACAGAATTTCTTCCGGTAAGTTCTTCGGCTCATCTGATATTAGTTTCAAAATATTTCAAATTCGATAGTGGTAATTTAACATTAGATTTAAGTCTTCATTTTGGTTCTTTGCTTGCGATATTGTTTTATTTTAAAAATCAACTTATTAATTTTACAAAGAATAAGACATTATTTTTTAAGATAATTTTAGCTTGTTTCCCCTTGATGATTTTTGGTTTTTTTCTAGTAAAACTAAATTTAATAGATCATCTAAGAAATTTCCGAATTATAGGTTGGTCTACAATTATTTTTGGGATCTTTCTTTATTTGTGTGACAGGTCAAAAGTAAAAAAGAAATTAAATAAAAATTTTAGCTATAAAACTGCATTGTATATTGGATTTTTTCAGATTTTGTCATTAATACCAGGTGTAAGTAGATCGGGTATTGTAATAACTGGAGGAAGATTCTTTAATTTTAACAGAGTGGATGCGGTAAAAATTTCCTTCTTAATGTCAATACCAGCTTTAGGCGCGGCAAGTTTATTTAATATTCAAAAGTTAATAGTAGAGAATAATTTTAATATCTCGATGTTAAATCTTTTAGGCGTTTTATCATCTTTTTTATTCTCATATATAACGATTAAATTTCTAATAAAGTTTCTAGAAAAATTTAGCTTAGTCTCTTTTGCAGTTTACAGAATTATTTTAGGTTTTATAATACTTTTTTATGCTTACTGAAAAAAAAATTTTTAGCGACATAAATTTAATCAATTTAATTAATTTATTAATCGCTTTAATTCCATTTACTATAATTCTTGGAAATTTAGCAATAAACATAAACATTATTTTAATATGCATATTTGGAATAACACTTTATAAACTTCAAATTTTTAAGGTTGATAAAAAACTATATCAATATTTAATATATTCCTTTTTTTTATATTTAATATTAATTACTTTAATAACAAACATAAATCTAATAATAAATTTTGTTCCCAAAATTGCCGGTCTTTACTTCAATGTAACAAAAGATTTGTATGTGGAAAATATAATTAAATCTTTTATGTTTTTAAGATTTTTAATACTCTTTCTAGTAATAAATAAATTATTTGAAAAAAATAATTTTAATTTAAAATTTTTTTATATTTCTTGCAGTTTTTTTGTATTTTTAATTAGTTTGGATATAATAATACAGTCCGTATTCGGTAAAAATTTACTTGGAAATCCTATTGTATACAATCGACCTACTAGCTTTTTTGGCAACGAATATATTGCGGGGGGTTATATTCAAAAATTTTCTCTTTTTTTTATGTTTTTATTTGTTTCATATATAAATGAAAATAAAAAAAATTTTTATTTTTTTATACTCTCTATTTCTTTTTTAATTCCGATAATTTTAACCGTAAATAGAATGCCTATGTTAATGTATATTTCATCTATTTTTTTAATATTTTTTTTAAGAAAACAATTTAAAAGTATTTTAATATTTTTACTTATTGTTTTGTTGGTTTTTTTTAGCATATTGAAATTTTACCCAAAAACGAGAATGGGAATGAATTTAAAAAAATTTCATGAAAGTTCATTTCAAATTTTAAATACGGTAATTGACTTTAGCACTAAGGAACCAAAGAAGGATGTTCTGCTTGATGATGATGTTTACGGGCCATCGCTTCCAAAGTTATTTACAGATAAAGTTGTCTACAACCTTGATAGAGAGGGATATATACTTCATTTTAATTCGGCTCTACAAATATGGCAAACTAATAAAATTTTTGGTTTTGGTATAAAATCTTTTAGATTTAATTGTACATATGGTGTGGGTCAAACTTGTGCCACACATCCGCATAATTATTATCTTGAAATTTTATTAGACACTGGTGTTGTTGGTTTAACCTTAATTCTTTTGATTTTAGTATATAGTATTTTTAATTTTTTCAACTTTTATAGATATAGTTCAAGTGCAAATCTGAAATTTTTTTCGATTCCTTTTTTTATAGTTTTTATATTGGAGTTTTTACCTTTAAGAAGCTCTGGAAGTTTTTTTACAACGAATAACGCAGCCATTATATTTTTAATGCTAGCAGTCATAGTTGGTATTTCTAGTTATAAGAAAAGTTAGAGAAAAAAAGAAAAAAATAATAAAATAATAAAGATTGCTAAAAAAAAAAGAATTACAGCGTTTTTTAAGGCCATTAAATAAACATAACACATATTTGGTGCGCCTGCTAGGATTTGAACCCAGAACCTCCTGGTCCGTAGCCAAGCGCTCTATCCAGTTGAGCTACAGGCGCATAATTAGAATTTCATTAACTTCTTTTAACAAATCTTCTATATCTAAAATATTTAAATTTATTAAATTATAAATATTTAATTAAGCTCAAAATTGATGTAATTAAGTTAAAAAATTCAACAATGAGTTGTTTGACCTGTTAAACATAGTTTTACTTATCTATTTTAGCATTTTTATTGTTTGTATTTGAATGTATATTTTGTAAGTTGCGATAATTTATGGCTCAAAACATATCTGTTCCTGACATTGGTGATTTTGATAGCGTAGAAGTAATTGAAGTACTAATAAAAGTTGGTGATCAAATAAATAAAGAGGATCCAATTGTAACACTAGAAAGTGATAAATCTAGTGTAGAAGTTCCATCACCTTTCGATGGGAAAATTTTAGAATTGAATGTCAAAGTTGGGGATAAAGTATCAAAAGGAAGCCTGCTAGCAAAACTTGAAAACGATTCAGCGGGCGTTGAAAAGATAGAAGATAAATCAAAAGATGTACCTTTAGAAAAGAAAAAAACTGTAGAAAAAAAAGAAATCGAATCAAACAATCCGAATAAGATTATTAAAAAGATTTTTGCTAAACCTTCTTCAAAAGATGATCTTGATCCATTAGAAACACAAGAGTGGATTGAGTCTATAAATGCGGTAATAGAAAATGATGGCCCTTCGCGTGCAAGTTATTTATTAAATAAAGTTATATCAGAGGCCTATACCGCTGGTTTAGTTTTACCTGATACTAGAACGACACCTTATATAAATACTATACCTACTGAATTAGAAATTAAATCTCCAGGCGATCAAAACATAGAAAAAAAAATACGTGCATATATTAGATGGAATGCTGCGGCCATGGTAGTTAAAGCGAACAAAATAAGTAGTGAACTAGGCGGACACATTGGAACTTTTGCTTCTGCAGCTACACTTTACGATGTTGGAATGAATCATTTTTGGAGAGCTAAAAATAAAAATTTTGGTGGTGACTTAGTTTATTTTCAAGGGCACTCTGCTCCGGGCATGTATGCTAGAGCGTTTCTAGAAGGAAGACTTTCAGAAAAACAATTGGATAGATTTAGACAAGAGGTAGATGCTGGAGGACTTTCGTCTTACCCGCATCCATGGTTGATGCCAAAATTCTGGCAGTTTCCAACTGTGTCAATGGGTTTGGGTCCTATAATGGCAATTTATCAAGCGAGATTTTTAAAATATTTAATTAATAGAGGTTTGTTAAAAGATGAAGGAAGAAAAATTTGGGTTTTTCTAGGAGATGGAGAAATGGATGAGCCTGAGTCATTGGGAGCTATTGGATTGGCAGCAAGAGAAAAATTAGATAATTTGATTTTTGTAATTAATTGTAATCTTCAAAGATTAGACGGCCCTGTAAGAGGTAATGGAAAGATTATTCAAGAGCTTGAGGGAAGCTTCAGGGGTGCTGGTTGGAATGTATTAAAAGTAATCTGGGGCTCTTATTGGGACCCTCTTTTAAAAGCTGATAAAACAGGGCTGCTAATGAAACGAATGAATGAAGTTGTTGATGGAGAATATCAAGCAATGAAAGCTAAAGGCGGGGCGTATGTAAGAGAGAAGTTTTTTGGTGAATATCCAGAATTAAAAGAACTAGTTTCCTCTATGACTGATAATGATATCTGGAAATTAAATAGGGGTGGCCACGATCCACACAAAGTATATGCAGCTTATCATTCTGCCATGCATCATCGAGGCTCTCCAACTGTTGTAATTGCTAAAACAGTTAAAGGCTATGGAATGGGTAAATCTGGTGAAAGTATAAATACAACCCACCAACAAAAAAAACTAGATGAAAAAGATTTATTGTATTACAGAGATCGTTTTAATGTTCCTCTAACTGATGAACAGGTAAAGAATATTGAATATTACAAGCCTGCAGAAGATTCTGAGGAAATAAAATATTTAAAAGAAAGAAGAAAAAAACTTGGCGGATTTATTCCGGAAAGATCTTCTTTAGCAAAACCTATTAAAGCACCTCCAAAAGATATATTTGAGTCATTCATGAAATCGACTGGGGAAAAAGAAATGTCAACAACAATGGCCTTGGTTAGAATGATGACAAATCTTTTAAGAGATAAAAATGTTTCACCTAGATTAGTACCTATCATTCCAGATGAAGCAAGAACCTTTGGCATGGAAGGTTTTTTTAGAAAAATAGGAATATATGCACACGAAGGTCAAAAATATGAACCAGAAGACTCGGAACAACTAAGTTCTTATAAAGAAGAAACAAGCGGTCAAGTTTTGGAGGAAGGCATCACAGAAGCAGGGGCAATGTCCTCTTGGATAGCAGCTGCCACTGCCTATACAAACCATGATATAGAAATGATACCTGTTTATATTTTTTATTCAATGTTTGGGTTTCAGAGAGTTGGTGACTTCGCGTGGGCAGCGGGTGATGCCCAGGCACGAGGATTTTTAATTGGCGCAACTGCTGGAAGAACGACGCTTGCGGGCGAGGGCTTACAGCACCAAGATGGCCATAGTCATATTTTGGCTTCAATGATTCCTAATTGTGTTTCTTACGATCCAACTTTTGCATATGAACTAGCGGTAATTTTTAGAGATGGTCTTCGAAGAATGCATGAAAAAAATGAAAATGTTTTTTATTATATTACAGCAATGAATGAGAACTACTCTCATCCTGAAAAACCTGAAGGAGTTGATGAGGGAATTTTGAAGGGGATGTATCTGTTTAAGGAATATAAGAACAAAGGTAAAATAAAAATTCAATTACTTGGATCTGGCACTATATTAAGAGAAGCCATTGCAGCTGCAAAAATATTGTCAGAAGAATATGGTGTCGACTCAGATATTTGGAGCGTTACTAGTTTTAACGAATTGAGGAAAGATGGGATGGAAGTTGAAAGAAAAAATCTTTTAAATCCTAATAGCAAAAAAGAAAAAACCTATATAGAAAAATGCTTAGAAAAAAGAGATGGACCTGTAATAGCTGTTTCTGACTATGTTAGATCTTTTTCTGATCAAATAAGACCTTATACGGGGAAATCTTTTTATTCTTTAGGAACAGATGGTTTTGGTAGAAGTGATACAAGAAAAAAACTAAGAAAATTTTTTGAAGTCGACAAAGAACATATTGTGGCTTATGCGTTAAGTGCTCTTGCAAAAGAACAATTAATGGGCTCTGATAGCGCTGAAAAAGCTATTAAAAAATATAATATCGATAAAAATAAAGCTTTTCCTACCAAGCTTTAATAAAATTATGTCTGAACAAAAAATTACAGTCCCAAATATAGGTGATTTTAAAGAAGTAGAAGTTATTGAGGTTTTAGTTCATGAAGGACAAACAATTAAAAAAGATGATTCTGTGATTACTCTTGAAAGCGATAAGTCAAGTGTTGAGGTTCCGTCAAATTATCAAGGAAAAATAAAAAAAATTAATATCAAGGTAGGGGATAAAGTTTCAGAAGGTAGTATAATTTTATTAATTGAAACAAATGAAAATACTCAATCTAAAGAAACTAATACTGTCCCTGCTCCTAAAAAAACAGAGAGTAGTAAAGTAATAGATTTTCCTGCAAGTAAAGAACCTGAATCGTTGATGTCAACCTTTTCGCCCTCTAGAGGGAAAGTAAAACCTGCCAGTCCTAAAGTAAGAAAATTTGTAAGAGAGTTGGGGGCTGATTTAAATGAAGTGTCTGGATCTGAGCGAGCTGGAAGAGTTACAAAAGAAGATGTTAAAACTCATATTAAAAATAAACTTAATAATAATATAGATTTAAAACCACAAAATAAAAAAAATATTAAAAATGAATATGAACATCATGAATTTGGCAAAGTAGAAATAAAAGATTTACCAAGAGTTAAAAAACTTTCAGGCCCCCATCTTGTTAGATCTTGGACGGAAATTCCTCATGTTACACATCATGATGAAATAGATATAACTGAAATGGAGCAGTTTAGAAGTTCTCTTCGGGATCTATATACTGGCCAAAAAATATCTGTAACACCTTTAGCATTTATTATGAGAGCAATGGTAAATGCTCTGAAGGCTTATCCAAATTTCAATACCTCACTAGATCCTGAAAATGGAAAAGTAGTTTATAAAAAATATTTTCATATAGGAATTGCTGTTGACACTCCTCATGGATTAATGGTGCCAAAAATTAGAAATGTTGAAAAATTAGGTGTTAAAGAAATTAGTCAACAGTTGAGGATAGTTAGTAAACTTTGTAAAGAACTTAAAATTGATAAAAAAGAATTTTTTGGAGGCTCTATGACTATTTCAAGTTTAGGAGGAATAGGAGGGGTCACTTTTTTTACTCCAATTATTAACTCTCCAGAAGTCTCTATTCTTGGTGTGGGTAAGTCCTATGAAAAAGTTATGAAAATTAACGATCAATTTATTGCCAGAAAAATTCTACCTGTTTCTTTGTCATACGATCATAGAATTGTTGATGGAGCTGAAGCGGCAAGATTTGTTGTTCATTTATCTCAGAGTCTAGGAAAAGATTTTGCATTCAAACTTGCTGTTTGATCAAATTTACAATACGTACTTTTTGTGAATAAATATTTTTTCTCTCTAACCTGCGCAGTCATAACTTCAATTTTATGGGGGTCAGCTTTTGTCGCTCAGGATATGGGCATGGATTTTATTGGCCCTCATACTTTTAATGTGGGAAGATTTTTTGTAGGATTTTTAACTTTGCTTCCTTTTTTTTTTTATATTGAATTTCAGAAAATAAAAAAAAAAAATATTTTTAATAAAAAAGCTTTTTTTTATTTAATTATTTTAGGATTTATTTTAGGTGTGGGTCAGGCATTGCAACAAATTTCATTAATATATACTGATGTCGCTAACACAGGTGTTTTCACTGTAATGTATGTATTAATAGTACCTTTTATATCTTATTTTATTTTTTCCAAAAAAATACACTGGTCGATTTGGCCCGCTGCTGTATTATGTGTTATTGGCGGACTACTTTTAAGTGAACTCAAAAATATATCAGTTAGATATGGAGACACACTTGGTGTGTTAAGTGCGTTCTGTTGGGCTATACACATTATATATATTAGTAAAACAGTTAAGTTTTTTAATTATCCAATAACTATTGCGATGTCACAATGTTTTATTGCATTTTTATTTACACTTTTGCCTATGTTAATTTATGAAGAACCCACTTTAAGTAATGTTTTTAAAGACTCGTATGAAATACTCTATGTTGGAGTGTTATCTAGCGGTTTAGCATTTTTGCTTCAAACTTACACTTTGCAAAACTTAACTCCAGCTCCTTCAGCAATAATATTTTCTCTTGAAGGTATTTTTGCGGCAATTTTTGCTTGGTTAATTTTAGATCAATACCTAAATGAAGTTAAAATATTAGGAATATTTTTAATATTGCTTGCGGTAATTTCCTCACAAATTGTACCAATTTATGATAAAAAAAATTATGGACGAAACTAACAAAGGTTTTATGAGTCACAATGGTGGCTTAGAACTTAAAAAAATTAATGAAAATAATTTCTCTTTTTCTGTAATTACGAAAGAAATTCATCTGAACAGTGGAAGAATTGTACATGGTGGTTATTTGTCGACTATAGCAGATACTGGCATGGGAACCGCTGCTCATTTAGTAGTTAATAAAAGATGTGTAACGATATCTCTGGAAGTCAAATTTATTTCAGCTGGGCTTTTAAATCAAACACTAAACGGAAAAATTAAAATACAAAAAAAAACCAAATCTCTCGTTTTTATAAGTTGTGAAATATTTAACTCTGAAGGGGTTGTTGTAACTGCATCAGGTATTTGGAAAATATTGTAATAATAGAAATTAGAACATTTGACAAAATGATTCGGTCATGTTTTAATCTTACTTTGTTCTCATAGCAAATCTACATATAGTATAAAAAAATTTATCGAACACAAAATGCAAAATTCAACCAAAAAAATTATCGCGCTTTTAGGTCCGACAAATACAGGTAAAACTCATGATGCCATTGAAAAAATGTTTGAGTTTAAGTCAGGAATTTTTGGATTGCCACTTAGGCTTCTGGCGCGTGAAGTCTACGAAAAGTGTGTAAAAAAAATTGGTGTAAATAAAGTTGCTTTAATTACAGGTGAAGAAAAAATAATTCCAAATTCTGCTGATTATTTTATTTGTACTGTTGAATCCATGCCAAAAGATAAAATTGTAGATTTTGTTGCTATCGATGAAATACAAATGTGTGCTGACAAAGAACGTGGACATATTTTTACAGATCGGATGTTATATGCAAGAGGTGAAAAATTGACAATGTTTTTGGGTTCACAAATTATGAAAAATATTATTGATGACTTGGTTGATGAAGTAGAATTTTTAAAAAAAGAGAGGTTTTCAAAGTTATCTTTCAATGGTTATAAAAAAATTTCAAGATTAGATAGAAAAACTGCAATAATCGCATTTTCGATAGAAGAAGTTTATGCTATCGCAGAACTAGTTAGACGACAAAAAGGTGGGGCAGCTGTCATTATGGGATCATTAAGTCCTAAAACTAGAAATGCGCAAGTTGAATTATACCAATCAGGAGATGTTGACTATTTGGTGGCTACGGATGCGATTGGCATGGGACTGAATATGGACATAAATGAAATTTATTTTTCAAATTTAAAAAAGTTTGATGGAAAAAAAACCAGAAGATTAAATTTAGTAGAAATGTCTCAAATAGCAGGAAGAGCTGGCAGATATAAAAATAATGGAAGTTTTGGAACAACTGGAGACTGTGAACCTTTGAACTCTGACGAAATAGAAAAAGTTGAAAACCACAATCTTCCAGATACAAAAATGCTTTACTGGAGAAGTGGAAATTTAAATTTTGAAACTGAAGAAAAATTAATCTTATCACTTGAAGAAAAGCCATCTAACAAAAATCTTATCAGAACAAGTGAATCTGTTGATGAAATCGTATTAAGATTTTTACTAAAAAAAAACAAAGAAAACAATATCTATAGAAATAATCTGAAACTATTATGGGAGTGCTGCCAAATTCCAGATTTTGAAAAAAAAGCATACGGACAACATGTAAATATCGTAGAAACAGTTTTTAAGTTTTTGGCTCTAAAAAAAAAGAGAATTCCAAATGATTATATGAAAACACAATTAAGTGGCTTAGAGAAACAACATGGAAATATTGATGTTTTAGCAAATAGAATTTCTAATGTAAGAACTTGGTCGTATGTTGCCAATAAAAAGGACTGGGTGGAAAATGGTGATTATTGGATTCAACTAACAAAAAATATTGAAGATACTTTATCTGACAGGTTGCATGAAGAACTTACTAAAAGTTTTATAGATAAAAAAATTAGTATTCTATCAAGAGGTTTAAAGCAGGATATAATTTTAGAAACAGAAGTTGATGAAGATCACAAAGTTTTAATAGATAAACAGTACGTGGGTGCTTTAAAAGGACTAAAATTTATAATAGATTTTACCTCAAAAAATCTGGACGCAGATCTTAAATCAATAAAAAAAGCAGCTCGTAAAGGCGTTGAAGAGGAGTTAATTAAGAGAGTAAAAACTATAATAGAAGAAGGAAATTTATCTATCAATTTAGAAAATAAAATTTTATGGCAAAATAATCCTATAGCTAAAATTAAAAGAGGTGAAAATTATCTAACACCAGAAATAGAAGTTATAGCAGATGATTCGTTGCCTCTCGAAGAAAGAAAAAAACTAGAACAATATATAAAGAATTGGATAGATAAACATATTAGTGAAATTTTGGGAGATTTAATTAATTTAACAAAAATAAAAATAGAAAATCAATATCTAAGAGCTTTAGCTTATCAATTATATGAAAATAACGGAGTTCTAAAAAGAAAAGATATAAATGAAATCATTAAACTTATTTCAAAAGATGAAAGAAAAAAACTTTGGAGTATGGGTATTAAGATTGGCCGTTATCATATTTTTTTACCTAAAATGTTAAAACCAAAAGCAGTAACGCTTAGAACAACGTTGTGGAAAATCTATAATAATATTTCCTCTAATTTAATTTCTCCAAAATCTGGGTTAAATTTTGTAATAAATAACAATTTTAATGAGAAATTTTTACTATTATGTGGATTTGAGAGGTTCAAAGATTATTTTATTCGTATAGATATACTTGAAAAATTATTTATAAACATAATTGACGCAACTGTAGATCGTAAATTTAAAATATCACCAGAGATGATGAATTTATTAGGTTGTACTAAAGAAAATTTTTTTACGTTAATGAATTTAATGAACTATAGAAAATCGAAAGATGGTGATACCTATTATTTTTTATCAAATAATAAAAAAAACAAAGAAAAAATAGCTCCAGACAAAAATAAAGTTAGTCCATTTAGCAAATTACTTGCGTTAAATATTAAATAGTTTAATTAGAATATTTTTATGACTTATATTGTTAAAGATGAATGTATTAAATGCAAGCTCACTGACTGTGTAGAGGTTTGTCCTGTTGACTGTTTTTATGAAGGAGAAAATTTTTTAGTAATTAATCCTGATGAATGTATAGACTGCGGTGTATGCGAACCTGAATGTCCTATAGATGCTATAACAGCAGACACCAACGAAAGTGTAAAAGACATGGATAAGTGGTTAAAAATTAATAAAAAATATTCTGAAATATGGCCGAATATTTCTAAAAAGCAAGAGCCTATGAAAGAACACGAGAAATATAGGGACATTAAAGATAAATATGATAAACACTTTTCAGAAAAACCTGGAAAATAAATATGCCAAAAAAAAAAGTAAAAAAAGTAAAAAAAATTAAAAAAGTTTTAGGTAAAAAAATTAAACATTCAAAAATTAGAAAAACAGAAACAAATCCATTAAAATTAGCTAATAAAAATACTTATACTCCAGAAGAAAAAATAGAAATTAAAAAGATAAAAAAACAACCTACAGAAAAAAGATTATATGAAGTGAAGGATTTCGTAGTTTATCCAAAACATGGAGTTGGAAAAATTACGGCTGTTGAAAAAGCAACAATAGGACAAATAGAAATTCAATTTTATAAAATCTTTATAGAGAAAGAAAAATTAACTCTAACTGTACCAATAAATCAGCAAACAAATTTAAGGCCAATATCTTCGGTCAACCAGATTAATAAATGTGTATCAATTCTAAAGAGCAAACCAAAAATTAAGAGGACCATGTGGAGTAGACGTGCTCAAGAATATGACCAAAAAATTAACTCAGGAAAAATTTATGAGCTTGCAGAAGTAGTGAAAGATTTAAATAAGAATAATGACATTATCGCTGACCAATCATATAGCGAAAGACAATTATTTGAAAAAGCCTATGAAAGACTAAAGTCAGAATTCGAAGCTGTGTTGAAGTTATCTCCTGAAGATGTAGCAAAAAAAATGGATAAAGCTTTAGGAAGAAATCAAAATATTACTGAAACAGAATAAAAAAAACGCCCTTTTAATTAATCAATCAAAAGGGCGTTTAGTTAAAAATAAAACTATCTTCTTCTTCTTTTTTT
>MDTC01044595.1_pt1 | contig 15051 bp, 13 predicted proteins | sample 811181 | NCBI WGS metagenome assembly MDTC01 (sample SAMN05326644, study PRJNA326480) | marine metagenome | isolation source: seawater | place: Pacific Ocean: North | collected 2011 | reverse complement strand
TCATTATCAAAGCTTTGATAAATTTTTTATTCTGTCTTCTAAAATTTGAATTTGACTTTCAGCGTCGCTTTTTTTCTTTAATTCTAATTGAACTACTTTCTCTGGAGCATTAGCCATAAATTTTTCATTGTTTATTTTCTTTAAAATCCTACTTAAAAACCCTTTTCTATTTTCGATATCGTTTTTAAGTTTAATTATTTCTTCTTCAGCATCAATAAACTCATTGAAGGGAATATAGAATTCGTTATTTTTAGAAACAAAAGAAAATGCACCATGAAGAGATTCTTCAATAAAAGTCAAATCTTTTAAATTACCCATTTTAATAAGTAAACTATCAAATCCATTTTTCCATTTTGTATTGATCTTGATTTTTAAATCTAAAGCAATCTTAATAGCTATATTTTTTTCTTTTCTGACATTTCTTATTCCCATAATTACTTCTTGAAAAACATCAAATTCTTCTGTAATTATTTCATTTTTATTTAATTGGTTAGGCCATGGAGCATTTACAATAAATTCTCCTTTCTCTCTTTTTTGGAGTTGTTGCCAAATTTCTTCGGCTATGAATGGAGTAAAGGGATGAATGATTCTTAAGACAGACTCAAACACATTAATTACAGATTGGTAAGTTTTAATATCAATGGGTTGTCCATAAGAAGGTTTAACCATTTCTAAAAACCATGAACAGAAATCGTCCCATACTGTTTTATAGCTTTGCATTAGAGCTTCAGAAATCCTGAATTTATCGTAGGAGCTGTCAATAGCTTCAAGATTATTTGCAATTTTAGCTTCAATCCAATTGATTGCCATTTTAGATGAGTCCAATTGTTCAATTTCTTCATTTACAGTCCATGACTTAATTAATCTGAATGCATTCCATATTTTGTTGGTAAAGTTTCTGCCCTGTTCACATAAATTACTATCAAATAATAAATCATTTCCAGCAGGAGAAGAAAGTAACATTCCAACCCGAACACCATCAGCTCCGTACTTATTAATTAATTCCAAAGGATCAGGGCTATTACCTAGAGATTTAGACATCTTTCTTCCTAATTTATCTCTTACAATTCCAGTGTAATATACATTTTTAAATGGAGGTTTCTCCTTGTATTCATATCCTGATATTATCATTCTAGCAACCCAAAAAAACATGATTTCAGGAGCAGTTACTAAATCATTCGTAGGATAGTAATAATCTAATTCCTTTTTATTTTCAGAAAAACCATTAAAAACAGCAATTGGCCATATCCAAGATGAAAACCAGGTATCCATCACATCCTCATCCTGAACTAAATCTGACTCTTTGAACTTTTTATCAGATTTTCCATTAAGTTTTTTAAGTGCAATTTCTTTGGTAGGTGCAACGATAAAATCTTCTTTATTATCTCCGTAAAAATATGCTGGTATTTGGTGACCCCACCACAGCTGTCTGGAAACACACCAGTCTCTTATATTTTCCATCCAATGTCTATAAGTGTTCTTAAATTTGGGAGGATGAAATTGAACATTGTCATTCATTACATTTTCTAATGCAGGACGACTTAGTTCTTCCATTGAACAAAACCACTGCAGCGATAACCTTGGTTCAATGATAGCATCTGTTCTTTCTGAAAAACCAATCTTATTTATATGATCTTCCATTTTTATTAAATATCCAGAACCTTCTAGCTCTGTTGCAATTAATTTTCGAACATCAAATCTATCTTCACCAATATATAATTCAGCATTTTCATTTAGTTTGCCACTTTTATCTAGAATATTGATAACCTCTAGGTTGTAACGCTTTCCTAATTCATAATCATTTGGATCATGTGCGGGTGTAATTTTTAAACATCCAGTACCAAATTCGATATCTACGTAATCATCATAAATAATTGGAATTTCTCTATTAACAAGAGGAACTATCGCTTTTTTACCCTTTAAGTGGGTGTATCTTTCATCATTAGGATTAATACAAATCGCAGTATCACCAAGAATAGTTTCAGGTCTAGTTGTGGCAATTTGAATCCATTCATCATCAGATTCTGCAATTTTATACCTAACATAATACAATTTAGAATTGACCTCTTTATAAAATACCTCTTCATCACTTAAAGCTGTTTTGGCCTGAGGATCCCAATTAATCATTCTTTCGCCTCTGTATATCAACCCTTTTTCATGTAAATCACAAAAGACATTGATTACGTTTTCATAATATCCTTTATCCATTGTAAAGCTGGTTCTATTCCAGTCACATGATGCACCTAATTGCTTGAGTTGCTCTAAAATAATTCCGCCATGTTTTCTAGTCCAATCCCAGGCATGATCCATAAATTCATCTCGGGAAAGATCTCCTTTTTTTATTCCTTCAGCTCTTAGTTTCTGAACTACCTTCGCTTCAGTAGCAATTGAAGCATGGTCTGTTCCAGGTACCCAACAAGCATTCTTCCCAAGCATTCTAGCTCTTCTAACTAAAACATCTTGAATGGTAATATTCAACATGTGACCCATGTGAAGTACTCCTGTTACGTTTGGAGGAGGAATAACAATAGTATATGGTTCTCTTTCATCAGGAGTTGATGAAAATAAATCAGCTTCTAGCCATTTACTGTACCATTTTTGCTCAGCTATAGAAGAATCGTATGTTTTTGAAATACTCATAATAGAATTTGCCTAAGCACAAATGTAATTTTAGATTTTTATTTGATTAGTAAATAATTACTTTTTTTAAATAACAATTAGCTATTATCAAGCCAATTTTTAATTAATTCATGTCCATTTTGGGTTAAAATACTTTCAGGATGGTATTGCAAGCCAAATATTTTTAGCGATTGGTGCCGCATTGACATGATTTGTTCATCATTATCAGTTGCTGTTAGAATAAATTCTTTGGGTAGCTGATCTATTACCCAAGAGTGATAATGACCAATTTGGAATGATTTGGATAAATTACGATATATGATGTCGTTATTTCGAATTTTTATTTCACTACTTAAACCATGACGAACACTACTTAAATTTTTTAATTTACTACCGAAATAATTACCAATAGCTTGGTGCCCCAAACAAACACCAAGAACATTATGAGACCTGTGGTACTTAGCTATCACATTCAAAAGTTCATTTGAATCAGAGGGTAATCCAGGACCAGGAGATAAAATAATATGTTCAGCTTCAATTATCAAACTATGGTTAATTTCATCATTTCTCATGACATCTAACTGATCCACTAATGGAGAAACCAAATGAACCAAATTATAGGTAAATGAATCGTAATTATCTATTATAACTATTCGCTGCAAAAAAGTTGTGAAAATTAAATTCTTATTCTAAGGAAATAATGATTAATGATAAATTATATTTGCTGGTGTAAGATAACACTTTCATGAATTATATTGTTTATTATTTATTCATTTTACCAATTGCCTATCTGCCCTACTTTTTTTTATACAGAGTTTCCACAATCTTATGTTTTGTTTTAAAAAGAATAGTAGGGTATCGAAAAAAAACTGTGATTAAAAATTTGAAAAATTCATTTCCCAAAAAAAGTTATGTTGAAATAGAAATAATTTTGAATGATTTTTATCGCCATTTGACTGATCTTTTTATTGAAAGTTTTAAGGGTTTTGTAATTTCAAGGAAAAGTATTTTAAAAAGATTAGTTGTTGTAAATCAAGAAGTATTATCAAAGTATGAAAATCAAAATATCATATTAATTGGTGCTCATTACAATAATTGGGAAATTTGTGGGCAATGTCTTCCATTATATTTTAATCACCATTTATTAGCAATATATAAGCCGCTTAAAAACAAGTTTTTTAATCATAAAATGAAGCAATCTAGAGAAAAGTTTGGTCTAGAAATGATTCCCATGAATAAAACTAAAGAATATTTTAATGATCAATCTAATAACCCAAAAGGAATAATATTTGGATCTGATCAAAGTCCGTCAAATCCAGATAAAGCTTATTGGATGAATTTTCTCAATCAAGAAACTGGTGTTTTATTTGGTGCAGAAAAATATGCGAAAGAGTTCAATTGGCCAGTGGTTTATGTCAGGATAAACAAAGTTAAAAGAGGATATTACATAGTAGAATATGAAGTTATAACAGACCAACCTCAATATTGTAAACACGGAGAAATCACTGAAAAGTTCATGTATCTTGTTGAAAATGATATCAAAATAAAACCTCAATACTGGTTATGGACTCACAATAGATGGAAACATCAAAGACCAATAGAAAATATTTAATTTAAAGATATATGTTTTCAAGATTAATTTATTTCGTATTCATTCTTCCACTATCAGTTCTTCCTATATCTTTTCTTTATCTTCTTTCAAATTTATTGTATTTTATATTATTTAAAATTGTTGGTTACAGAAAGTCAATTGTAAAGAAAAATTTAAATAATTCATTTCCAAATATTAGTTCTTCAGAAAGAGTTCTTATCATGAAAGAATTTTATAAACATTTTTGTGATTTATTGATAGAAGGAATTAAATCTTTTACAATTTCTCAAAAGCAACTTTCAAAAAGATTCGTAATTAAAAATCATAAAATAATTGACGAATATGCTAAAAATGGAAAATCTGTAATTGTTGTTGGTGGTCATTTCAACAACTGGGAGATGCTTGCTCAAGCATCTTCAATTTATCATACTCATGATTGTTTGGGTATTTATAAGCCGCTATCCAATAATTTTTTCAATAAAAAAATGAAGAAATCAAGAGAAAAATTTGGTCTTAGTTTGTATTCCATTAGCGAAACGCTTAGTTGCTTTAAGAAGAAATCTGTAAAAGCCATTTTTTTTGCTTCCGATCAAAGTCCTTCAAATTATAAAAATATCTTTTGGACAAATTTTTTAAATCAAGAAACAGCTGTTCAGTCTGGAGTTGAAAGACTTTCAAAATTGTATAATTATCCAATTTTTATTTACCAAATTGAAAAATTAAAAAGAGGTTTTTATGAAACTAGTTATGAACTGTTAATTGAAAATCCAAATAACCATGCTAAAGGTGAAATCACTCATATTTTTACTAAAAAAATTCAAAATATGATATTCCAAAACCCACAATTTTGGTTATGGTCTCATAGAAGATGGAAAAAAAACAGAACAACTAATTTTAATTAAACACTTTAATTACAGTATTTTATAAGTTTTAAAATGACTATAAACGTTACTAAACGAATCTTAAATATTTATATTACGAATCACATCATTTAGGTTCTTTTTATTTGCACCGTCGATTCAGGAATTGACCCAAACTATATAAATAATGTGTAAATATAAAATATGAATAATCTAAGAAACAGAGTGCAATTAATTGGAAATTTAGGTAGTAATCCAACCTTAAACGAAACAGGTAATGGAGTAAAGTACTCTAAAATTTCAGTAGCTACAAATAGCAGCTATATAAATAAAAAAGGAGAGAAAATAAAAGAGACTCAGTGGCATCCAGTTATGATATGGGGGAAACAAGCAGAATTTGTTGAGAAATATATTGTTAAAGGCCAAGAAGTTTGTATTGAAGGAAAGTTGAATTATAGATCATATGAAGATGGCGAAGGGAATAGCAAATATATTTGTGAAATCATTGCAAGTGAAATATTACTCTTGAAAAAATAAATTTGAATAATAATTAGAATTAAGAGCTCTAAATGGGCTCTTTTTTTGTTTAAAGACATAGTATAAAATCATTACTATTAAAAAAGACAATAATTGTAAATTCAAATTATATGTATAATTAAAAATAATTAATAAAAAATACTTGAAAATGGAATTTAACTTTGATTTAATATTTTTTTAGTGAAGCTATCCCATCCATAGTAGTCTTTTTTAATGCTCATTAATTCACTCATTTTAACTTCATTCTCAGTCTCTTCAAAGTATTGAATAATACCATTGGCTAAGCTATTGGCATTTGGTTCTACAATAATACCATCTTCATTATGATTAATTACTTCAGGTAAGCCACCAACATTAGTCACTATCATAGGGCACTCATAATTCATAGCCAACTGAGTAACACCGCTTTGAGTAGCAGAAGTATAGGGTAAAACAACAGCATTAGCTACTGAAAAATAATAAGGAACTAATTTTTGAGAAATAAACTCATTAACTATAATTATGTTTTCAAGTTTTAGATCTTTTATTAAGGACTCATATTTGTCTTGATTAGCATAAAATTCTCCCGCAACTAAAAGTTTAATTTTTAATTCTTTTATTTTTAGGTGACTCATGGCCTCAATAGCCAAATGAAGTCCTTTATAGGATCTGATTAATCCAAAAAACAATAGAAATTTATCATCATTTAATTTTAATTCTGAGAGGGCTTTTTTTCTATCTGGTTTAGGATTAAAAGAACTATAAATTGGATGAAAAAGTGCGATAGTATCTGCTTCGGGATTTAATTTTTGAATATCTAATTTCACCTTATCACTTAGTGTAAAATGTTTATTGCACTGTTTTAAGAAATAATTTGTCAGCATTTTATCTCCCCATCTTTTCTCATGAGGAATAGCATTGTCAACAATACTAAATACAAGAATATTTTTTGATTTTAATCTTTTAGCAATTAAACCAAGAGAAGGTCCAAAAAAAGGCATCCAAAATCTAATAAAAACTTTATCAGGTTTTTGTTTTATAATATAATTGGCAGCATTTAACCATGTAATTGGATTAATAGAACTGATTAAGGAAGTTATTTTATACTTATTTGATGGTGTTGGATTATCTCTTAATTGAGTTTTTCCTGGAAATAGAAATTTGGGATATTGTAATGTGAAAGAGATAATTTCCACTTGATGACCATTTTTAATAAGTGATAAAGCAAAAGCCTCATTTAAATCAGCTATACCTCCTCGTAATGGTGAAGCTGGACCAACCAAAATAATGTTAGACATCCTTGTGGGTTTTTTCTCTTATTTGATAAGTATTTCGTTTGGGAGAATTCCTTGCTAACATTTCACCTAAAAAGCCTGCTAAAAATAACTGAACTCCCAATATTAGCGCTGTTAGTGCAATATAAAATTCTGTTCTATTCGCAATCAGTTTAGCACCTTTATTTAAAAACAATTTATCTACTCCAATGATTAAAAGAAAAACTGCCCCTATGAAAAACATTATAGTTCCAAGGGTTCCAAATAAGTGCATCGGTCTTTTGCCAAATTTACCAATGAATGTAATACTAAATAAATCTAAAAATCCAAATATAAATCGCTCAAGACCAAATTTAGTCTCACCATATTTTCTAGCTTGGTGATGAACAACTTTTTCAGTAATATTTTGAAATCCTGCCCATTTTGCAATTAATGGAATATACCTATGCATTTCTCCATAAACTTCAATATTCTTAATTACTTCGCTTTTGTAAGCTTTTAAACCACAGTTCATATCATGAAGTTTCAAACCTGAAACTTTTCTGGTTACCCAATTGTACAGTTTAGTTGGTATAGTTTTAGAAATGGGATCTTTTCTGTTTTTTTTCCATCCAGATACAATATCAAAATCATCATTGATAATCATGTTGTATAAATCAGGAATTTCATCAGGTGAATCCTGTAAATCTGCATCCATGGTAATCACAACATCACCGACTGCAGTTTCAAATCCCACATTTAAAGCTGCTGATTTTCCATAGTTTCTTCGAAATGATATTCCTTTTACTGATGAGTTATTTGCTTGAATATTTTTAATTGTTGTCCAAGAATTATCTGTACTTCCGTCATCTATCAAAATAAGTTCATAGGACCAGTTATTTTTAGATACAACTTTATCAATCCAAGAAGAAAGCTCAACTAAAGATTCTTGTTCATTAAAAAGTGGTACTATGATTGAAAGATTAATATTCATCTTAACAAATATATTTAAGTTTATTAATCAGAATTACTAATATTATTAATTTCGATGAGAATATTTGTTAATCTTTAAAAAAAAATTCCCCTTAGTTGTTATTTAGCACCTATTACATATGTTTGCATTGATTTATGAAAGCCCTTTTAATTAAAGAAATAAGATATTACCTCAGCTCTATTATTGGATACGCTGCCATTGCTGTTTTTTTAATTACTTCCGGTTTTTTTGTTTGGGTATTTTCAGGAAACAATAATATTATCGAAATGGGAGAAGCCTCACTTCAGTCGTTTTTTTCTCAAGCCCCGGGCATACTTATGTTTCTTTTCCCTGCATTTACAATGAGATGTTTTGCTGAGGAGAAAAGAACAGGAACAATTGAACTTCTTTCAACTAAACCAATTTCTTTGATTCAAATTATTTTATCAAAATACTTTGCTGCAAGTTTATTAGCTATTTTAACAATTTTACCAACACTAGTGTATTATGTGAGTGTATATAACATGGGTGAAACTATTGGTAACATTGATCACCCTTCAACAATTGGAAGTTATTTAGGACTCATTTTACTAAGTATTACCTTTGTTGCAATTGGTTTACTTGCCTCAAGTCTTTCAAGAAATCAAGTTATTGCATTCTTATTAGCACTTTTTTTAAATTTTTTTATTTATGTAGGATTTTCTTTTCTTGCCACAATCGCTGGTAATCCAATAGATTATTTTCTTATTAAGATGAGTATGATGGACCATTTTGTGTCATTACAAAGGGGCATAGTAGACTCAAGAGATTTACTCTATTTTATTAGTATCATTTGTTTTACTTTATACTTAACCAGGGCTGTTTTAAAATTGTCAAAATGAATACTTTTTTTTTAAAATATCGCCCGTTTATTTATGTTATTTTTCTTGCAATTGGCTTAATATTAATAAATACGCTTTTAAGTAATTATTTTTTTAGACTTGATCTTTCTAAAGATCAAGTCCATTCTCTATCATCACATAGCAAAGAGATGCTTAATGATTTGGATGAAATTATTTCAGCAGATGTATATCTTTCTGGAGATTTCCCCGCTGAAATTGAAAAACTTAAAACCTCACTAAATGAAAAATTAGATGAATTTAAAGCCTATGGAGATAATAATTTTAAGTTCAATTTTATTAATTTAGATGAAGACCCTGAGCTAGCTAAAGAGTTTAAAAATCAAGTTTTTAAAGATGGAATTGATTATAGCGATATTTTAATTACAAGAGATAGTAAACAAGAAGTAATTAGAATTTGGCCAGGGATTATACTTAGAATGGGAGATAGATATGTACCTGTTCAACTTCTTCAAGGAGGGAAATTTCCTATTTCACAACTAATAATTAATCAATTTAATGATCAGTTGGAATATAATTTAGTTTTAGGAATAAATAAATTACTTCATCCAACTACAAAAAATATTCGTTTTTTAAGAGGACATGGAGAATTAGATAATGCAGATGCTTGGGTGATTAGAGACCAATTAGTAAAGTTTTACGATGTTGATACCGTAAGAATTAAGCAATTAAAAAGTGAATTTTATAATCAAACTATTGATATTTCTAATTTCCAATACGATTCTTTGATAAGCAATCAAGTGGATTCTTTAATAGTCGGTAATAATACCATTCCAATACTTGATATCAATGGGAATCCAAATCCGAATACTAAAAGGTATATAGTAAAACACTTTCAAAATAAGGCCCTAAGCTTATTCATTGAAGATCCTATTAAAAGTAGTGAACATCTTGATGCACTAGATAAAACAGATTTATTAATCGTAGCAAAACCTAAAAATCAATTTTCTGAAAAAGAACTTTTTGTTATAGATCAATATATTATGAACGGAGGAAAAGTTATTTGGCTTGTCGATATGCTTGATGTCAATGAATCTATTCTTAAAGATACCACTTTTACATTTGCCAAGCCTATAGATCATGGATTACAGCAATTTTTATTCAAATATGGAGCTAGATTTAATGTTGATATGGTAAATGACTTCAGATGTGCACCTGTTGTAAGAGAAGATGGATTAGGAAAGATTTCTAAATGGTTCTTCTACCCTCTTTTATATGAAGACAATTCTGTTTATTTAAAAAATGTTGGTCCTGTTAAATCAAGATATACATGTAGTATAGATACCGTGGGTGAAAATCAAATCTCAAAAATTTCATTACTTAAATCTTCTGATCAGTTTAAAATATTAAGGCAAACCACAGTTAATTATCAAAATTTATACAATTATAATCCGGTTAATTTTGATATTGATGCATTGAAAAGTCCTCCATCAACTGCTTGGTTATTCAAAGGGGTTTTTAATTCTAATTATGAAAATAGATCAGTCAGCAAGGAATTTAAAAAGTTTATTAGTAATCCTAAAATTAATTTTAAAACTAAAAGTGAAGAAACAAAAATGGTGTTCATAGGAGATGGTGATTTAATAAGAAATGATTTTATAAAAGTTAATAATCAAATAAAACCAGTTTTATTGTCCTTTGAGAGTGCAGATTATGGTAACCCTGAATTTTTCTCAAGATATGGAAATTCATTATTTTTTATGAATATAGTAGATGAGCTTTTAGGAAGAGACGAATTAATTCCTTTGAGGTCTAAAATGAATATGCCTAGATTGTTAAGGAAAGATATTTTTAATGAAAAAGATTTTTGGCAATTCATCAATATAGGTCTTCCTTTAATCTTAATAATTGCTTTTGGCTTAGTTAATTATTTCACAAGAAAAAGAAAATATGCATAATTATTTATTTTTTAAAAACCTGTTCTTTCTAATTTTTAGCATCTTATTATTATCCAATTGTGGGAGTAGCAGTAAAAGCTATGAACTAAAAGATTTTTCGATTAAAGATACTGCCAGTATCATAAAGTTTAAAATCAGTGATACTGAAAATAATAATATCGTAATTTCAAGAGATAATGAGTCTAAAGTTTGGATGATTGAAGGCTCTAGTTACAATGCTACAAAACCAAGCGTTGATTTGTTAATGGAAACCTTTTATAGAATAAGAGTAAAGCAAGACGTACCCAAATCATCTTTAAAAACTATTTTTAATCGACTTTCTGTTAAAAATAAAAAGGTAGAAATATTTACAAATGGAAACCAAAGCCCAGTAAAAACATGGTATATCGGATCACCAACTCAAGATCATATGGGTACTTATATGTTACTTCAAAATGAAAAAACCAAAAGTTCTATTCCTTACATAACATATAAGCCAGGCATGTACGGATCTTTAGATGTACGATTTTTTACCGATTTTGAATCCTGGAGGTCTTCAAGAGTGTTTCATTATCAAAACTCAAATCACATTAAAAATATTGATGTAAATTTTCATACTAATCAAAAAGAAAGCTATCAGATTGAGAGAAAGGATAATTCAGTTTTAATTTATGATACATATGGAAAATTAATTTCCAATTATGATACTATTCAAGTTAGGCATTACTTGACTCATTTTAACAATATTAATTACAATAAAGTATTGAATTTCAAAAAAGAAATTATTGACTCTATTTTTTCACTTTCTCCCCACTGCACTTTTGACTTAAATGATATTTATGGGTTAAATAAAGTAGTGGATTTTTGGAAAATAAGAGATAATAACTCTGAAACTGGTTGGGACAAAGAATATGGTTTTATAAGAATTAATAAAAATAATGAACTTCTTAGAGCCCAATACTTCAATTGGGAAATTCTTTTCAAACCATTATCTTACTTTAAATAAGATGTTATAAACATGTGTTAATAAATTCAACATAACCATTTTATTATTAGTTGAAGTATTGTAAAATTTATATTTAATTTACCACGATTAAATAACTACAGTATGAATTTTATTATTTCCAGTCAATCACTTCTTAAACAATTGCAAACTATTGCGGGTGTATTAAACAGTTCTAATACATTACCTATACTAGATAATTTTCTATTTGAAATCAATGATAAAACCCTTACAGTCTCTTGTTCGGATTTGGAGTCTACTATGACATCCAAGCTAGCTATTGATGCCAAAAGTGATGGAAGTATAGCCATTCCTGCTAAAATATTAATTGATATACTTAAGACCTTTCCAGATCATCCACTTACTTTTTCAATTGATGAAAAATTGACTGTTGAAATATCATCTGATTATGGTAAATATAAGTTGAGTGGTTTTGCAGGAGAAGAATTTCCTAAATCGCCAACTATAGAAGCACCTTCTACAGTTAATTTGAGTGGTTTTATTTTACAGAGGGCAATTGAAAAAACAATTTTTGCCTCAGGAAATGATGATTTGAGACCTGTAATGAGTGGCATATTTATTCAGCTTTCAGAATCAGATGTAACTTTTGTTGCTACAGATGCACATAAATTAGTTCGTTACAGAAGAACCGATATTAAATCACCTTCTGCTGCATCATTTATTGTTCCAAAAAAACCAATGAATTTGTTGAAAGGTCTTTTAACAAGCTTTGATGGTGAGGTTACTATTAACTATAATGAATCAAATGCAAGTTTTTCATTTGGAGATTCAATATTAACATGTAGGTTAATTGATGGTAAATATCCCAATTATGAGGCAGTTATACCCAATGAAAACCCTAATATGCTCACTGTTGACCGAAGCGCTTTTTCACAATCAATCAAAAGGGTCAGTATTTTTGCTAACAAGACAACTCATCAAGTTAGGTTAAAGATTAATGGAAGTGAGTTGAATGTTAGTGCTGAAGATATTGACTTCTCTAATGAAGCAAATGAAAGATTAACATGTTCTTACAAAGGTGAAGCAATTGAAATTGGATTTAATTCAAGATTTTTAAATGAGATGCTAAATAATATGGATACTGAACATGTTATTTTTGAATTAAGTGCTCCTAATAGAGCTGGTTTACTTAGCCCTGAAACAAATGATGATGGCGAAGATGTTTTGATGCTAGTAATGCCTGTTATGCTTAATGGATAATTAAAAGAAACTGTAGATTTTATCCAAATTTTTCTTCTCTATTTCTGATAATAAATGATCAACTTTATAGTTGATTGGAACATACCAACTAGTTGTAGAAAATAGGTTTCTACTATTTAAATTATCAAAGATTAATCCATGTCTAGCAAGTATTTCATTACAAATGAATTTTAAATCCATTTTAGACAATTCATTAAACTCAAATAAATCAATTTCACGCTGAGAGAATTCTGGGAATTGACCAGTAGTCATATTGTACTTTGAGCTTCTCTTAGATAGATTTACACTCATTGATGAAACATCATTATTTTTTGAAGTCACAATAGATGAAGTTCCATTTAATATCATTGATTCTAAAGAGATTGCTAAATCCAAATAATTCATTTCAGTTGCCCCATCATCTGTTAAACCAAGCTTGAAGTCAATATTGTTGCTAGTAGTATACCAACCTTTAAAGGTTTTATAAATGGTGTCTTGAATAATAAAACCAGATAACATTGTATTATTTATGTTAGTGATTGTAAGATTGAACCAATCATTATTTATTTTTCCAAACCAACTACCAAGAATTTGAGAGTTTTCTAATTGACTATTTTTAAATTCTTTTAAATCTGCTAATCTTTGATCTATATCTTTCTGATTCAGTGCACTTTGATTTGAAACCGAACGCTTGTAGTAGATCGGAGATTCTTGAACCTCTTGATTATCTTTTTCAGAAAAATTATTACTTGAACAAGAAAAAGATAAAGCAAAAAATAAAGTTAATATGTAGATTAAATTTCCTTTCAACTTATTAAATATATAAATTACCAATAAGTAAAAAAAATTAAAAACTAACTAAACTCCTTAATTGTGTTGATAATAATTGTTATGCATTCATCTAATTGACTTTTGTTTATTGTAAGTGGTGGAGCAAATCTGATAATGTTTCCATGAGTAGGTTTTGCTAAAAGACCATTGTCTTTCATTCTAACACACATGTCCCAAGCAGTGGAGCTATCCTCACTATCATTGATTACAATTGCATTCAATAATCCTTTTCCTCTAACCAATTTTATCAGCTCAGACTCTTTTATAAAATCATTTAATTTTAATCTGAAATATTCTCCTAATTCATAAGCATTTTGTGCTAAGTTTTCATTTACTACCACTTCAAGAGCTGCTTTAGCAACTGCACAAGCCAATGGGTTACCTCCGAAAGTTGATCCATGTTCACCAGGTTGAATACATAGCATTACTTCATCATTCGCTAAAACTGCTGATACAGGGAATACCCCACCTGAAAGTGCTTTACCAAGTATTAGTATATCTGGTTTTGCATCTTCATAATCAGTAGCTAACATTTTACCAGTTCTTGCAATTCCAGTTTGAACTTCATCTGCAATAAAAAGAACATTATACTTGCTACATAGTTTTCTAACGCCACTTAAGTATCCTGGGTCTGGAACTACAACTCCTGCTTCTCCTTGGATGGGTTCAACCATAAATGCAGCAACATTTGTATCTTTTAACTCTTTTTCTAAAGCATTTAAATCATTATATGGAATTAGATCATAGCCGGGCATGAAAGGACCAAAACCTTTATAGGAAACTGGGTCATCAGAGCTGGAAATTGCAGCTAGAGTTCTACCCCAAAAATTACCTTTAGCAAAAATAATTCTAGCTTTGTTTTCAGGAATTCCTTTTTTCATATAGCCCCATTTCCTTGCCAATTTATTAGCTGTTTCACCACCTTCAACACCAGTGTTCATTGGTAGTGCCTTTTGGAAACCAAATAGATCACAAATGAATTTTTCATAAAGTCCTAAATTGGCATTATAGAATGCCCTACTAGTGAGAGTTAGTTTTTGAGCTTGATTAGTGAGAGCTTCAACAATTTTAGGGTGACAGTGACCTTGATTTACTGCCGAATAGGCAGATAAAAAATCAAAATATTTATTGCCTTCAGGATCCCATACATATATGCCCTCTCCTTTTTCTAGAACAACAGGTAGTGGGTGGTAATTATGAGCTCCAAACTTATTTTCTAAGTTCATTAAAGATTTTGAATCCATATGTAAATTTTATTTGCTCAAATATAAATAAAATGATACCTATTTGTCTATAGATCATATTAAACTAATTATGATTTATAAATCATTACAGAAAAATCTTTATAAATAGGTTATTAAAGTTCTTTAATTAATGAAATATTATTTGCTGTACCAGCAAAATGATATTTAGAATTTGAATAGTTTAT
>MDTC01064712.1_pt1 | contig 15056 bp, 15 predicted proteins | sample 811181 | NCBI WGS metagenome assembly MDTC01 (sample SAMN05326644, study PRJNA326480) | marine metagenome | isolation source: seawater | place: Pacific Ocean: North | collected 2011 | reverse complement strand
GGTGAAGTCATATATTTTGGAAAACCATTCCCTGAAGTTTATAATCAATCAGTAAATAACTTAAATAAAAAGATATTATGTATAGGTGATAATTTAAATACAGATATAAAAGGTGCCAATCTTCAAAATTATCATTCATTGTTAATATCAGGAGGAATCCATAAAAATGAAATAAAAGATGATGGTATAGAAAAAGTTTCAAAAAAATATGAAGCAATAGTAAATTTTATACAAAGTGAACTTAAGTGGTAAAAAAATTAAAACATTACAAAAGATTTAATATTAACAATAAAGATAAGCGTTCTATATTGTTAATAGGTAACTTTGATGGTCTACACCTTGGTCATCAAAAATTATTTAGTTTAGCTAAAAAATATAAAAAAAAATATAAATGTAAAATAGGTGTGGTGACCTTTGAACCTATGCCAAAAATGTATTTTAATAAAGACTTAAAAAATTTTAGAATTTCTAGCTTAAATCAAAAAAATAAAATTTTCAAAGAATTGTCTATTGATTTTGTAATAACAAAAAGATTTAATAAAAATTTTTCAAAAATTAGTTCTAGTAATTTTATAAGTAAAATTTTATATAAAAAACTAAACGCGAGATATATTTTTGTAAGTAACAATTTTAGATTTGGAAATAAAAGAGAAGGAGATATTAAAGAGTTATTAGATAATGAAAAAAATTTTAATTTTAAAATTATTAAACCTAGCCCGTTAATAATAAAAAATAAAACAGTCTCATCAACTTTAATAAGAAAGCTTTTAATGAAAGGAGATGTATACAACACTAACAAACTTCTTAAAAGAAACTGGAGCATCGAAGGCTTTGTAGAAAAAGGAAGAGAACAAGGAAAAAAAATAGGTTTCCCCACATGCAATATAGACATTAAAGATTATGTAATTGCTATGCCGGGTGTTTATGCTGTTAGAGTTTATCAAAGGAATAAAAATTATTTTTTAAAAGGAATAGCAAATCTAGGTTATAGACCTACATTTAATCAAAAAAAGATTCTATTAGAGGTTCATATTTTTAATTTTTCTGGAAATTTATATAATAAGCATTTATCTGTTGAGTTTATAAAGTTTATTAGAAAAGAAAAAAAGTTTAAAAATGCTAACCATCTACGAACACAAATAAAATCTGACTTAATCGTGGCTAAACAAAGTTGAAATGAGCAAAGAAAACATAAATTTACCTAAAACTGCTTTTTCTATGAAAGCAAATCTTCCAACGAGAGAGCCTGAAATATTAAAGTATTGGGAAAAAATTGATCTCTATAAAGAGCTTAGAAAATCTAATATAGGTAAAGAAAAATTTATTCTTCATGATGGTCCTCCCTATGCAAATGGAAATATTCACATGGGAACTGCTTTAAATAAAATTTTAAAAGATATAATTGTCAAATTTCATCAGATGAGTGGCAAGGACTCTGTTTATGTCCCAGGCTGGGATTGCCATGGTTTACCCATTGAATGGAAAATTGAGGAGCAGTATAAAAAAAATAAAAAAAATAAAAACGAAGTTCCTATAACTGAGTTTAGAAAAGAATGTAGGTTATTTGCTGAAAAATGGATAGATGTTCATAAAGTACAATTTAAAAGATTGGGTGTAGTAGGCGACTGGGAAAATTATTATTCAACAATGAGTTTTGATGCGGAAGCACAAATAGTTAGAGAGCTAGGCAAGTTTTTAAAAGAAGGAAGTTTATATAGAGGATTTAAGCCAGTGCTATGGTCGACTGTTGAAAAAACAGCTTTAGCTGACGCAGAGGTTGAATATCAAGATCATAAATCAGATACTATATATACATCCTTTCCAGTAAAAGAATCCAAATTAAAAGAATTAATCGGCTCAGATATTATTATTTGGACAACTACTCCTTGGACAATACCAGCAAACAAAGCTTTGGCATTTAACCAAAATTTAGATTATTGCATAATCGAGCTAAAGGATGAGGGTAATTACAAGAATAAAAAGATCGTAATTGCAAAAGAATTATTAAATGAAGTAATTAAAGATTGTAAAATAAAAGATTATAAAAAGATCTTAGATTTTAAAGGAAAAAATTTTGAAGGCACAGTCTGTAGTCACCCATTTCTTGATTTAGGATATGATTATGAAATTCCAATGTTAGAGGCTAGATTTGTAACGATAGAACAAGGCACAGGTATAGTTCATTGTGCTCCTAGTCATGGACCAGATGATTTTAATCTTTGTTTAAATCATGGAATTAAAGCCATAGAAACGGTAGATGGAGATGGAAAATATACCAAGAATGTATCTTTATTTGAAGGTGTTCATATTTTTAAAGCTAACCCAATTATAATTGAAAAATTAAAAGAGCAAAAAAAATTATTATCAAACGGTCAACTTGTTCATTCGTACCCGCACTCCTGGAGATCTAAAGCTCCATTAGTTCATAGAGCAACACCCCAGTGGTTTATTTCTATGGAAAGTCATGGTTTAAGAAAAACTGCTTTAAAAGCAATTGATGAAACAATATTTTATCCAAAAAAAGGAAGAGAAAGAATTAGAGCAATGATAGAAACAAGACCTGACTGGTGTGTTTCAAGACAGAGGGTGTGGGGAGTACCTTTACCAATCTTTATTCATAAAAAAAGTAAGGAAATTCTCATTGATGAAAGAGTTATTGAAAATATAGCTTCTATTTATGAAAAAGAGGGTTCCGATTGTTGGTTTTCTGATGATGCTCAAAGATTTTTAGGAGAAAAATATAATGTTAATGACTATGATAAATTAAGTGACATAGTAGAGGTATGGTTTGATAGTGGCTCTACACACGCATTTGTACTAGAAAAAAGAAAAGATTTGAAATGGCCAGCGTCTATGTATTTAGAGGGATCCGATCAACATAGAGGGTGGTTTCACTCATCTTTACTTGAGTCTTGTGGAACAAGAGGCAGGGCACCGTATGAGTCAATATTATCACATGGATTTGTTGTAGATGGTAAAGGTCTTAAAATGTCTAAATCAATGGGCAATGTTATAGCGCCAGAAGATATATTAAAAAAGTATGGTGCAGATATATTGAGGATATGGGTTGCTTCATCAAATTATGAAGAAGATTTAAGAATAGATAATTCAATAATTGAGCAACACGCAGAATCATATAGAAAAATTAGAAATACATTTAGATATTTACTTGGAAATATAAATGATAATTTTCAATCTATCGATTTAGATAAATTAGATATTAATAATTTGCCAGAACTTGAACAGTATATGTTGCACAAACTTTATTATCTTAATAAAAATTTTAAAAATTATTTTAAGACATATGATTTTCATAATCTTTATAAAGAATTATTAAATTTTTGTACAGTTGACCTATCTGCATTTTATTTTGATATTAGAAAAGATACTCTTTATTGTGATGCAAAAAACTCAAAAAAAAGAAAAGATTGTATAATTGTCTTAAACATAATTCTAGAATCTCTTATAAAATTTTTTGCACCAATATTATCATTTACTACAGAGGAAATTTTTACCCTGATAAATGAAAATAAAAAAAGCATTCATTTAGAAAATTTTATTCAAATACCCAAAAATTTTTTGAATGAAAAAATTAATGAAAAATGGGTTCAGTTAAAAAAAATTAGGGACATATGTAATGTTAGTATAGAGTCAAAAAGAGCCAGTAAAGAAATTGGATCAAGTTTAGAGGCAAACTTAAAAATTAACTTAAATCAAAAATTAATAGAATTTACTAAAGATGTAGATTTTGCAGAGCTTTGCATTACATCATCAGTAGAAATTTGTAAAAGTAACAAAGAAGAAGTTACTGTTATCACAAAAAAAGCTGAAGGAACAAAATGTCCAGTTTGTTGGAAAATTAATAAAGATATATGTGAAAGACATCCACCTAGCATGAATAAATAAATGTTATCTATTAAATTTAATAAAATTATTATCAACACTTTAATCGTTTTAATTATTTTTGGATTAGATAGAATTTCAAAAATTTACATTCTAAGTTTAGCAGAAACTAATAATTTAGTGGACATATATATAAGCCCTTTTTTAAATTTATATTTAGTTTGGAATAAAGGTATAGCATTTGGATTATTTTCATTTGATCAGAAATTGATTTATAATTTAATTACCATCTTAATAGTTTTTATAATTATTATAATTTTTATAATGATTATTAAATCTACTCATAATAGATTTTTTTTATTATTAATTTTAGGTGGATCTTTAGGAAATATTTTTGATAGACTTTACTATTCTGCAGTTCCAGATTTTATAGACTTTCATATAAATAATTTTCATTGGTTTATCTTTAATGTAGCAGATATTTTTATAACGATAGGTGTGATCTGCCTTATTTTTGTTGAAATATTTGTTAATAAAGTAAAAGATTAGATTTAAATGAAAAAAATTAACATAATTCTTGTTTTATTATTTCTCACGACTTTAACAAATTCGTGTAAAAGTTTAAAAGATGGCTTAAGTGGAAGAAAGCAAAATAATAGTGATGAATTTTTAGTTCAAAAAAAAAACCCACTAGTTTTACCCCCTGGATATAAAGATCTACCAACACCAGGAAATTCTAATGAAATGTCAAAAAATAACAAATCCAATGAGGAAGTGCAAAAATTATTAGGAGTTATTCAAAATAAAAAAGGAACTACTACGTTAAAGAATGGTTCTTTGGAAAAATATGTTCTAGAAAATATTAAAGATAATTAATGTTAACAAAAAATATTAACTTTATAAATTTTGTAAAAAAAGTTAATAACGTCAAAATTAAAAAAGATTTAAAACTATTATTAAAAAAAGATTTAGAAATATTAAAAACTTTAAAACCATCATATAAATATAGTTATTCAAAAAAATTTATTTCAAAATACAAGAAATACCCAAATATACGAATCATTGGAATTGGAGGATCAATTTTGGGAATGCAAAGTATTTATAGTTTTTTAAAAAATAAAATTAAAAAAAAAATATCATTTATTGATGGTATAAATAGAAATAAAATTTTTTCTGAAAGTAAAAAACAATATTTAAATTTGTTGATTTCTAAATCAGGAAACACACTAGAGACTATCTCCAATATAAATATTTTAATAAAAAAAAAGGATAAGAATATTTTTCTTACAGAATATACTCAAAATTATTTTAAAAATTTAGCGAATAAACTCAAGTCTGATATAGTAGAACATAAAAACTTTATAGGAGGCAGATATTCAGTTTTATCTGAAGTTGGAATGTTACCATCTGAATTGATTGGATTGGAACCAAAAAAATTTAAACAATTAAATAATTTAGTTAATAACAAAAAATTTGTTAATCACCTAATAAACAATGTATCTACTACAATTAATTTTTTAAAAAAAAAAAAATTTAACTCTATAATACTAAATTACGATGAAAGTTCTGAAAATCTTTTTAAGTGGTACCAACAACTGCTTGCTGAGAGTTTAGGAAAAAAAGGTAAAGGTATTTTGCCAGTTATTTCTTCAATGCCTAAAGATAATCATAGTTTAATGCAACTTTATTTAGACGGTCCAAGAAATAACTTTTTTACCTTTTTTTATGCATCGGGTTCTTTTAATTTTAAAATTAAGAATGATAATTTATTTCAATCTCACTCTTTTTTAAAAAACAATACTATAGATAAGATTATTTACTCTCAAAAAAAAGCTACAGAAAAAGTTTTTGATAAAAAAAAGATTCCATATAGAAGTTTTGAAATTATTAAGAGGAGTGAACAAACAATGGGTGAATTATTTTGTTTTTTTATATTAGAAACAATTTTACTAGGTAGAGCAATGAAAGTTAACCCATTTGATCAACCCTCTGTAGAATTAATTAAAAAAGAGACGAAAAAATTTTTGTTTTAATATCCAAAAATTATTTTTGAAATTCCATATATTCTTTCATCCACAATTTTAAAATTTTTAGGATAAACATCTTTTTGTTTTTTATGTCTATGTATAATAAAAATACCTTCTTTCTTTAAAAGCTTTAATTTTATAAATTGATCCAATAATGATGTAAATTGTTCAATTTTATAGGGAGGATCAAAAAAAATTATATCAAATTTATTTTTTGCAAAATTTATTTCATTAATATTAAAAATATTTTTTTCAATTATTTGTGTTTGATTTGTGTATCCAAAGTTTAAAACATTTTTTTTTAATATAGGAATTACATTTTGATAATTTTCACAAAAAGTTACATTGGTAGCCCCTCTTGACAGACATTCCAGACCAAAAGACCCAACGCCTGCAAATACATCTAATATATTTGCTTTTTCGATTCTTACTGAAAAAATATTTGAGTGCTCTAAGATGTTAAAAATTGACTCTTTCGTTAAATCTTTTAATGGTCTTGTAGATTTATCTTTTGGTGAGATAATGTTTTTACCTTTAGATTTACCTGATATGACTCTCATTCATCAATAACCTTGTATCCAATATCTTTTCTAAAAAAACCTTTTTGCCAGTTTAAAGAATTAATTAATTTGATAATTTTTTTTCTACTATCTTTGAAGCTGCTGGATAAAGAGGTATAGTTTAATACTCTTCCTCCATTTGAATATATTTTATTTTCATTTTTTTTTGTGCCAGCATGAAAACAAAACTCGTCTTTATCTAAAATTACTTTATCAATATTTTCAATTAAAATATTATTTTCATATTTATCAGGATATCCTTTGGAACAAACAACAATACATACAGTTTTTTTTTCAAACCAATCAATCTTTAAATTTAATAAACTTTCATTGCATGTTGCTAATATTATATCAAAAAAATCGGTTTTTAATTTTGGTAATATAGTTTGACATTCTGGGTCTCCCATTCTTACGTTATATTCAATTAAAAAAGGTTCGTTATCAATGATCATTAATCCAGCATACAAAAAACCCTTATATGAACATTTCATATCATTTAATCCTTTAATAGTAGGATTAATTATTTTATCTAATATTTTTTTTTCTAAATTTTTATTAATTAATCTTGATGGAGAATATGCCCCCATACCTCCTGTGTTTTTTCCCTTATCTCCTTCAAGCACTCTTTTGTGATCTTGAGCAGTCTCAAACGTTTTTATATTTTTACCATCACTTATTATAAAAAAACTCATTTCTTCACCTTTAAGGAATTCTTCAATTAAAACATTTTTGGCTAGGCCAAACTTACCATCAAATATTTCTTGCATTGAATTTTCAGCTTCATTCATATTTTCACATATGTAAACTCCTTTCCCAGCTGCCAAACCATCTGCTTTTATTACAATTGGAAAACTAGATTTATCTAGAAATAATTTTGCTTTATCAATTTTATTAAAAATCCCAAATTTTGCAGTTGGTATATTATATTTCTCACACAATTTTTTTGTAAATATCTTTGAACCTTCTAATTGAGCAGCTAGTTTATTAGGTCCAAATATTTGTATTCCGCTTTCTTCAAAAAAATCAACTATACCATCAACAAGTGGTTGTTCAGGACCCACTATAATCAAACCAACTTTATTCTTTATAGAGAAATCTTTAATTTTTTTAAAATCATTAATTTTAAAATCTATGTTTTTTGCAATCTGAGATGTTCCAGCATTTCCTGGAAAACAGTAAATTTGCTCAACTTTACTTGATTTGTCTAGAGCCCAACATATTGAATGTTCACGACCACCACTTCCAATTATTCCTACTTTCATATAATAATATATAAACTAAAAATGAATAAAAAATTAGCCAAAATAAAGTATTTACCAAATAATTTTTCAATTATTGAAGAAGGTGACCATGTGCTGTGCGCTATTTCAGGTAAAGCAATACGAATTGAAGAATTAAGTTATTGGAATGTTGATTTACAGGAAGCTTACTATTCTTATAAGGAAGCCAATCAGAAAAAAGAGAAGTTGAATGCTAAATAGTATTTATTTCCAACGATTATGAGACCAAATCCATTGATTTGGGTTTTTAAGAATCATCTTTTCAAGCCACAGATTTAAATCATCAGTAATTTTTTCAATACTAGTATTTTTGGGATAAATTATTGGTGTATTAATTTTAATCTTAAAATTTACTCCATTAACTCGTTCAATATAAATAGGAACAACTTTACAATTAAATTTTTTTACAAATTGAGCTGGTACAGTTGTTGTTAAGGCTTGCCTGTTAAAAAGATTAGATTTAATTCCTTCGCTAACTCTTTGATCAATCATTAATGCAATTGAATAACCATTCTTAAATAAAGTTAAAGAATCTCTAATACCAGTAATTCCTTTTTTTATTTGTTTTTTGCAAATATATTTTTTTCTTAAGCTTTCCATTATTATATTTAAAAAAATATTATTAAGGGGCCGATATATTGCTGATAAATTAATACCTGATTTTTCAATTTGCATAGCCATAAGTTCAAAATTACTAAAATGACCAGAAATAAAAATGACTGGTTCTTTATTATCTTTAATTTGTTTTAATATCTCTTTTCCCTCGATCACCAAATTTTTTTCAAATTTAGAATTTCTAAATTTTTTTAAAAACATATATTCAGATAAAATTCTTCCATAATTGCCCCACATATTGTGAATAATCATTTTGATTTCTAAGGAGCTCAAATCAGGTTTTGCTTTAAGAATATTAGAAATTATTAATTTTCTTGATCTAAAAAATGGACCAAAAAAACTACCTATCTTCCCTCCTATAAAAGACGCTAATTTTAAACCCATAATCTTAAATATTAGGAATAAAAAAATTATTATTATGAATTCCAAAAAATATTTAATTTTTTTCATCTTTTTCTATTAGAATTTTTAATAATTTATCTTCATCTTTGATTGTGAGCTTTGTTTTGATGTATTTAATATTTTCATTTTTACTTAGTCTAGCATAATCTTTTTCAGTTGTAATAATTTGAGCATTATAATTTTTTGCTTTTAGATATAATTTTTCAATATCTAACTTTTTGTAATTGTAATGATCGGGGAATTCAAAGTCTTCTAAGATTTTAAACTTTTCATTTTTAAGCATATTAATAAATGTTTGGTGATTACCAATACCAGAGAAAGCTATATAATCATCTTTTTTGTTAAGGTGACCAAAATCATATGGAGTATACCTTGACTCAAAAATATTTATAGAAGGGTTTATTTTTTTAATAATCAATTTTATATCATCTAGTTTTTCATTATTTCCATTCAAAAAAATATTGTTGTATTTTTTTATTTTATTTAATTTTTCCCTTAAAGGTCCTGCTGGTATCAAAAAACCATTACCAATCCAATTGAGGTTATTGAAACATACAAACACAATATCATAATCGATAGAAGGGTCCTGGAGCCCATCATCAAATATTGCAACCTCATAATTTTGAGATACCGCTTCCTTGAGTGAATCACCTCTTTTTTTGTTGAAAAAAATTTTTCCGTATTTTTCTAATATTTTTTTTTCATCAATTTGGTCTAAATAATATTTTTTTATGAAACATGATTTTATATTATGTCTGTCTAGAATATTTTTGATTTTAATTGCTAATGAAGTTTTGCCTGTACCACCAATATATATATTACCGACACAGATAGTCTTAATATTTGAGGGTTTAATTGACCTCTTTTTGCTAAATGAGCTTAAAAGGACATAAACTAATGTAAGAGGCCAAAGTAAAATAGCTAAAATATTTCCTTCTTTATAGTCCCAAAATTTAGGTTTTTTTAATTTCATCCTTTAACTGTAAGTTGATCTCTTTAATTGTTTTGTCTAAAATTTTTACTCCAATTTTTTTTACTGCAATATATTTATTATTGTAATTTTTATCTTTAATTGATTTATCAATTATTTCTATAAATTGGTTTAAGTTATCAACTTTATAGGAAATTTTTTTTTGATGAAATAGCTTATAAACGTCGACAAAATTATCTATAAAGGGACCATGGATAACTTTAGAGCCTAGACTTGCAGGTTCAATTGGGTTTTGTCCACCTCTTTTTATTAATGAACCACCTAAAAAAACTGTTTTACAAATCTTATAAAACTTTTTGGTTTCCCCATAAGTATCTACTAAGTAAATATCAGTATTTTTCTTAATTTGTTTATTTGAACTTCTATTTATAACGTTGAGACCGAGTCTCTCAATTTTATCTTTTATTTCGTTCACTCTATGTATGTGCCTTGGAATTATTATTGTTAATAAGTTTTTATGTTTTTTTTTAAGAGTTGAGTGAACTTTTGCACATTCTAATTCTTCATCAGCATGAGTGCTTGAAGCACACCAAATTTTTCTATTATGAAACTGTTTGATAAATATTTTATTAAGAGAAATAGAACGATCTTGTTTACTTTCAGTAAATTTTAAATTACCAATAAATTGTATTTTAGGTACATTAAGTTTTTTTAGATATCTTAATGTTTGTATGTTTTGTGGGTAAGCTTTTTTAATTAATCTAAAAATATTTTTTGAAAATAAATTTAAAATAAACCATTTATTAAACGTTTTTTTTGTTATTCTTGCATTAATTAATAAAAGTGGGATATTGTTTTTTTTTAATTCTAAAAACATACTTGGCCAAATTTCTGATTCTATAAAGATAGCTATTTTAGGATTCCAGTAATTTAAAAATTTTTTTGTAAAAAAGATTAAATCAACCGGGTAAAATTGATGAACAGTTTTTTTAAATTTATATTTCTTGATAATTGAGGCTGAACTCAAGGTTGAAGAAGTTATTAATATTTTTTCGATAGAGTTATTTTTTTCCAATTTTTCAACTAATGGAATTATGCTTAAGATTTCACCCACACTTGATCCATGAAACCATACTAAGTTACCACTTATTTTTTTTTTTGAAATTATACTGAATTTTTCAACAAATCTTTTTGTGTGTTCTTTATTTCTTATAATTCTTATTAAAATAATTATTGGTGAAAATAAAATTATTATAAAAACTAAAAATTGATAGATAAAAAACATCAATTTTTTCGAATTTGTTTGTCATAGAAATTTTTATAAACTGGTGATTTTAATAAAAGCTCCTCATGATTCCCCTCATCAATTACTTGGCCAGAGTCAATTACGTAAATCTTATCAGAATTAAGAATTGTTGATAATCTATGTGCAATAACCACAGTAGTTCGATTTTTGGTTAAAAAGTTTATTGCTTCTTGAATCTTATTTTCTGTTTCTGCATCTAATGAAGATGTAGCTTCATCTAGCAATATAATTGGACTTTTTTTTAAAATAGCTCTTGCTATCGATAATCTTTGTTTTTCTCCACCAGATAATCTAATGCCATTTTCTCCTATAATTGTATCATATTTATTAGGAAGTTTTTCTATAAACTCATTTGCAAAAGAGTATTTTGCAGCCTCTTCAATTTCAAGCTGAGTAGCATCTAAATTTGCATATGAAATGTTATTTTTGATTGTATCATCAAACAAAGTTGTATCTTGACTTACTAGAGAAATGTTTTTTCTTAAAGATTTTACAGTAGAATTATATATTGATTGATTATCGACAGTTATATCTCCATCTTCACAGTCATAAAGTCTTGGTATTAAGTTTAATATCGTAGATTTTCCAGCACCACTATGTCCTACTAGCGAGGTCATTTTACCTCCTTGGATATCTAAACTAACTTCTTTTAGAACCTTAATTTTTTTTAAATTATAATTAAAATTAACATCTTTAAACTTTATATTTCCTTTAGAAATTTTAATTGGTTGATCGGAAATATTTTCAATTATTTTAGTTTTATCATCAATTATTGGTATGATTCTCCTAGCTGCAGAAAGACCCTGATTAATAGTTATATTTAGGGTAGCTAATGATCTTACAGGCTGGTATGCTAACATCATAGCTGCTAAGAATGAAAAAAAATTGTTTATATTGAGCTCGTTATTAAAAATTAATTTTCCAGAGTAAAAAATTAAAATTGCAATCATGATACCAGTCAATGACTCCATTATCGGTGAAGATCTAACATAAACTATACTTATTTTTTTTGATTTTTCTTTTACATCATTGATAAATTTTTCAGCCCTGTTATTTTCATGTTCTTCTTGCTGAAATATTTTAATAAGTTTATGATTTTTAAAGATTTCAATTAAATATGAAGTTAATGCACCAGCTCTTTGCATTTGTTCTGTTGAAACTTTCCCTACTCTTTTCCCCAAATTTCTTGCAGCATATGAGGCCAAGGGTATCATGATTATTGCCACTAAAGATAATTTCCAATTTTGAAAAAACATTACAGAAAGCAATCCTACCAATGTAAGACTATCTTTAAATATATTTAATATGGCAGTACTTACTAAATTTGTAATCATGCCGACGTCATTCGTCAAGTTTGCAATAAATTTTCCAGAGTGTTTAGCATCTATTAATTGTGTATCTGCCTTGATTAAAGAATTGAGCATATCACATTGAATATCTTTTCTAACTTCTTCAGCGACACCTATCATTAGTACTTTTGCAATATATAAAGATAAGCCTTTTGTTGCAAAAGCTATAATAATTAAAATTGGTATAATAAAAATTAAAGTCTGATCTTTTTCTACGAATATTTTTTTAATAGCAGGGTCCAAAAGATAAGCAATTGATGAAGTGCTACCAGCTACTAAAATTGAAAATATTATTGAAAAAAATATTATCTTTATGTGTTTATTTGTATAGTCGTCATAAAGTCTTTTAAGAATTGAAGTATTTTTCATAAATTTTTAAATTTTTCCGACTACTATATTTAACAAAACTAGAAACCCAAAAAAATTATTACTTTTAAAAATTTTAAGACATTTATGAGGATCTTTTATATTAAACATTTTTATTTGATAAAACATATGAAGAATGGGAAAAGTCAAAAGTAAAAAAAATAAATAATTAAATTTCATCAAAATACCTATCATCAAATAAGAAAAAATAAAAACTGAATAACATATTATCAAAAATACGATTGGATCTTTTTTAAATTTTATTGAAGTTGATTTTACTCCTATTATTTCATCATCTTTTATGTCTTGAAATCCATATATAGTGTCGTAACCAAGTGTCCAAAATATGGCTCCAAAATAGAAAATAAAAGGAATAATATTTGGTTCATTAATAATAGAAAACCACCCAAGAATTAATCCATAGTTAAAAGTTATACCTAGAAAAAGTTGTGGCCAATACGTGTATCTTTTCATAAGAGGATAAGAGAATGCAAGTGGCATTGATCCGATAGCTAAAATAATTGTAAGATAATTAAAATTAATTAGAACCAAAAATGCCATTAAACATAAAATAAATGTATAAATTATTGCAAGCTTAATAGTAATTTTACCTGATGCTATCGGTCTATCTCTAGTTCTTTCTACTTTTTTATCAAACTCTTTATCTAAAATATCATTAACAATACATCCGGCTGAACGCATTAGAATTGATCCTAATAAAAAAAGTACGATATAAAAAAAATATAATCTAAAATTATTAGAAAAATCGTACGCAATAGTTAAACCCCATGCACAAGGCCAAAATAATAGCATATAGCCAATTGGCTTTTTTAGTCTGGTTAGCTCAATAAAAAGATTTAAATGATTCATTAGATTTTACTTGTAAATAGCAAAGCCTAGTTTCATAATCAAACTGATTCGTATGAATATAGATTATACAGTTACAGCCTTGATGTTTCCTGCAATTCCTCTTTTGATGAATATCTATAGCAATAGATTTCACTCCCTTAGTAAGCTAATTAGAGAGCTACATGATGAGCATGTCTATGAAAACCATATTCCTCATGAATGGAAGAAACAATTTATAAATTTGAGTGGAAGAATTACGCTCCTTCGCTGGACCATTATGTTTGCTGCATTTGGTTTCTTGTTTAACATGTTAACTGTATTAGGCCTTTATTTAAATGAAATTTTAATAGCTAGATTAATTTTTGGATCGTGCTGTCTGTCAATGATTATCTCAATTATATTTTTTATTAAAGAAATTCACATATCAACAAATGCATTAAAACTGCATATGTCTGATATGGATGTTGATTTAGATTAAGGAATTATTACTGCGGGACCTGTTAGTAATCTTGCTTCTAATTCTTCATGAGCTTTTCTAGCTTCTGCAAGAGAATATTTTTTTGAAATTTCAATTTTTATTTTACCAGATAAAATTGCATCAAAAACTTTTGCTGCAGAGTCTTCAAGTTCTTTTCTCGTTACGGTATAATGAGCTATAGAAGGTCTAGTAAAAAAAAGTCCTTTAGCATTGATATGCTTCTTAATATCTAGTGTATGAACATAGCCAGAGGCATTTCCAAATGCCACCATCATTCCTCTAATTTTTAAACACTCAATTGAACCGTCAAAAGTTTTTGTACCTACGCCATCATACACAACATCAATTCCGTTTTTGCCAACTATTTTTTCGACTTCTTCAACAAAATTATGCTCTGTATAATTTATAACATGATGGCAACCATTTTTTTTAGCAATAGCTTCTTTTTCTTTTGAGCCAACAGTTCCAATTACAGTACAACCGATTGCATTAGCCCACTGACATAAAATTTGTCCAACACCACCAGCTGCTGCATGAAACAAAACTTTGTCCCCTTTTTTTGCATTATAACTTCTGTGCAGTAAATATTCAGCTGTAATTCCTTTTAATACAATACAAGAAGCTATTTCATTTGAAATACCCTCTGGAACAATGACTAATTTTTCTTGAGGCATTATTTGTTTTTCAGAGTAACCACCAATAGGCATAGATGCGTGACTTACTCTATCTCCAACTTTGAAAAGATCTACTTCAGAACCAATTTCTTCAATTACTCCACATGCCTCTAAACCAATACCACTTGGTAGAGGAATAGGGTATAAGCCTGTTCGATGATAAACGTCAATATAGTTTATGGCAATTGATAGATTTTTTATTAAGACTTCTTTAGGGCCAGGTTTTTCAATTTTAATATCTTTAAGCTCTAAAACTTCCGGACCACCAAATTTTTGAATTTGAATTGCTTTCATTATTTTACAAATGTACCATTATGATAATCTTGAACTGCTTGCAATATTTCTGCTTTAGTATTCATTACAAATGGACCACCCC
>MDTC01162168.1_pt1 | contig 15058 bp, 12 predicted proteins | sample 811181 | NCBI WGS metagenome assembly MDTC01 (sample SAMN05326644, study PRJNA326480) | marine metagenome | isolation source: seawater | place: Pacific Ocean: North | collected 2011 | reverse complement strand
TAGTTGTAAAATAAATGCTGCTTCATTAGATGATCTTCCTGATCCGTAGAAGAAGCTTCGCATTGGATCACTGTTTTTTAATCTATGGCCAATTATTTTATACGCTTCGGAGTAACTTATTTTTGTGTACTGATCAGAATTTTTATTTTTATAGAGCGGGGTAGCGAGTCTCCCCAAGTCTTCTAATTGTTTAGGGCTTAAAGCTCTTAGTTCATCAATCGTATTTTGCTCAAAGATTTCGAATGGTATTGGGTCTCTTATATCGCTTAGTTGGGCTTGAATATTTTTATTGCAAACTTCGATCCTATTGCTATATTCATTATGCAACCCGCCTCTTTGACCACCCGTCCCGAAAGCGCAAGCTTTACACGTATTTTTTGATCTGACAGCATCTGAGAGCTTGTTTGCCCCCACTTTTTTTGCGATTGACAATACATACTGCATCGCTTTAAAACCACCCGCAGTAAACTTTGGTTCTCTCGTAGCTTTTTCTTTAGACATTGTTTTTTAATTTTTAGTTATAGTTATAAGAATTTTTATGAAGAATAATTGAAAATCAATTTCTAAAATTCAGTTTTTAAGTAAAAAAACATCTCTATTTGATCAAAGCCCTATTACTTCCATCCTTTCGTTGCTGGCAACTGTAATATTTCTTCCATCGATAGTTAGAAAAGATCGCTCTCCTAGTTGGTACTTGTAAACTTCGTATGTGATGATGTCGCTGTTGTCGCCTCTGTGTAGATTTACTGTAACGATTGTATGGTCATCTTGCCAATCGAAATAGTAAAGTGTTGTGCCAAGACTGACCATCAACAATAGAAAAAAATATGCTCCGGCTCTCATGTCCTTGCTAAGCTCATCTTTATAGCGGCTTTCTTTTGAACTTGGTAAGGCTACATTCGTTTCTTTTTTTATAGGCTTTGTGCCCAGATGACGCTGGCGAATCACAAAAAAAGCTATTGTTATAACGATCAAAGTGATTAAAATTTTACTGAGCACAAATCTAGTCTCCTATTGGCGCCCATCATAAATAGTATGGGTATTCTACTCGTATGCTTTCTGTCAATTTACGACGGTTAATTTTGAGTCAAGCCTATTAAAAAAATCCTTTGTTTGCTTAGCTCTATGTATTATATATCGCCTATTTTTTCTATAGTTTGAGTGAGGCGAATTACTATTCGTCGCTGGGTATTCCAGCTCTCATCTCCTTTCTCGTGTGACTTCTAATTCAAAATTCAGATCGCTATCGAAGAAAAGGCCATTGAAGCAGTATTGCCAGCTGTTTAGTCTTGGGACCGAGGGCTATCAGAGCTTTATGAAAAATCATAAATTGGAAGTGTCAGCGTAAACTGAATATAATAGCAAAATGAAGAAAACTCTTGGTATCGTACTTCATGTGGCCGCACTGATCCTCGTTATTTTGGCTATAGCCACTGGAATAAATCTAATTTTCATTACTATGCGTCCGGAAACTATTTCTGTTCTCAATGTAATGATGGGAGATATCGTGTTAATTCCTTTGCTTTTAGCTCTCGCTAAAATTTGTTTTAACAAGGGGCGACAGGCGCTGGAGCCTCTTTCAACGGCCGGGGTTTCAGAGGAGTAAACTCTCTGACTGCACAGGCTTAGATAAAGGGGTATAATCTACCCCTTTTGGTAACGGCTGGCCCGTTCATGGTTATATTTGAAGAGACAAGTCGTTTTTCTCAAGCGGAGCAGGGATCTGTTGCTACCATCGGGAAATTTGATGGCGTGCATCTCGGACATCAATTAATTATTGATCAATTGAAAGGCTTGGCGGGTAGACTGGAGCTTCCTACGCTGGTCATTTTAATTGAACCTCACCCCGAAGAATTCTTTGCCAAAGAGCAAAGAGTTTGCCCTGCGAGGCTCACTACGATAGAAGAAAAATGTGAACTACTGGAAAGTTTCGGTATCGATTTTGTTTACCTATTAAAGTTCGACAAAAACACTAGCGAACTAAGTGCTGAATCCTATATTAAGGATATTTTAGTTGATGGTTTAGGTGTAGCTGGTTTTATTGTGGGGAATGATTTTCGATTTGGTCACAAAAGAGCTGGAAATTTTGATTTGCTGCAACGAAAAGGCACTGAGCTTGGTTTTGAAGTTAGCCAGACGGCTAGTTATGAACGAAACGGGTGTCGTATTAGCAGTACTTTTGTTCGCGAGCAACTAGCTAATGGAGACTTTGAATTAGTCGAGCAATTATTGGGTAGGCCGTATTCAATGAAAGGAGTGGTGGAAAAAGGTCGGCAGCTAGGCGCGCAACTTGGGTTTCCCACGTGTAACATGAATCCTGGACGTCGCCAATTACCATTACTTGGGGTCTTTGCCTGTCATGTTAAACTGAGCAATAGCTGTCATTTAGCCGCGGTTAATATTGGTTATCGGCCTACGGTAACCGAAGAAGGCTCGCCATTGTTAGAAGCTCACATACTCGATTTTGACGAAGACGTTTACGGTCAAAACATAGAGGTGATATTTCGTCAAAAAATTCGAGGCGAATTAAAATTTGATGGACTGGACGCACTAAAAAAGCAACTTGCCACTGATGTGAAACTTGTTAGAGAGGTATTTGGCTCAATTACTTAGTAGTTTTGGCCAAAATAAATATGACTGATTATAAAGATACATTAAATCTGCCCCGTACAGACTTTCCGATGAAAGCTAACTTAAGTCAACGGGAGCCAGTTATCCTCAAAAAATGGGGGGATATGAATCTCTATGAAAAGATGCGTGAGAAGAATGCAGGGCGACCAAAATTTATTCTCCATGACGGCCCGCCTTATGCGAATGGAGAATTGCACCTCGGTCATGCGATAAATAAATCACTAAAAGATTTTGTTGTTAAATCTCGCCAGCTCAATGGTTTTGATGCGCCCTATGTTCCGGGCTGGGACTGCCATGGGTTGCCAATTGAGCACAATGTGGAGAAGAAAAAAGGCAAGGCGGGTCAAAAAATCAGCTTCGCGGAATTTCGCGAAGCATGCCGCGAATATGCTTTGAAACAGGTTGAAATTCAAAAAGCAGGATTCATTCGGTTGGGCGTTCTCGGGGATTGGGAAAATCCCTATCTCACTATGAATTATGATACTGAGGCAAACATTGTAAGAGCACTGGGCAAGATTGTTGCCAATGGGCATATGGTCAAAGGGTACAAGCCTGTTTACTGGAGTGTGGTAGGTGCTTCGGCTCTGGCGGAAGCTGAAGTCGAGTATCAAGACAAGGAATCTTTTGCCATCGATGTGAAGTTTAAAGTGGAGGATGAGGAAAAATTCTTGGGCGCTTTTGCGAAACTGGATCCAGCCAAGGTATCTGGCCCAGTTTCAGTTGCGATTTGGACGACTACGCCTTGGACCTTACCTTCAAACCAAGCGGTTTGTTTGCATAGAGACCTTGATTATGCTTTGGTTCGGATGGAATTTGAAGGCAATGTTGAGACGATTCTTCTAGCGAAACTCATGATTGAAGATGTTATGAAACGGTATGGGTGTCCAGAATATAGCGTCCTGGCGGAGGCTAAGGGAGCACTTCTAGAGAATATTAAACTACGGCATCCGTTTGTCGATAAGATAATTCCGCTGATCCTTGGGGAACACGTCACGACGGAAGCTGGCACTGGCGCTGTTCATACCGCCCCAGATCATGGTCTGGATGATTTCTATGCGGGGAAAAATTATGGGCTTGGCACTCTCGGTTTGGTGGATGAGAACGGTGTTTTTACAAGCGGTGCTGGAGAATTTTCTGGGCTACATGTTTATAAGGTTGACGAACCAATTCTGAATAAACTTAAATCAAATAAAGCATTACTTTGTCAGGAAAAAATAACTCATAGCTACGCTCACTGCTGGAGAACGAAAACTCCACTGATTTACAGAGCTACCCCGCAGTGGTTTATTAGTATGACTGAGCAAGATCTGTTGGGTTCAGCTTTAAAGGCGGTTGATCAAGTTAAATGGGTCCCAGAATGGGGAAAGGCGCGAATTGAGCTCATGTTGAAAGGAAGTCCTGACTGGTGCGTTTCACGCCAGCGTACCTGGGGGGTGCCAATTACTATGTTTGTCGATAAAGAAACCCAGGAGTTACACCCTAAAACTGAAGAATTTTTTGAGCAGATTGCTAAGCTCGTGTCAGAAAACGGAATTGATTCTTGGTTTGATTTAGACCCTTCTGAGATATTGGGGGCGGATGCGCAAAAATATGAAAAAGTAACCGACACGATGGATGTCTGGTTTGATTCTGGCGTTACTCATTACTCAGTGATGGATAAGCGAGAGGATTTGGGGTATCCGGCAGACCTCTATCTTGAAGGTTCTGATCAGCACAGGGGTTGGTTTCTGTCTTCCTTGAAGACGGCCATCGCTATGCATGGTTCTGCCCCATACAAGGAAGTGTTGACCCATGGGTTTTTTGTGGACGCTGAAGGAAAAAAGATGTCTAAGTCTTTAGGTAACACAGTGGCTCCAGAAAAAATTTTTCAGCAGTATGGTGCAGATATTCTCAGATTGTGGGTAGCCGCTACAGATTATAGAGGAGAAATGACGGTCTCTGACGAAATCTTTAAGAGGGTTGCCGATGCATATCGAAGAATCCGTAATACCGCAAGATTTATGTTGGCAAATTTGAATGGGTTTGAGCCGTCGAAAAACACTGTAGAGCTTGAGTCGATGTTAGCGATCGATCGCTGGATAGTAAGGCAATGCCAGATTATGCAGAGAGATTTAATTGACCATTATCAAGACTATAATTTTTTAAATGTTTATCAAAAAATCCATAATTTTTGTGTTGTCCAGTTAGGTGGGTTTTACCTAGATGTTATTAAAGACCGTCAATATACAACTCAAACTGATAGCCTTGCCAGACGTTCTACGCAAACGGCGTTGTATCATATTCTTGAAATGTTTTGCCGCTTGATAGCGCCGATCTTAAGCTTCACTGCCGACGAAATTTGGGAGAATATTCCTGGTGACCGTGTGAGTTCAGTATTTCTGTCCAATTTTTCTGATGGTGTTACTAATTTTTCTGAATCCGAAGAATTTCCCGATGATTTCTGGGAAAGAATTATGGAAGTGAAGAGCACAGTGAATAAAGAGCTGGAGTCTAAAAGAGCAGACAAGCTGATAGGCTCAGGTTTGAGTGCTGAAGTGGATTTATTTTGCGATGAGGAATTAACACATCTACTGCAACAGTTAGGAGAAGAGTTGCGTTTCGTGTTGATCGTCTCCCGTGCTTCCATTCATCCAATGTCCAGCGCTGATGTTGATTCGGTTCAAACTGAAATCAACTCTTTGAAACTCAAGGTTATAGGTTCGGCGTATTCAAAATGTGAAAGATGCTGGCATCATCGTGCTGACGTAGGTCTTGATCAAGCACACCCGAGTCTCTGCGAACGTTGTGTGAATAACATAGAAGGGCAGGGTGAGCAGCGCAACTTTGCTTAGCCCATTCTCGTTGAAAATTAGCTAATGGATATGTCCTCTTCACAGATCGTTATTGGCAGCAAAATCACCTTGTATTTTTCCTTAACTTTAAGCGATGGAGAAGTAATTGATTCCAACTTTGAAAAAGCCCCCGCGAGTTTTCAAATTGGTGACGGGAATATGTTACCTGGTTTTGAGAGACTGCTTTTGGGCTTAACAGAAGGTGATTCGCTAGATAAATTGATAGAAGCTGCAGAGGCCTTTGGCGAGCGAAATCCTAAAAATGTCCATCATTTTCCGATTGAAAGATTTTCTCATTTATTAGAAGATGAACTGATGCCGACTGAGCAGGGAAGTGTTGTTGCATTTAAAGATGGCGCTGGATTTGATGTGCCCGGTGTAGTCGCTAAAATTTTGGATGACACAATAGTAGTTGACTTCAATCATCCTTTATCGGGGAGAGACATCTTATTTAAAGCATCAATTATAAAGGTTGATGAGCCTGATTTAGACGTGCTTGAAGTTAAGTTATAGAAAAAACTAAAGTGACCACATGCGATACTTGAATAATTCAATACGGCTGGCTAACCCACGCGGATTTTGTGCCGGTGTGGACAGAGCCATTGATATTGTTGATCGTGCTTTAGATATTTTTGGTGCGCCTATCTATGTTAGGCATGAGGTAGTTCATAATAAATTTGTGGTTAAAAAGCTAAGGGAGAAAGGTGCGGTTTTTGTCGATGAATTGGATGATATCCCAATAATCGACCCTAAAGGTATTCCCCCTGTCGTCGTATTTAGCGCTCATGGTGTTTCACAAACCGTTCAAGAAGAAGCGCAGAAAAAAGGATTTAAGATATTCGATGCGACTTGTCCTTTGGTGACTAAAGTTCACCTTGAAGTCATAAAATTTAGTCGAGCGGGAAGAGAGTGTATTCTAATTGGTCATCAATTTCATCCAGAAGTAGAAGGAACAATGGGGCAATACGATGCTGTTCGTGGTGGTAAAATATACTTAGTTGAATCAGTTCGAGATGTTGCCAAATTGAAGGTTCAGGACTGCTCCAAGCTCTCCTACGTGACACAAACCACCCTATCGATGGATGACACGTCAAAGATTATTGATGCCTTGAGAGAGAAATTCCCTCTAATTGAGGGGCCCCGGAAAAAAGATATCTGCTATGCAACCCAAAATCGTCAAGATGCTGTTAAGCAGCTGGCTTTAGAATGTGATCTCCTGTTAGTGGTTGGCTCACCAAACAGCTCCAATTCAAACCGATTGAAAGAGTTAGCAGAAAGGTTAGGTTGTTCTTCGTACCTCATAGATAGCATAGAGGATATTAACCCCGTTTGGTTTGAAAATAAGTTGCGATTCGGAGTCACAGCTGGTGCTTCGGCGCCAGAAATACTTGTCCAGCAAGTGGTAGAACACCTTCAGGATATTACTCAAACAGAACCTCAAGAGCTTTTCGGTGTAGAGGAAAATATTGTTTTTTCCATGCCTAAGGAATTAAGAGTTAAAACTTAATCCGTATATTAATAAACATATATGATCAGAGTTCATCTAGTTGCACCAATTGAGACTCTAGTGACGACAGCGCCATGTTCATTTCTTTCTGCTTGTCTTTTTCTTTTGCTATAACAGAAGCAGGTGCGTTTCTTATAAAATTTGCGTTATTGAGTTTGTGCGACGCCGAGTCTAACCGTGATTTAAATTTACTTATTTCCTTCGCTAACCGGATTTGTTCGGCTTCGACGTCGATCAGTCCGGCTAGTGGAACTAGAATTTCCAGATTTTTGTATAATTGAGTTGCTGCTGCGGGCCCCTCGTCGCCTTTTTCTAGCCACTCTATTTTTTCTAATTTTGCGAGTTTTTGCAAATACGGTCTGTAACTCCCCAATCGGTCCATATCATCTTGCTCGCCATTTCGAAGCATTACACTGATATTTTTGGCCGGGGAAATATCCATTTCACCTCTTATGTTTCTGATAGCAATAATTATTCCTTTCAACCAATCGATATGCTCTTCTGCCACGATATCGATGGCCGCACCTTCAAATCTTGGATATGACTCAAGCATAATACTAGTACTAGTATTGCCCAACAAAGGCGCAACCTTTTGCCATACTTCTTCTGTAATGAATGGCATAAAAGGATGAAGCAGTCGTAAAGTTTTTTCCAAAGTCGCAAGCAGAACATACCTTGTGGCCTCGGCTTTTTCTGGACTTGCTTCTTTATCCCATAAGATGGGTTTGGACAATTCTACGTACCAGTCGCAGTACTCGGTCCAGATAAATTCGTGTAAAGTTTGAGAGGCAAGATCGAAACGGTAATCTTCCAATGCTGATGTAACTGATTTCGTTGCGTGTTCGAACCGACTCAAGATCCAACGATCCGCAATTGAAAAATCATCCGGATTCGGCTTATGTACAATCTCTTGTTTTTCTGTGTTCATTAGTATGTAGCGTGCTGCATTCCAAATTTTATTGCAGAAATTGCGAAAGCCTTCGGTGCGCCCTAGATCAAATTTGATGTCTCTTCCTGTGGACGCAAGGGAATAGAAAGTAAAGCGTAAGGCATCTGTGCCATAACCCTTGATACCCTCTGGAAATGATTTTCGAGTATTATCTTCAATTTGCTGTTTGAGCTGCGGCTGCATCATGTCAGCGGTTCTTTTTGTAATCAATTCTTGTAATTCGATTCCGTCAATTAAATCTATTGGATCAAGAATATTTCCCTTAGATTTCGACATTTTTCTGCCATGTTCGTCCCGGACGAGCCCTGTGATATACACTTTCTTAAATGGAATTTGATCGGTGAATTTAAGCGTCATCATAATCATTCGAGCAACCCAAAAAAATATGATGTCGAACCCGGTTACAAGAACATTCGTAGGGTGAAATTTATTGAAATATTCAGGCTCATCCGGCCATCCTAAAGTAGAGAAGGTCCACAATGCTGAAGAGAACCATGTATCTAGGACATCCTCATCTTGATGGAGCTTTTTGTCCTTACCCAGTTGATATTTTTCTCTCACTGCTGCTTCATTAGGAGCAGAATAGACTGTTCCTTCCTCGTCATACCAAGCCGGAATCCTGTGCCCCCACCAGAGTTGCCGACTAATACACCAATCCTGAATATTTCTCATCCAGGAAAAATATGTGTTTTCCCAATTTTTAGGTACAAACTCGATTTCACCATTTTCGACAGCCGAAATGGCTGGTTGTGCCAGTGATTTAATGGAGACGTACCACTGACTTGTCAGGTATGGCTCGACCACCACGCCGCTTCTGTCCCCGCGAGGGACCTTTAACTTATGAGGCTCAATTTTTTCTAGAAGTTTAAGAGATTCAAATTCCTTGACTATAATTTCTCTTGCTTTAAAGCGATCCATACCTTGATACTTTGCTGGGACGTTATTGTTTAGATGCGCATCATCGGTAAAGATATTAATCATTTCTAATTCATGACGCTTACCAATATCATAATCATTGAAATCATGCGCAGGAGTGATTTTCACGCATCCGCTTCCAAATTCTGGGTCGACGTAATCATCTGCAATGATCTGTATTCGCCTGTTACACAGAGGGAGGTCAATAAATGAGCCGATCAAACTTAAATATCTTTCATCGTTTGGGTGGACAGCGATCGCTGTGTCGCCCAGCATCGTTTCTGGGCGGGTCGTCGCAACAACGATATATGTATCGCCTTTTAGGGTTTTCTTATTGTCCGCCAGAGGGTAGCGAAAATGCCAAAGAGAGCCATCTTCCTCTTCTGAGACTACTTCTAAATCGGAAATTGCGGTAAGCAGTTTTGGGTCCCAGTTGACCAATCGATTCCCGCGATAGATTAGGCCCTCATCAAAAAGGTCTATAAAAACTTTTTCCACGACAGATGATAGTTGCTTGTCCATCGTGAAACGCTCTCTTGACCAATCTAACGATGAACCCATGCGGCGGATTTGTTGGGTGATGATATCGCCAGACTCTTCTTTCCATTCCCAGACTTTTTTTACGAAATTTTCTCGTCCAATTTTATGGCGGTCACTCTTTTGCGCATTTAACTTACGTTCCACTACCATTTGAGTTGCAATGCCGGCATGGTCAGTACCCACTTGCCATAGGGCTTGCTTTCCGAGCATTCTGTGATAGCGGGTAAGCGCATCCATAATTGCGTGCTGAAAACCATGTCCCATGTGGAGTCGGCCAGTAACATTTGGCGGAGGTATCGCAATGCAGTAAGGCTCTCCATCACCTTGAGGCGCAAAGTATCCGCGCTCTTCCCAAGTTTGATACCAGCGTTCTTCGATGTCTCGAGGTTGGTAGGTTTTATCCATTAGTTCGTTAGACAGATGAGGTTAAAGAGGAGCCAAGTATACATTAAGGTGCTCGTGAATTCCGATTTTGCCGATAGAATAAGTTATATTTTATAGGTTTCGGGAGGTAAGCCTTGAGTCTGATAAAAGCGATAATTGCTTCGCCCCGATAGAAGGCTTTGTTCATCAGGCCCTACGATTTCATTAATGCGGGAAAATTGATGATGCTTTATACAGGCTTCTCCTGAAAGATTAATTAGGATACCTTTCTGATTTTCAGAAACTTCGCCTCCTAACTGAATCGAGCAGTTTTGCTTATCGCCGACCTCATGAGGTAGGAAGCTTGCGGGGTCAAATTTCCAGAGCAATTCATCTAAAACTCGGAGTTGTTCGTCATTAGATGATTGAATAAACACTTGGTGACCTAGGGCAAAAGCTTTTTCTGTAAGCTTACACGCAACCATTAATTTACGTTCAATTCCTCCTTCGTTAATCGAATAAAAGAAAATCTGGGTCATCTCTTCTTAAGCTTTTTGTCTACTTAAGTACTCAACGAGCAAAGAAACAGGTCTTCCCGTAGCGCCTTTTTGAGCACCTGAATTCCAGGCTGAGCCTGCTATGTCGAGATGAGCCCATTTTTGCTTTTCAGTAAATCGTGATAGAAAACATGCGGCGGTGATTGTGCCAGCTCTGGGTCCACCAATGTTGGCAATGTCTGCAAAATTACTATCAATCAAGTTTTGGTAGTCATCCCATAGTGGCAGTTGCCATGCTCTATCTAGTGAATGTTGGCCAGACTCAAGGATGCTTGCGGCCAATTCATCATTATTACTAAGCAAGGCATTTACATGTGAGCCAAATGTTGCGACAGCTGCTCCAGTCAGCGTCGCTATATCTATAACAGTGCGTGGCTTAAATTTTTCTACAAAGGTTAGCGCGTCACAAAGGACTAGTCGGCCCTCTGCGTCTGTGTTCAGAATTTCTATCGTTTTTCCAGACATGCTCGTTACCACGTCACCTGGCTTGGTTGCTTTGCTGCCAGGCATGTTTTCGGCTGCAGCCACTATCCCAACTACATTAATGGGCAATCTGAGCTCGGATATGCAGCCCATCGTAGCGATGACGCTCGCTGCTCCGCACATGTCGAATTTCATTTCATCCATACCCCCGGCTGACTTAAGGCTTATTCCACCGGTGTCGAACGTTATTCCTTTACCTACAATTGCAAAAGGCTTGCTATCCGTTTTAGCCCCTTTATGATGCATGACGATGAGTTTTGCTTCCTCCGCTGACCCAGCTGCAACTGATAGCAGGGAACCCATGCCCAGCCGGGCCATTTGTTTTTCGCTCAGAATTTTTGTGCTTAATGAGCGATTACCTTCTGCCAATGAGACGGATTGCTGCGCTAGATAGGTTGGCGTGCAGACATTACCGGGCAGGTTGCCGAGTTCACGCGCGCGATTTATAGCCTTCCCTATCGCTTGTCCTCGTTTAAGCGCCGAATCTAAATTTTTGCGCTGGATTCCAATTGAGGGGGATAGTGAAATAGATTTTGCGGCCCAAGGTTTATTAGTCCGGTTTTTAGTGGTGGTATATACGTAACTAGCCACTTCAGCTTCTTGAGACAAGCGAGAGGCAACCCATTTGTTGTCTCTATCTTTTGGCTCGCAGCTAGTTATTGAAAAATGTAATGATTTTGCCTCGAGTTTTCGACATACCTTAAAGATGGTTGAGAAAAATTTGGAAATAGTTGTTCCGGACAGGGCCTTTTTGTCGCCAGCGCCTACAAGTAGGATCCTTTTGGCAGCAACCCCAGCAGTATTGTAGATGAACCGTGTTTCTCCAAGTTTACCTGTGATGTCTCCTGATTGAACTAGCTTGCTCACCGATTTTCCACTCACAGAATCTAGGACTTTAGCTTCTTCTGATAAACGCCCTTTATTCCAGATTGCAACGATTATGCAATCTGAAATTATTTTCTCGGGTGAGCCCGCTTTAATTGAATACCTCATAGATACATTAACTACCCTATCGATTGAAAAAATTTTATGCATAGACAAGCAGGCGATAATCCTAAGGTTATTTGTTTGGTTAATCAACAGTGTTTAACATTTAATCAACGAGCTCTGCTTAGGCCTAAAAAAATGTTAATGCAATAGTAAGATTGAACCAACTTGAATATTCGTTGTCATATCAAGGAATCACAATAGCGTTATAAATTTCGGCGATTGGGGGTCAAAATATGTCGCGGTTAAATACTTCTGGTCCTGAGAAAACTTTATTCCGTATGGAGCGGAAAGTCGGGTTAAGCGATATTAATTACGCAAAGCACCTTGACAGTGTTTCTATGGTGAAATTTTTACATGAAGCTCGCTTGCAGTTTTTGGCAAGCCTCGGGTTTACAGAGTCTAATATTTATGGTCTCGGTCTTGTTGTCACCGGCCTGACTGTAGACTATCAATCAGAATCTTTTGCTAATGATCTTTTAGTGATCGACGTCGGGTTCTCTGAGTTTAATCGTTATGGGTTCGATATTGGGCTAAAGGTTTCAAATGGGGCTCTAGAGTCAGTGGTGTGTGCAGGGAAGGTTGGGAATGTATTTTTTGACTTTGACAGGCATAAAATCGCAGAGGTTCCCGCTGCATTTAAAACTTTGTTAAGCTATTCTCAAGCCGAAAATACTGACTCGTTTCAAGTGGCTTAAAAGTTCCCCCCCCCTCTTGACCACTGGCTAGCTAACTTTCAATCCTTTTTTCAAGTACACTGACCTTCAATTTAGTCTCGTATGGTTAATCGGTTTGATAATTTTTCGTTATCTTTGTTCGCAAACACTGAAAGTCATGGCGGCTATTTCCCTGATTTTGCTGGTTGTCGGTCTAACCAGTCGTTTTATACAGTATTTAGGTCAAGCGGTCGCGGGAGAGCTTTCGCCAGACGTGCTTTTTTTATTAATGGCCTATCGTCTCCCGGATTTTTTCCTAGTTATTATTCCTCTGTCTTTTTTTCTCTCTATCCTCTTAGTCTATGGAAGAATGTATGAAGAAAATGAAATGACTGTGCTGCTTGGTTCTGGGTTAAGTCAACGACGGTTGCTGATTTTCAGTTTAATAATTTCTTTAAGTGTTGCTCTGCTTATGGGAATAGTTAGTTTGAGTGTTGCTCCTTGGGGCATGAGAAATACCGAGGCGATAAAGCTGAGCCAGGAACAGTTAACAGAGATTGATCTAATTGTAGAGGGCCAATTTCAATCTTTCGGTGATGGCGCTAGAGTCACCTATACAGAGGAAACAATCAGCGGTGGGGGAGGTTCAGGCAGGCGACTCGGAAACGTGTTTGTAGCTTTGAGTCGAAATTCAGATGAAGGAAATCAAGTTTCGGCGGAGCCGGTTAACGGGCAGGCTCGAATACTCCTAGCAGAAACTGCTCGACCAGTAATCGACGAATCGACCGGTATTCGCTTCATGCGACTGGAGAATGTTTTTCAATATGACGGGTCTCCTGGAATGGCTGATTTTTCGATAGCGCAATTCGACTCTCAATCAATTGTTCTGCCGGAATCCAGAGAATTTGAAGAAACTCTAGAAGAGGAAGCGTTAAGAACGACGCAATTGATCGGCTCTGACGTGGTCGAGTATCAAGCTGAATTACAATGGAGGTTATCTATTATTATTTTAATCCCTGTTTTGACTTTAATTGCGGTACCACTGAGTAAAGTGAGCCCCCGTCAGGGCCGATATGGGAAACTTATTCCGGCGGCGGTAATTTACTCGGTCTACTTCTTTGTGTTGCAATATGCGCGCAGCTTAGTTTCAGGAGGAACGCTAAGCGGTGTAATTGGTTTATGGTGGGTGCATATTATCTTTGCTGGATTGGGCCTTGCTTTGTATCGCTATGAGAGCTGGGGTCGCTTTTTGTCAATCGAGCGCTCAGCGTGATTCAGCTCGATCGCTACATTCGCAATTCTGTGCTACTAGCGATGACGGTAGTTTTAACGGTGCTAACACTGCTAGATATAGTCTTTAGTCTTTTGGATCAAATGGCGGATACTGGAGGTGGCTATACAGCTTTAAATGCCGTTGCCTTCGTGTTCCTCACTACGCCCACCACTATTTACGAAATGATCCCTTTTTCAGCGTTGGGAGGTGCCTTAATAGGTCTGGGCGTGCTTGCGTCACATAATGAGCTTATTGTTGTCCAATCAGCTGGAGTTCCTATTTTTCGAATTGTTTTTTCGGTTATAAAACCTACGCTTTTGGTGATGTTATTTGGTTTGTTGCTTGGTGAATATGTTTCGCCGTCGTTAGAGCAGATGGCACAAAGCAATAAGGCTATCCAGCAAAGCGGGACAGAGTCAATCAATCCCGAGCAAGGTACCTGGCGGAAATTAGGAGACGAGTTTATTCATATAAACGTAATTACTCCGGGGGGCAGAGAATTATTTGGTGTTACCCGTTACAAGATAGATGAGAAAAGGCAGGTCGTTTTGGCGAGCTTTGCCGAATCCGCGAGATACATTGAAGACCCTTTAGATCCGTATTGGCAATTAAGTAATTTGCGAGAGAGTCACTTTGGGAATGGAAGTGTTACTCCCGAGCAGTATTCTCAAAAAAACTGGAAGGTAGATCTTTCTCCAGAATTATTAAGCGTGCTTTTAATAGATCCAGATGAACAATCTATTTCTGGCCTCTATCAATTTGCAAATTATTTCGAAAACCAAGGCCTCGACAGTGACCCTTATTTTTTGGCGTTCTGGAAAAAATTATTGCAGCCGTTTTCGACTGCAGTACTAGTGATCCTCGCCACCTCTTTTGTGTTTGGTCCGCTTAGGGAGGTTGCTATGGGAGTGCGTGTGTTTTCTGCTTTAGGCGTTGGTTTAATTTTTACGATTCTACAGCGCATGATGGAGCCCGCGAGTCTATTGTTTGGCTTTAGCCCTATTCTGGCAGTTTTAACCCCTATCGCTGCCTGCGCTGTCGTCGGGTTTTATTTTTTGTATAAGGTGCGTTGACGCATAGTTGACTTTAAATGTTAATGTCAATCCTGATCGGTCAGAAAAAATTGAATAGCTTAGAATGAACTCTTCGTCTCAGAGGCGGAATACAGTGAGATTTTAAAAAGGACGTTGAGATTTCGGTATAACGATAACTTTGCTTTTGGAAAGTTTGTCGTGAAGGGCATCCCCTTTCCTGTCTAGATAAATCCAAAGGTATCCAAAGCCAAAAGCAAAAAAGGCTGGCCATGCTGAGCACCAACGAACAAGAATTTGCGGTAAACTCAGGGGGTCGCCGTTTAGAGACACTA
>MDTC01273667.1_pt1 | contig 15059 bp, 22 predicted proteins | sample 811181 | NCBI WGS metagenome assembly MDTC01 (sample SAMN05326644, study PRJNA326480) | marine metagenome | isolation source: seawater | place: Pacific Ocean: North | collected 2011 | reverse complement strand
TTATTACAAAATTTAAAAAATCTATATCTAATTTTAAAACAAGAAAAGGATCTAATGCAGGAGTAAAAGTCACATTAAGATCAATAAAGATGTATGAATTTATTGATAGGTTGGTAAATATTGCTTTACCTAGAATAAAAGATTTTAGAGGATTATCTCCAAAGGGTATAGACACCTCTTTCAATTACTCTTTTGGCATAAAGGAACATATAATATTTCCTGAAGTTAACTTTGATAAAGTCGATAAGATAAGAGGTTTAGACATAACTATAGTGACAACAAGTAAATCAAAAAACGGAACCATAGAATTACTTAAAGAATTTAATTTTCCGTTAGAAAACAAACAAAACTGAGGTAAAAATGGCTAAAACTAGCGCAATACAAAAAAACTTAAAACGGATAAAACTTGTCAAAAAATATGCAAAAAAAAGAGCCGAGTTAAAAAAAATTATTAAAAATAAAAAACTTGAGCTATCAGAGAGATTTGCGGCTCAATTAAAATTAAATAAGTTACCAAAAAATTCTGCAAAAGAAAGAATTAGAAATCGTTGCGAGGTGTCCGGTAGACCCCATGGCGTATATAGAAAATTAAAAATATCAAGAATTGCTTTAAGAGACATGGCATCCTCTGGAAAAATTCCTGGTATGACAAAATCAAGCTGGTAGGAGAAAAAAATGACATTAACAGATCCAATTGGTGATATGTTTACAAGAATAAGAAACGGTCAAATGAGATTATTGAATTCCGTGAATATACCTTCATCAAACTTTAGAAAGAATATATTAGAAATTCTAAAAATCGAAGGATTTATCAAAGACTATTATATTGAAAAATCGGAAAACAATAAAATAAATTTAAAAATAAACCTTAAATATTATGAAGGAAATCCAGTTATTAAAGAAATCAAACGTGTTTCCAAACCTGGAAGAAGAGTTTATTCAAGAGCAACTAGCATACCAAGAGTAATGAATGGACTAGGCGTAGCAATACTTTCAACCCCAAAAGGTGTAATGAGCGATACAGAAGCAAGAAAAAATAATTTAGGTGGCGAGATAATTTGTAGGGTATTTTAATGTCAAAAATTGGTAAAAAAAATATAATTATTCCAAAAGAATCTTCTGTTAAAATAGAAGGTAGTAATTTGACTATTACCGGACCAAAAGGAACCAAATCTTTAACAATTAATGATAAAATATTTTCATCTAAATTGAGTGAAAATAATGAGTTTCAAATTTTACCACTAGATAAAAAAATTGATAAAAAAACTAGCATCATGTGGGGCACATACAGAAGTTTGATAAACAATGCTATTACAGGGGTCTCTAAGGGACATGAAAAAATTCTTCAGCTTAGTGGAGTAGGTTTTAGAGCAAATATTAAAGGAGAAAATCTTAATTTACAAATAGGTTTTAGTCATGATGTTGATTTTAAAATACCGAAAGATGTAAAAATTACAGTAGAAAAACAAACTACAATTAAAATTATTGGTGTAGATAAAAGTTTGGTATCTAAAATCGCAGCAGATATTAAAAACCTCAAGCCAGTAGAGCCATATAAAGCAAAAGGCATAACAGAAAAAGGCCAATTTATTTTAAGAAAAGAAGGAAAAAAGAAATAAAATGAAAAAAATCAGCAACAAGATAAAAAGAAAATTAAGAAATAGAAAAAAACTTAAAGAAGTGAATAACAAAAGGTACAGAATATCTGTATCTAAATCCCTAAATAATCTTTTTGCTCAAATTATAGATGATGTAAGTAAAAAAACTCTAGTTTCTGCATCTTCTATAGAAAAAGACATAAAAAAGAATAAAGTAAAAAAAATAGAAAAATCTACTTTAATAGGTGAGGTGTTAGCTAAAAGAGCGAAAGAGAAAAATATAGATAAAGTATATTTTGATAGAGGTGAAAACAAATATCATGGGAGAATAAAAATTTTCGCAGAAACTTTGAGAAAGAATGGATTGAAATTTTAATATGCCTGAATACAAAAAAATAGAGTCTGACATAAAAGAGAAATTAGTTGCTATTAATAGAATTACTAAAGTTGTTAAAGGCGGACGTAGATTTGGTTTTGCTGCCTTAGTAGTTGTAGGTAATCAAAAAGGTTCAGTAGGAATAGGACAAGGTAAATCTAAACAAGTACCGGATGCAATTAAAAAAGCAACTGAAGTTGCAAAAAGAAATCTTATACAAATTCCTTTAAAAGAAGGTAGAACTTTACACCATGACGTAAAAGGTAAAAATGGCTCTGGTAAGGTATTTATGAGAGCAGCTCCTGCAGGTACAGGTATTATAGCGGGAGGTGCAATAAGATCAGTATGCGAAGTTTTAGGTATTCAAGATGTTGTGGCAAAATCTTTGGGATCTGCTAATCCTCATAATGTTTTAAAAGCATGTGTAAATGGATTAAAATCTCAAAACTCTCCAAAAATATTATCTGCAATAAGAGGAAAAAAAATTTCCGATATAGTTTTAAAAAGAGAGGCTAAATAATGCAATTAAATAACCTTGTAAAAAATAACAAAAAAAAAATTAGAGTTGGAAGAGGAATAGGTTCTGGAAGAGGTAAAACTTCATCAAGAGGTCACAAAGGACAGAAATCTCGATCTGGTGTAGCAATTAAGAGTTTTGAAGGTGGTCAAATGCCTCTTTATAGACGTTTGCCTAAGCGAGGTTTCAAATCTTTTAATAAGAAAATTGTAGCAATTCTGAACTTGACAAATATTCAAGCCATTTATGAAAAAAATAAGAATAATTTAAAAGAAACCTTAGATTTGAACTTTTTAAAAAGTATAAAACTCATTGATAAAAAATATTCTAAACTAAAAATATTAGGTACTGGTGAACTTAAAACAAAAATTGATATCACCGCTCATTTTGTCTCAAAGCAAGCACAAGCAAAAATAGAAAAAGCAGGTTGTAAAATAAATATTGTTAAAAAATAATTTATAATGTCTAGTGAAACTCTAAATGCAACAGGGGCCTTTAGTCAGGCTAAAGATTTAAAAAATAGGATACTTTTCACTATTTTACTCTTAATTGTATATAGACTTGGAACGTATGTTCCTCTTTCAGGAATAGACCCTCTTGCTCTTAAAGAAATAATGGCGTCAAGTCAAAAAGGATTACTTGGAATGTTTAATATGTTTTCAGGTGGTGCTGTTACTAGAATGGCAATTTTTGCTCTTGGAATTATGCCTTATATTTCATCATCTATAATAGTTCAACTTTTAACCGGTGTGTCAGACTATTTTAAAAATTTAAAGGAACAAGGAGAAATAGGAAGAAAGAAAATTACGCAAATAACAAGATATGGAACAGTTTTAATTGCATGTCTGCAAGGATATGGAGTTTCTGTTGGACTAGAAAATGCAGGTAACATAGTAATTGAACCAGGTTTAAGTTTTAGGATAATAACAACAATTTCGTTAGTTGCTGGAACAACTTTTTTAATGTGGCTGGGAGAACAAATAACATTAAGAGGAGTTGGAAACGGTATTTCTTTAATTATTTTTTCTGGTATCGTAGCAGAAATTCCACGAGCATTAGCTTCAACTTTTGAATTAGGTAGAACTGGAGCTTTATCAGCTTTAATGATTGTTGGAATTTTTGTTTTAATAATATTTACTGTTCTATTTATTGTTTTCTTTGAAAGAGCAATGAGAAAAATTTTAATTAATTACCCAAAAAGACAAGTTGGAAATAAAATGTATGGTGGAGAGTCTTCTCATTTACCGCTAAAAATAAATACAGCCGGTGTCATACCCGCAATATTTGCATCAGCACTTTTGTTATTACCAATCACAGTTACAAATTTTGGTTTTGCTGAATCGGATTTATCTATAAAAATTTCATCAATGTTTACTCAGGGACAACCTCTTTATATGCTTCTTTACGCATCGGGAATAATATTTTTTTCTTTTTTCTACACATCAATAGTTTTTAACCCAAAAGAAACCGCAGAAAATTTAAGAAAATATGGTGGATATATACCTGGGATTAGGCCAGGAGAAAGATCAGCAGAATACATCGAGTCAATATTAATTAGATTAACTACAGTTGGTTCATTATATCTCACATTCGTTTGTTTAATGCCTGAGTTTTTAATTGCTAAATATCCAATTCCTTTCTATTTAGGTGGAACATCAATTTTAATTGTAGTTGTTGTAGCTATGGACACAGTTACACAAGTTCAAACTAGGTTAATGAGTTCTCAATATGAGTCATTAATTAAAAAAACTAAATTTGGTAAATAATTAGTTTTATGAATCTGATTATATTTGGTCCGCCAGGTGCTGGAAAAGGAACGCAGTCAAAATTTATTGTAAATAAATATAAATTATTTCAATTATCAACTGGTGAAATTTTAAGGAATGAAATTAAGAATAAAACTGAATTAGGAATTGAAATTTCATCTACAATGAACTCAGGATCACTTGTATCTGACAATGTAGTTAGTAATCTAATTGAAAATTTTGTGGCTAGGAAGGAATATAAAAACAAATTCATTTTTGATGGCTATCCCAGAAATACTTTACAAGCAAAAGATCTAACAAATTTATTAGAAAAATATGATCAAAAAATTGATTTAGTCTTAAAACTTTCTGTTTCACTAGACACAATAAAAAAAAGAATTACTGGAAGGTCTGTATGTTCAATATGTGGAAAAATTTATAATGAGTTCTTTAATCCTGCACCAATAAATTCAGACTGTTGCGCCTCTAAATTTTTGCAAAAAAGAACAGACGATACTTTGGATATCGCTGTAAAAAGATATCAAACTTATGAGACTAATACAAAACCACTTATAGAATTTTATAAAAAATTAGATTTACTAAAAGTAGTTGATGGAGAAAGTGACATACCCCGAATTAATGCAGAAATTAGCGGTTTAATTGACACTATCGAGGGTTGACTTTAAATATTTAGGCAATATAAATACGCATTTGGAACTTAACTCATTATAATATGGCTCGTATAGCAGGAATAAACATTCCACAAAACAAAATTGTAAGTATAGCTCTAACCTACATTCATGGGATAGGTCCGTTTTCCTCAAAGAAAATATGTGAAAAATTAGAGATACCTTCTTCAAAAAGAGTAAACGAATTGACTGAAGACCAAGTATTAAAAATCAGAGAATATATTGACTCGAATCATAAAGTAGAAGGAGATTTAAGACGTGAAATATCAGTTAATATTAAAAGATTAGTTGATCTTGCTTGTTATAGAGGATCTCGACACAAGAAAAAACTACCAGTACGTGGACAGAGAACACAATGTAACGCGAGAACGCGTAAGGGTAAAGCTATAGCTATTGCAGGTAAAAAATTAACACCACTTAAAAAATAATAATGAATAAAAAAATTGAAAAAACAGAAAAAAAAATTGAAGTTAAAAAAACTGAAGTAGTTAAAAAAGATAGCTCATTCAAGAAGAAAAAAAAAATTAAAAGAAATATTACTTCAGGTATAGCCTATGTCTATTCTACTTTTAATAACACAATTATATCAATAGCCGATGAAGGTGGAAATGTTGTTTCATGGTCTTCAGCAGGAGCAAAAGGTTTTAAAGGATCAAGGAAATCAACACCGTATGCAGCGCAAGTAGCAGCGGATGATGCTGGATCAAAAGCTTATGAGCAAGGTCTAAGGACATTAACCGTGCAAGTAAAAGGACCTGGCTCTGGACGTGAAACAGCTTTAAGATCATTACAGTCAAGAGGCTTTAAGATATTATCAATAAAAGACACAACACCAATGCCACATAATGGGGCAAGACCACCTAAAAGAAGGAGAGTATAAATGCAAACTACATCAAACATTATAGACAAAAATTGGAAAGCTCTAATCAAGCCAAATAAATTAGATATAACAAGTAGCGATGATAAAACAATTGCCAAGGTAGTAGCAGAGCCTCTTGAAAAAGGTTTTGGACAAACTATTGGTAATTCTTTAAGAAGAATTTTACTATCAACGATTCAAGGAGCAGCAGTAACTGCAATTCAAATTGACGGTGTTTTGCATGAATTTTCGTCAATTAAAGGAGTAAGAGAAGATGTAACGGACATAGTTTTAAATGTTAAAAATCTTGCCATAAAATCATCATCTACAAGTTCTAAAAAGATTATATTAGATATCAAAGGCCCTAAAGAAGTTAAGGCAAAAGATATAACACTTGTTCCAGAAATAGAAATTCTTAATCCAGAACAAACAATTTGTAACTTAGATGAAAAAACAAACTTTCATATGGAGTTGATGATCAGTAATGGAAAAGGTTATGTTCAAGCACCAAAAAATAGATCAGAAGATAGCCCTTTAGGATTAATTTCTATTGACTCATTGTTTAGTCCTGTCAAAAAAGTATCATTTGCAGTTGAAAACACCAGAGCTGGAAGTGCTTTAGACTATGATAAACTTGTTATGACAGTTGAAACTAATGGTACGGTTGCAGCAGAAGATGCAATCGCTTACTCTGCAAGAATTTTTCAGGATCAATTATCAATGTTTGTTAACTTTGAAGACCCTCAAGAAGTTGTAAAAGAAGTTAAGTCAACAGAGCCAGAGTTTAACAGAAATCTATTAAAAAGAGTTGAAGAATTAGAGCTTTCAGTTCGATCCATGAATTGCCTTAAAAATGATAATATAATTTATATAGGTGATTTAGTTCAAAAGACAGAACCTGAGATGCTACGTACACCAAATTTTGGAAGAAAATCCCTTAATGAAATTAAAGAAGTTTTGAATACGATGTCTTTATATCTTGGAATGGAAATCCCAAACTGGCCACCAGATAATATTGCCGAATTATCCAAAAAATTAGAGGAAAATAATTATTGATGAGACACGGAATAGGTTACAGAAAACTAAATAAAACAAGTGAGCATAGAAAAGCTTTGTTTAAAAACATGCTAAACTCTTTGATTAAATACGAGCAAATAATAACCACTTTGCCTAAAGCAAAGGAATTAAAACCACAAATTGACAAGGTTATAACAATTGGAAAAAAGAACATATTGAGCAATAAAAAGAGGCTATTTTCAAAGCTACAGGATAAAAGTTCTGTCACAAAAGTTTTTAAAGAATTATCAAAAAGATATAGTTCTAGAAAAGGCGGCTACTCAAGGGTGCTTAAAGCTGGTTTCAGAACTGGAGATGATGCTCCAATGGCAGTAATCGAACTGGTAGATAGAAATCCCGAAGCCAAAAAAATTGATAAACCTAAAAAAGTTGAGACAAAAAAAGAAGAACAACCAGTTGATCAAAAAGTAGCAAGCAAATAGTTTTAGCTCTACATGCCAAAAACCTATACCGTTGAAAAAGATTATCAAAACTCTCGTTTTGATAGGTGGTTTAAAGCTAAAATAATAAATTTACCTCAGTCATTATTAGAAAGAATTATCAGATTAAATAAAGTCAAAATAAATAAAAAAAAAACTAAGTCATCTTATCGAGTACAATCAGGTGATATAGTTGAAGTATACGATATTTCAAAATTTAAAATAAGTGATAGGCCTAAAATACTAAAATATAAACCAACTAGAAAAGAGGTTGACATTTATGACGACTATATTTTAGAAAATAATGATAATTTTGTAGTTATAAATAAACCAGCTGGTATAGCAGTCCAATCAGGAACAAAATCCTTTAGAAATATTATTGATGTTCTAAAAGACACAAAATATTTTGAAAATACAAAACCTTATATAGTTCATAGGTTAGACAAAGAAACTTCTGGAGTGCTCGTAGTTGCAAAGACTAGAGAATATGCACAATTATTTACTTCACTTTTTAGAATTAGAAAAATGCATAAAACCTATATTGCTTTAACTTATGGTATGGTTTCCAAAAAAATTAACACATTAAAAGATGACTTAACATTATATGAAAATGATAAAAAAATTACTCAAAAAGCAATTTCACATATAAAAGTATTAAAAACGTCATCAGATTATACATATGTAGAATTAAATCCTATTACGGGTAGAAAACATCAATTAAGAAAACAACTTTATAATATAGGTAATCCGATAATTGGAGACGATAAATATTTTATAAATAGAAGAGCAGATAAGACAAAAATTAAAAGTAAAAATTTAATGTTACATGCATATAAAATCAAGTTTATGATAAAAAATATTCAATATAATTTTAAAGCAGAGTATAATAAAGATTTTGAGGAGTTTTTAAAAAAAAATTTTTAAATCTTATAAATATTTTTTAAGAAAATATTAACTAATTCTTTATCTTTATTTTTAAATTTATTACCTATTTCTTCTAATACAGAAGTAATCTTTCTATTACTAAGTCCACATGGCGAAATTTTTAAATATTGGTTAAGATTGTTGTTAATATTAATTGAAAAACCGTGATACGCAATCCATCTTGATACTCTTAATCCAATTGCAGCTATTTTTTTTCCATTAACCCAAATTCCGATATTTTTTTTATCTTTTTTACCTCTTATTTTATATATTTTTAGAAAATCAATAATACTATCCTCGATTGCGTAAATTAGTTTTCTAATATCTTTTTTTCTATTGTTTAAGTTTAAAGCAAAATAAATAATTTTTTGACCAGGATTGTGTAGGGTAATTTTACCCCCTCTATTTGTTTTGATTATTTTGATTTTTTTATCAAAAATTTCATTTCTATTGAATCTAACACCTGCTGTAAAAGTTGTAGGATGCTCTAAAATCCATAATAATTCCCTATTTTGGTTTTCTTTAATTTCTTGCACACGTTTATCAAGAAACATAATCGCTTTTTTGTAGGAAATACGTCTTTTACTAATTTTTATTTCTATGTTCATTTAAATTGAATTTTATCATTATATGGACTATTAGTCTCAAAAAACAATCAGAGGTGTTTATGACTTTAATAAAATCAACAGGCAATAAAAAGGTCAATCTTGATTTTAATAAAGAATTTATAAACACTTTTAGTCAAAAAATTCAGTCTAATGATATTCAATTTGTAAATCAGACTCTAAAAGACTTACACGAGTCAGATGTTGCAAACTTAATTGAGAATTTATCAGATGAAACTAGAACTAAACTCATAGAAATTGAGGCATTTAATATTGATCCTGATATCTTTATTGAATTAAATGAGTCCATACAAAGCGATGTACTTCAATTACTTTCAATTGACTCAATAATTAATATTATTAAAAGACTTGAGTCAGATGACTCTATAAAAATTCTAGAAAATTTAGAAAAAGAAAAAAAAATTTCTGTATTAGAAAAACTTCCACCAAAGGATAAATTTCTTTTAGAAGAAGGTCTAAGCTACCCGGAAGACTCGGCCGCTAGAATCATGCAGAGAGAATTTACTGCAGTACCAAGTAATTGGAGTGTTGGTGAAACAATAGATTACTTGAGAGAAAACAAAGATTTACCAAAAGAATTTTTAGAAATATTTATTGTTGATAATGATTTTAAACCTGTAGGTACTGTTCCTTCATCTAGAGTGTTAAGAGCTTCTAGAGATGCTAAAATGAATTCTATTATGGCTGAAATGCCTGTTCTAATTCCTGTTAATATGGATAAAGAAGAAGTTGGTCATACTTTTGAAAATTATAGTTTAGTTTCTGCTGGTGTAGTAAATAAAGACAATAAATTAGTCGGTATGATTACAGGTGACGACGTTGTTACTGTAGTTCAAGAAGAAGCTGAAGAAGATGTATTGAGACTAGCTGGTGTTGGAGATGAGGAAATAACTGACAGCGTCATAGTTAAAACTAAAAGAAGATTTAACTGGTTATTATTAAATTTATTTACTGCATTACTAGCTACATGGGTAATAAGTAATTTTGGTGCATCAATTGAGCAGATGGTAGCGCTTGCATTTTTAATGCCAATCGTTGCTTCTATGGGTGGAAATGCAGGCATGCAAACTTTAGCAGTTACTATAAGAGCGATTGCAACCAAAGAATTATCTTCAAGCAACTTCAATAGAGTTGTTGTAAAAGAATTTATCATTGGTGTGTTAAATGGGATTATATTTGCAATTATTACTGCAGTAATTGTTCAACTTTGGTTTAAAGAAATAAACTTATCACTTTTAATTGGTGTTTCGATGATTTTAAATATGATAGTTGCAGGTTTATTTGGTATTTTAGTTCCAGTTTCATTAAAAAAAATTAATATTGATCCCGCTCTAGCATCTAGTGTTTTTGTTACAACAATTACTGATGTAATTGGGTTTTTATCTTTTCTAGGATTAGGTTCTTACTATTTTTTAAATTAAATATTATCTATTAATCGAATTTCATTTATATAATAAGCTATAAAAATTTTAAAGTTTGCAGTTTTTTTTCTTATTTTTTTTAAAGTTTTTGTATCAAGTAATTCAATATAATCAATTTTTTTTATACCAAATTTTATTAAGTCATTTTTATACTGTTTAGTATTTAGATTTATGGATTTTTTTTTATTTCTTAAATAATTATATACACTTGCAGCAAGGGAGAGTTGTTTGTTACTAAGATTGTCATTTCTTGTGGAACAAGCAACACCATTTTTTTCTCTTATAGTTTTGCAGGAAATAACTTTTGTTTGAATATCGTTTTTTTTAATATGTTTTCTTATTAAATAAAATTGTTGAAAATCCTTTAAACCAAGATAAATATATTTAGGCTTAATTATCTCTAAAAATCTATTTACAACATTAAGCACACCTTCAAAATGACCTTTTCTTGTTTTGCCACATAATTTTTTCGAAAAATTATGTAAATGAATTTTGTGTTGAGGTTTAAAAGAGAAAATATCCTGATAATTTGGAATGTATAAAAAATCTATTTTTAATTTCTTTAGTATATTTAAATCTTTTTTGAATTTCCTTGGATAATTATTAAAATCTTTTTTATTATTAAACTGTTTCGGGTTAACAAAAATTGATACTAAGATTTTACCTCTTTTTTTTTTGACTCTTTAATGAGAGATATATGTCCTTTGTGTAAACCCCCCATAGTTGGGACAAAAGATATATTATTCATACTTAAAATCTCTTTTTGTAGATTATATTTATTTTTAAATATTTTCATTTCTTCATTGCAATGGTAATAACTATTATAAGAATCATATGATAAAACAAGCAATTATACCATTAGCAGGACTAGGCACAAGAATGTTACCTCTTTCAAGCGTTATGCCTAAAGAACTCCTTCCTATTAATGGCAAACCAAATCTTGAATATATAATGGATGAATGTATCGATGCCGGTATAAATAAGTTTATTTTTATAATTTCAAAAAAAAAAGAAAATATAAAAAAATATTTTTTTAACGATGCTTTATATAAAAAAATAATTAAAGATAAAAAAAATAAGTCCATCATAAAAGAATTTAAAAAAATTAAAAGATATCAAAAAATGATTAAATTTGTTTATCAAGACTCTCCAAAGGGAACTGGTGACGCTGTTTTAAAATGTCGCAAACTTATCAAAGAAAAATATTTTTTGATGTTACTTCCTGATGATTTAATAATTAAAAAAAATTGCACTAAAGAAATGATTAATTTGCATAAAAAAAAAAATTGCTCTGTTATTGCCACAAAAATTGTTAATAAAAAGAATGTATCTAGATGGGGGATCCTTTCACCAATCAATAAAACAAAAAACTATTTTCAGATTAATGATGTTGTAGAAAAGCCAAATATTGTGAATGCGCCTTCAAATTTTGCTATTATAGGTAGGTATATTTTACCATCCAAAATATTTAGTGAGATTAAAAAAATAAACGCAGGACAAGGTGGAGAAATACATATTACAGATGCTATTAGAAACCTCATTCTTAAAGGTGAATATTTTTTAGCAAATATTTTTAAAGGTAAATACTTGGATTGTGGAACTTTAAAAGGTTATATTAAGTCTGGAATAGAAATTTCAAAAGGAAAATAAATGAAAATCTGTATGATAGGCACGGGTTATGTTGGTTTAGTTAGTGGTACTTGTTTTGCAGATATTGGTAACCAAGTTTACTGTGTGGATAAAGATATTTCTAAAATAAATAAATTAAATTTAGGAATTTCTCCTATTTATGAGCCAGGTTTAAATGAATTGATTAAAAAAAATTATTTAGCTAAAAGATTAATTTTTACTACTGATTTAAAAAAGGCAGTAAATTCATCAGATGTGATATTTATATGTGTTGGAACGCCAAATAAAAAAGGATCTTTGAAAGTAAATTTATCTTTTGTGTATAAAGCGGCCAAAGAAGTTATTTCAGTTTCAAAAAATAAAAAAATAATTGTTACTAAATCAACAGTTCCTGTAGGAACTGGTGATGAGATTGAGGCTTTTATTAATAAATCTAAAAAAAAAAAACTTTACAATTATATCTAATCCTGAATTTTTGAGAGAAGGTGAGGCTATAAGAGATTTTAGATTTCCTGATAGAATAGTTATTGGTTCAAATGAAAAAAAAGTGTTTAAAACTATGAAAATACTTTATACTCCATTAATTAATAAAGGTGCAAAATTTTTTACTACAACAAGAAGAGGCGCAGAATTAATCAAATATGCGTCTAATGCATTTTTAGCTACAAAAATTACTTTTATAAATGAAATTGCTAATCTATGCGAAAAGACTGGTATTAATGTTGAGGATATATCCCTGGGGATGGGATTAGATAAGAGAATTGGTAGTCGGTTTTTAAGAGCAGGACCCGCATATGGGGGGTCATGCTTCCCTAAAGACACTAAAGGCCTCGTTTTTGCCGGCGGTAGATATAAAGTTAATCTTTCAATAGTTAAGTCTGTTATTAATTCAAATCATAACAGAATTAAATTACTTATTAATCGTATAAATATTATTTTAGGGTCAAAAATTCTTAATAAAAAAATTGCTTTTTTAGGTGTTACTTTTAAGCCAAACACAGATGATATGAGAGATTCAACCAGCCTTACGATGATACCTTATCTTTGTAAAAGAGGTGCTAAAGTTTCTTATTACGATCCAACAGGAGAAAAAAAAGAATTTTTAAATTTGAAGAATTGTATTTTTGAAAAAAATATCAAGGATAATTGTAAGAATGCTGACCTCATAGTATTACATACTGAATGGGATGAATTTAAGATTATTGATTTTAAGAAAATAAATAAAAAATTAAATTTTAAAATCTACGATCTTAGAAATTTATATGATTTGAATGAGATGAAATTAAGAAATATAAAATATTATTCCGTTGGTAGACCATCAATTAGTTGATTTCAAATATTGCATCTACTTCAACAGCAACACCGAGCGGCAGACTATTAGAACTTATAGCTGCTCTAGTGTGAAGTCCTGCTTCACCAAATGCTTTCTCAATTATTTCAGAGGCTCCATTAATTACTTTTGGTTGATCTACAAAGTTATCTTCAGAGTTAACGTAACCAGTCAATTTTATACATGCTTTAATCTTTGTTAAATCACCACCACATGCTTTTTTTGCTTGAGATATTATTGCTAAACCACATCTTTTAGCAGCTTCGTAACCTTGATTAATATCTAAATCTTTTCCTAATTTTCCTTTTATAAGTTTACCCTTACTGTCCGTTGAGATTTGCCCGGAAATATATAACAGTTTACCTGTAATTTTTGTTGCTAAGTAAGAGCCAACAGGGTTTTTTGGATCAGGTAATATTAAATTAAGTTCTTTAATATTTTGATCTGCTGACATTAAATTTATTTATTTATTTTAGTATTTTTTAACTGATCTTTAGTTTTTTCTATTCCTTGCTTTTGAAAGTCTTTAGTTTCATTTATAAATTGTTTACTTTTGCACACTAAATTAAACGCCTTACATTTCTTCTCATCTGCGTACAACGAAGCAGAAATTATAAAAAATGTCAGTATCGATAAAAATAAAGTTTTCTTCATATTTTTTCCTTTTGAAATATCTTACTAAAAAAATTATCAAATTGTAAGTAAATTTATTACTATTTACCTCTAATCCAGTCAGTTAATTTCGAGTCAGTATTAAGTTTTTTTAAAACTTTTTTAGATCCTTCTTTTATGTTTGTTAAAGGCGATAAAAGAGATTTTTTTTTATTTTCACTTGGATTCGAACCAACACAATCTTTATATTTTTGTTGTTGAGTAATATTATTATATTTACTACAATTTTCAGCATTAGCTAAACCAGCGGCAAAAAAAAGTGCAATTACTAAACATACATATATTTGTTTCATTATTTTTTCCTTTTTTTATTTTTTTTATTTTTATCATATTCTCTTCTTTTTTCTATTAAAATTAATGCATCTTCCATAGATAATTCACTTGGATCTTTTTCTTCAGGAATTGTAGCATTTAAAGATTTATACTTTATATAAGGACCATATTGACCTTTCATAATTCTTACTGGCTTTTTATCTTCAGGATGCTCTCCTAAATCTTTAATCAATGATGATGAAATTCTACCTGGTTTTGCTTCTGCTATTAATGTGATAGCTCTATTTAGACCAATTGAAAAAAGTTCTTCAACATTTTCTAATCTTGCAGATTTATTTTCACATTTTAAATAAGGACCAAATCTTCCGGAGTTTAATGTTATATCATTACCAGTGTCAGGATGCTGTCCTATAACTTTTGGTAGTGAACAAAGAAATTTAGCCTGTATAAGACTAACATTATCTATTTCTAAACCTTTAGGTATAGAAACATTTTTCAGATGATCATTTTCTTTTTCAATCTTTTTCTTCTTCTTTTTCTTTTTTTTAATTTCTATATCCGATTGTTCTAATTCTTTTTCATATTGTAAATATGGCCCAAATCTTCCATTCTTTAAATATATGTCTTTACCAAAATCATTTTGACCTAGTAGTTTTGGTTCTGCTAAATTAAATTGTGCTGCTGCTTTTACTTTTGAAAGTGGTCTTGTAAATTTACATTGTGGATAATTTGAACAACCAATAAATGCACCACCTCTGAAACTATTTTTCAAACTTAATTCACCGTTGGTACAAAGTTTACATTTTCTATCTATTCCATTATTTGAGTCTCTATCAAATATTAGGGCACCTAAACTTTCATTAAGCAAATCAAGTACTTCACGGGTCCTTTTTTCTTTTACTTT
>MDTC01031194.1_pt1 | contig 15061 bp, 8 predicted proteins | sample 811181 | NCBI WGS metagenome assembly MDTC01 (sample SAMN05326644, study PRJNA326480) | marine metagenome | isolation source: seawater | place: Pacific Ocean: North | collected 2011 | reverse complement strand
GTTTGGGCTGCTGGGTATCCTGTTACTATCATCTGCACCGAACTTGATTTTCATTCGAAAATTGGAAATCAATGGTTCAATGCAAGGGTGGTTACGAATCTTGTTTGCTTTTGCCTGCAATATCCTCTCGGCATCCCTGACTTTGAGCTCAAAATTAGGACTGAAGCGCATTTTCTGGCGTGGAACCATGCTTAATTCCATCGGTTTCTGTGTTTTCCTTGGCTTACTCGGCTTTCTGTGGCAAACTACAGTGATCTATGGTGTCTCTTATTTAAGCGCCAATAGAGGCATTTTCTCTTTTCTGTTTGCTTTTGTAGCTGGATGGCTTGCTGTGACAAGACACAACCTCCATTTAACAAAAAGAGCAGAGCTCGATGTGGTGCTTTCAACCTTCTTGGAAATCGAAAAGAATAGTGGGAGAATGGCTGAGCTCATGGGTCTACCAGCCGTACGCACAGCAGAAATGCAGTTTATGAATGCTGCTCCAGTTTGGGCTAGATATCGTCCAGATGAGCTCGTCCCTTGGCTTAACAATTTCTTGACCCAAGTCTGGCCCTTCTATAACAAGGCTGTCAGCGATATGTTGCGTGAAATACTAGATCCCTTGATGGAAGCTTCTCGGCCTTCTATGCTGAAAAGGCTCACATTCAAACAGCTAGATTTTGGATCAAACCCATTCGTAGTGAGAAACATAAAATATGTTGGCAAGAAGGGGAGTGATATGGCAACAAGCATTGATATAGATTTCGCTTGGGCAGGAAAATCAAACATCGTCCTTGCTGCAAAAACGCACATCGGGGCCGACATAAATATTGCAGTAAAGGATCTGGAGATATATAGTAATCTCAGAGTCACAATGAACCCATTGGTGCCGTTACCCAGCCCAATTGGTGGTTTAGTGATTTCGATGACTCAACGACCAGTGGTGGAGTTCCACGTCGAGCTCCCAACTGGGCTGGAGTGGCTGTACAATGCAATTGATAAATGGTTGGAGGAATTCGTCTCGGATCTTCTTGGGGACATGTTTATTCAGCCTGAACGTCTCATCGTGCCTCTCAGCTTTAATTATGATCCAATCGTCATGCCAGATGGTGAAGTGAAGCCATTCAAGTGGTATGATACACAAGTTCTTCAACTTCGCAGCACAGGTGTTTTGAAAGTAACAGTCGTACGAGCAGAGAATGTTCCGAAAACTGACATGTTCTCGAAAACGGACCCATATGTGCAAATGTTCGTTAAGAAGCACGGTGTGCACGTAAAAACAACGACAAAGACTAACGACGAAGATCCAGTGTGGGAAGAGACCTTTTACATTCCTGTTGATGATGTTCACCTAAGAAAACTGAAGGTGAATGTCTTTGATTCGGATTCTGACCCCTTTAGTAGTGATGAACGTCTTGCTGTCGCTGAACTCAACATTGATGAAATCAAAGATGCAACAGCCGATGAGAGTGAACAAACTGTTTGGGTTGATTTCCCTGAGCAAGTCAAAGGAAATGTAAAGAAACCGCCAATGCGCTTGCTGCTGAACACGCAATTCATCATGTTTGGTAGTGAAGCTGCCAAAGACATTTTCGCCGGTCTTGGTCTATTGACTGTTCATATTATTCGCGGTGTCAACCTGCAGGTTATGGACTCCAACGGGCTTTCAGATCCTTACGTGAAGGTGAAAATTCCAGTGCACGCGATGGGGGCAGGTGTCGTTCCCGTGAACACAAAAAAAATGAAGAAGAGTTCAAGCAAGAGTAAGCGCAAAGATCAGGATTACGTCGTGTATACTTCAAAGATTCATTACAAAACTCTAAACCCAGAGTTCAACGCTAAATTTGAATTCTCACCTACAAGTGAAGATGCAAAAGTTTTGATTGAACTGTATGACGTGGATCAAACTTTCCCGGTTGGAAAGAAGAGCAATTTTATGGGTAATCTTGAAGTTCCAATTACTACTGTCATACAGCACGGTGGATCGATGGAAGCTAGATTTAAGATTGGCAACGCAAAATCTGGTGAGTTGGACATTGCGTTCGACTGGCAACCATACACATGAGATTTATGCCATTAAGGTTTGCTACAAATCGTGCTACAAATCGTGTAATTTCTATCCTGTTTTAGTCACCCTCAGTATTTTTCGTCCTCTCGTTCACGCGGAAACTCCACTACGTCCAGTATCTGGCCGTTATTTTTGGACGCAAAATCGTTATCGGTGCGCAATCTCTCTAAGCTTTTTGCCACCTCTGTTGCCCATCTTAAAGCTTGCCCAGGCTGCAAATTTGGGGTCTCAACAAGAACAGTCGTGACGTTGTGCGCTGTGAGCTCGTCCCCTGCTCCCTTGACGAGCTCATGTAAAGCTCTATGAGCAGATTTGAGTGCTACAGCATTGATGGTGTGAGACGGTGCTTGGTGAGTGAACACAGCGACGACTCTACGAGTCGATGTTTTGTCCTGGTTTTTGAGCATACCTGGCAACAAATTACGCAACAAAATCCCAACAGCTGCTACGTCTTTGTACAGACGCACCCACTCAGAGGCATGTATCTCATGAATGCAAGGCGCCCTTGTTGCAAAATCCCGCCGCCATCTAGACGGGACTTCTCCACAATTCGCCAAGAGTACATCAATTGGTCCGAAACCATATTCCACTCGATGGAGGAACTTTGCGATCGCATTTTCGTCACTTGACAAGTCAAAAATTGTGGACGTGAAAATTTTGTCGCCGTCCCAAAATTTCTGTTTTAAATCCACTTCACAACTGCTCGACTGGGTCACAGCTGCAAGGAGGGCGCATGAGCTCGTCCGATTGAGAAGTGCGTGAGCTAGGTTGTATCCTTGCCCATGGCATGCGTCGGCCAGAAAGTAAACAGGACAAGAGGAAGAGGAAAATTTTCGTTGATGGAAAGAGGAGAAAATTGCTCTTTTGCTTAATACCCTCAGCAGCATGTACACAACAAACCGTTCGAATGAGTGATCGACTGTCTGGTGGAGTTGTTTACGTGCCTTGCGTACAAGTCTAAGTCTTTGGCGTCGCTGACGCGTGCCAACGAAGTCGACAGACGTTTTGTGAAGAGATTGTGAATTCCGATAAATAAAAAAATCAATCTTTATGTGCTACACGCGTTCACAGTCGCAATTAAACCTTGCAATCCGAGCATTCGATCTAGTTGACTGAAACGGAGTCTCAATCCATCGAAGGCAATAATTGGTTTAAACTCGACATTTTCGACATCTATCGCTTTTGGATACCTTTGACTGAAGTGTGTCAAGATAACATACTTCACCTGCGCTGCCTTGGCAACATGAATCGCCTCAGATGTGGTTGAATGTCGCTTCTGTAGCGCATGTTCTACGAGGTGATCGTCAAATGTTGCTTCATGAATCATCATCATGCAGTGCTTTGCGGCATAGGCAAACTTTTGCGATGGTCGACCATCACCAGAGTAAGCCAGACTCCAACCACACGGTGATGCCAAAACAATGGCTGCTGCGTCTCGGCAATGTTCCACAGGTATTGCTTCGATTCGACTGAGACCAGTCAATATAGCGAGCTCATTCACGCTTAGATTTCTGCAAGGTTGGAAGCAGAGTGAGTCCGATCCATAATTCGCTGACGTCGATAACTCACTGCGCTGTGCACGGGTTGTTGAAGGAGGCGGCGGCGGTAAACGACCAAAAGGACCATTGAATAGATGTCGTGAATGCATAAACCGATAATAACTTTCAGGAAACTTGGAAACTTCCAGCCATTCTTTTAATTTGGTTGGTCCAATCAGAGTCAAAGCCCGGCTGCAAACACGTGCATGAAAATCCAACAAGCCGCGGACACCGAGCATGTGATCAGCATGATGATGTGAAATCCACACCATCTTCAGATTCTTGACGATTTCCTTTGTCGCGGATTCGCCAAATATTCTGTGCATAGAGCCCAAAGTACCTTCACCACAGTCAAGTAATATCCACGACTTCTGCACGTCTTCTGACACAGAATGTGGGAGCTCAACCAAAATACCACTACTTCCGCGATATTTGTTTGGTTCGGCAGACCCAGTTCCTAAAAATATAATTTCCGGATCAGCATCTGCTTTGCGCTTCATTTTGCCTTTTATATCTTGCATGAGTGTAGACTTCAAATCCTGTGCCACCTGCTGACTGGTTTTACAGACCTTTGGGGTCGTCTCAGTTTCCTCTAGATCCAGGTTCTTTCTGGCTTCAATATTAGCTAGAGATCTCTCCGCGGCCTCAGAAAGATCGGGGTGCTTTAACACAAGCTGAGATAATATCGATTGAGGATTTACATCATCGGGACGTAGCGTATGATGATCTACGCTGCATGTCTTCTGACCGTTCCGAATGTGCACTGACGCACAAAGGCCAAGCTGAGTGTACTCACTTTGGCTTCTCACCACGTTTCCGAAAACCCGCGGAACAGGAAAAGAGTCAGAGTCGACTACATTCAGACGTAGAATATTCCTTGCGCTTGCGCGATACCCTAGTTCGTGAGACGCACGGCAAATAAAGTGCTCACAGTCCATTTTCTTCATCCAACTTAGATATTTCGGACCACGTACAATTTCGTCTGTGGTGAAATGAAATATCGCACGGAGCGAGTGCTGGGTCTTGCCAAGAAAACAAGTCAGAATTGGATTTGTAATCATTTTATCGATGAGATCGCAACCCTTCAGGTTGATGACCATAAATCTTATACCTGGCTTGGAGCCTTCGCCCCTCATCTCACAGAGGTAACCCGCACAAATTGAAGAATTGTCTGCATCCACTTTAAGCGGTGAGGACACCCTCATTTGCTTTTTCAAGGTATTAGAGTCCTCGGAAGTGTACAGGTCTTCATGTTCACCCTCCGCTTCGTTCCTAGCTATGGTTTTTTGATATTTTTCCCACTCGCAAAGCATACATTCTCCCTCCTCACCGAGAAATATTGGCCAAACCGTGAGAGCGCGGTCTGCATAGCATCCAATACCCCCATTAAACTTGGAATTAGGACTCAATTCAACATCCTCTACTGTTGGGTGCAACCATCGCGCGCACTTGTGCGCTCCCGCGACCTCAGCGCTTGCTCCACTTGGCCCAACAACGGCAAACCGCTCATGTCCGTCGGTTGACAGTCTCAATATGAGTCCGGTGAGCCCACCCAGAGAGCTCGGTGTGCAATCGATGGCAAAACATGCTCTAAACTTCCCAGTTGGGCGAATTTTACACTCTAATGCCAGACGTGCGAAGCCTTCGGGAACGTTGAACAAGTATTGGCTCCCATCCGAAGCCGTCACTAATATTGCAGGTTCGACGCCGTCTACTGATGCGTTGAGGATGATAACACTTGCGTCACCAGCTTCGAGGGTCATGTGGCTTCCACATATCCCAAAGTGTTGAGCTCGTAAGAATGTGGCGCGGAGTGTCAGCGATGAAGTCGTTTCCACTCGACAATTAACTTAATTACGCTTTTTTGGCTTCACTCGGAACACGAATACTTCAGAGTCTGGTCAACGGTGGCAAAGTTGTGCGTCAAAGGGGTGCAAAGGGCAGATGGATGATTTCTACGTTCGATACTACGTGGTGCGTCGATTCGATAAGAGTGATCCGTATCCTTTCTTTCGTTCTTCCTCGCTTCCTCACTTGCACGGAGCAGCGATCACGTGTTTACCTCCGCGTTTCTAGGACGAGCACTTGTCACTGACCTCAGAATCTTTTGTCCATCATCACAGGGCCACAAGGGGAGATTTGGGCATGAGTTCTTGGAGTTTGAATTCCGCCCAGACGGGAAACTACGTTATGCAAACAACTCGAACTACAAGAAAGATACGTGCATCCGCAAAGAAATGACCGTGTCACCACAGGTCCTGGAAGAAGTGTCAAAAATTATTCAGCAAAGTGAGGTGATGAAAGAAGATGATAGTAATTGGCCAGAACCTGATCGCGAAGGTCGACAAGAATTGGAAATAGTATATGGTGATGAGCACACGTCGTTTACGACGTCCAAAATTGGCTCTCTTTTAGATGTTCAGAATAGCAAGGATCCTGACGGATTTAGAAACTTCTACTACTTGGTTCAGGATTTGAAATGTTTTGTCTTCTCCCTCATTACTTTGCATATGAAGATCAAGCCCATTTGAGATGAAAAAAGTGTTTGCAAACCACATCGCGCTCGAGCCGGAGGCATGCATGTGGTTGTCAGTTCCAGCAAGGCTCGTTCTCGAACGCTTAAAAAAGCAACACTAATATCTATTGCATGACTACATGGCCGTCCTTGCGGCGCTATTTGATGTGCTAGTAGACGAAAATGTGAAAAGCAGTGGCGTGTCAGTGTGAACGACAACCTCATCGCTTACAAACTGATTGCTTGTTGAGATGAGTCCACCTGCATTGAAGGACATTACATCGTCCTCAAGATTCCATTTTAATCCTATTGTTGATACACGTGCATCACCTTGTAAAGGAATTAGTCCACAACACGTTTTTTCATACTCCGTTTCGCACTTGATGACGGTTTTTCCTGCTGGAATGGCTTGTGCAGTTGAATCATCACCAATAAGGATGATTTCCAAGTTTGGATAGTCAAACAAAACCTTCATGTTGTACAATACATGATCAAGACGTCCTCCAAGCGCACCCAAGGTGAATACACGCTTTATTTCAGGTTTATGTTTCACAATCGCCTCGAGACACTTTGTGAAATCAGTCGAGTCCTGATTTTCACTTTCGTCGTCTATGAAACAACCTAACTCTTTGTTTTCGCGGTAAATCGCGGCGACACTCGATTCAATACTATCCATATCCCCGACGATACGATGCGGGTGCTTGAACGAATCTCTTCCAGTGTACTCGAGCTCACTTACTGCTCTCTTGTACTCATCCCACAAGCCTTGTATTCGATTCGCCCCGCCGTCAGCGCATATCCGGTACGAACACGACATCCAAAGAGATAGTGCGTTCGGGGGTAAGTCATAGTTGAGCAGGATCACCGCATCGTTCTGTTGTTCATCCTTTTCGAGGTCTTCGCACGCACGCAATGGGTTGAGAAAGTTGGTCGTGACGCGTACGACCGAACTGCTTGTCATCCCAGTTGTCTCATAGGCGCGATGATGTCGATGATTTATACGATTGGAGACACAAAATGCGTTCTGATGTATGCTTTGCGTTCTTCGAAACACAACCCGCACGTGCATCCACGCAAGTACTCGTGTGCGGGTTTTGACCACCCAGCAATTGGAATATATTACATGCATTCGATTCGTCAATGTCGATTCGGACCGGATTCTTGTACGCTACTAAACGACAAACGAATTAGGAAACTACTACGCTTTTTTAAAGGGCGCCAGCACCGTATCGAACCACCTTTATGGGTTTTCGCCGCAGCAGAACGCAGCAGCCGCAGCTTCAGCGGCCTTTCGTCCACTTACAAGGGCGCCGTCAAAGGTAGCTGAGCTGCGATGATCGCCAGCAATGTATAAGCCATCATCAACGATACTCGATCTGAAAAAATCTGTTGGAGGTTCCTGATTAGGCTGCGCGTACGGAATGCGGTAGACACGTAACAGGCGCCAGGTTGCAACATTGTTTGGTCCAAACCATGAAGAAAGTTCTTCCCTCACGCAAGCCTCAATAGACGCATCATCCTGGTCTGGAACGCCGATTAGCGACACAGACGCCAGAGCTTTTCCAGCTGGCGCGTATGAAGTCGCAACGTTACTCGGAAAGCAGCAATTGTTCACGATACCACCTTTGTTTTCACCGTCCAAGTACAAAATAGCATCATTGGTTGGAGCCGTATCCATGGCAAAATACAAACACGTGGTGCCAACTGCGGGCTCATTCTTGCTCGGGCTAGCTTTCATAGACTCCCCAAGTAAGTTTACAGCTTCTGGCCCCTCACAAGCTACAATTATTGATTTCTTTGCCGTAATCAATTCGCCACTCGCAAGACTGAGTATTCTAGTCATACCATCACCGCGTTTGCCCACGGTCTCTACCTTTGCGTTCAGCCGGACACGTTCTGGTGCCAAGTTGTCGCATAACTGTGTACTCACAGCCCCAATACCTTTCGCTGGTAAGCAGTTTTGCCCCGTTGCAAGCATACGCATAACGAAATCAAATAGCCTACTCGAAGTTGTCAACTCCCTGTTGAAGAAAATCCCAGCCATGAACGGGCGGAAAAATCGATCAATCATCGCATCGCTGAAACCGAAATCTTTCAAACGGCCCATGATCGTTGTTTCACCTGTACCTGACATCATCTCGTCTACGGTGCCTGTTCCCAAGACAGTTTGAAACCGCACCAAGCCAACGAGGATTTTATCAGCAACACTTCCGATTGGGTTGTTCAAAGATCTCACGCCATCCATCGGATGACGAAATGGATCTGCTACTCGATGAAACGAACCATTGAATCGCACATCAGCACCCGCGTAGAATGGTTTGAGATCCAATCCGTCATAATCCAAGACATGTTGTGCCTCAGGGTAACCAGTGAGAAAGATTGCGAAGCCCCGATCGAGTAAGAACCCGTCGACTTCGTCCGTTCGCACACGACCACCCACTCCGTCGCTGGACTCAAGTAATAAATAGTCCACATTACGCTTCTCGAGTTCGTTGCATGCAGCAAGCCCCGCAAGACCACCCCCGATGACGACAACGTCTGCATCACTCTTCGAAGCAGCGCACCACGGACTTCGCCGTTTGTCGTCACACGCGCGACTGGGAACAAAACGCGGCGCCCTACGTGAAGGCTGATATGTACGTAGCATCGTCGCTGTGGACGGCGCGCCCGCTACTGGCGCCTCGTCTATTACAAAATCGTTTTAGAGTCACTCCTCCACGCGGCGATAAACTAATTGCGTGCCATCTTCTAGTTCACTTATGCGAAGCTCGTCGTCCAGATAGGTAATGCGCATCTTTACCTCTGAAGATCCATCGGTGATTCGATTCATAACTTCGCCGACCGGTACCGTGGTGCCGTTGAGGAAATTGAGCGCTGGAAGCACGCTAGCGTCATCTTGCCGCACAGTCGTCGACAGAGAGGCTAAAGTCATTCCTATGGTGTCTCCATCAACGGTGCGAGTCGTGCCCTTCGTTATAACTGAACCGTACCCAGCAAATATCGGCGAGAAGCCAATTAGGGGGACACCGAGAGAGGCTTGCACAACGCAGTCGGACTCCAAAGTGCCAGTGCCAATTCGCTGCAAACAGGCGCCCACTCCCCCACCAAAGATGCTCGTTTGGTGATCATGCGCGCTGTAGAAAAAGTCAGCCTGTTCGCCTAGCAACTTTCCTACCGCCCAAAAGAACGGCGACGAGCGGAAAGGAAATCCGCTGGACTCGTACAGCAGCTCCCAGGTTCCAATCAGTGTTGGATGGACTGCGGGATCTTTCGTGGGGTTGTCGAGCGACTCGATGAGTGCGCGCATTCTTTCACGCTGTTTCGATGTGCTGAATTCACCTCGCTTTGTGCCCGCAGCTAGTGCGTAGATGTTCGACTTCGTGGCAGAGTCTTGACCGGCGTTCGTGAGGGAAGCGGTGACGTAGTTTTCCTCTTTCGGGACCGGAATAGCGCGCAAAGGGGAGGCGGCTGCGCGGCGCTTTTGTGTACCGGGCATACAGTGGATACGACTCACCACATTTGCGCTGGAAGCCACCATCTGATACGAATACAAGTTCCAGCGCGATTGTTTGTGCCGTCATCTTCACGCGTTGACAGGGCTCTAGCAAGTAGCTTAAAGACATAAAGACGTTTCGTACAAATTAAATCGCTAGTATATCGAATATTCTTGGAACGACATTCGCAATTGTCAAACCAGCAGTGACATCTTGAGCAAGTTCTACGAAGTACAGCGCTGCACGTCGCATGTGAACTGTGCCGACGGAGCCACTTTTGACACCTGGCTTCTGAACACGAGGCTTGATCTCACTCACGTAGACTCGAAGTGCTCCTTCAAAAATAATCTTAGCGACAGAGCCAAATATCAGGACAGCACTATAAAGAACGACGTGACCAATCACACCTTTAACGATGATCAGACTCAACCATTTCTGCGGCTTTTCTGGAAGTGATATCGATGTCTTTGCTTGGTTGCGCCAAATTGCACCCATCGAAAAAGCAAGCATGTGAAAAAGTGTTCGCCACATTCGACGGTAGCAAGTCTGCGCGGCTACCAATATTTGTCCACGACTATTCAACGGCACAGGAAACAGTAGAATGGCAGCCGATGTTAAGGTTAAAAAATATGCCCCTTGCACTGTCATGATCGTGCCTGCGTTGAGCCCAACATCACACCAGTCCACCACCGGCAGAACAAGCCTCAACCCAATGGCACCGAGTACGACACCGCCTTGCATGTTTGCAGGGGACTCACCAGTTGCCAAACGGCTTATCACGACTGCCATCATATATGCAAACGCGAGCAAATATTCGAAGACAACGTGTCCAGGATGCTCCATCTCCCAAAGTGGAACACTTCCATACCTCCACCTGAGAATGAAAAAGGGGATAGCTGACGCATTCATACCGGCAATTGATGGCCAAGCGTGCACTTTGTGTGGCGTAAGAGCGCCGAGCATACTATGAACTGGTCTCTTACTCGAGCTCTGGGTGCTCATCGTTCCCTTCGTCAGGCAGCCGTATGCGCAACTCATGCAGTAAAAAATGGTCATCAGCTGGGCGTTGCTACTATCCAGAACCCAAACAATGACAGGTAGCACTAAGTAATAGAAGTTTCGACTACCCAACCACATCGAAATCACGTGAAACGTTCGACCGATGGTTCCAACTTGATCTGGATGCAAACCTATCTTGGTGAGAATATTTGGGACTAAGTGCTTCGTAATGTTTATCTGACCGATGATGTATCGACGGAATAGATTGTGACACCAGAGTAACGCAACCAGAAGAGGTACAGATAGACTCTTAGGTTCTTCGTCAAGGTCATTATCTAACAGAGACAGTTTCCACGCCTTGGTTTCTTCGATTTCCTCTTCAATCATCATCTTTTTCCTAATATCCTCAAGTTCTTTGCTATCATACACAGGAGCCTGAGATCTTTCTGGAGAGTATGACTGCGATGTGAACAGTGTCCGCGCTGATGCCTGAACCTGATGATCTACAGATGGTCTCTTTTTGGGCATCGGGGATGCCAAGGCGTGCTCAGGAAGAATATCAAATGCGGCTTCACGAAGTGCATTCAGCATCTTGTCGATAATCTCAGATGTATGTTTGGAGTGCGCATAGAGACGAAGAGCAGGCGCCGGACGATGAGAGGGGAGAACGACTGGACTTACTCTTGCAACACAGACACCGAAACCTTTGCTTCGCATTCGTGCTGCGATACGATGCAGGATAATATTTTCATCACCGCTTCCAACGCCAGCGCAAAGCTTGACAGGTAGGACAGGCGAATCAGCATCAGCATCAGTGGTGAGACCAGGAATATCACCGCTTATCAAAGCGCTGCGAATGCGACGCGCAGCATCATGCAACTTACCAATCATAGCAGGCTCAGCTTCGATGCGATTGATTGCATGTAACGAAGCTGTAGCGAGATACGGTGGTAATGATGCAGAAAAGACGTAGCCGCTTCCCATGAGACGCTGGTAAGCGACGACCCCAGTATCTCCAGCAACAAAACCTCCAACAGATGCACAAGCATTTTCAAGAGAAGCGCAGATGACATCGATAGCGCTGCTGCTCAATCCAACATGCTCAGTCAGACCTCGACCAGTTTCACCCATAGCACCAAAAGACAAAGATTCATCCAAGATCATGCGTGCGTGATGATGATCTTTCAAAGCTACAAGTTCACGAAGCGGAGCACAGCGTCCCGTTGAACCAAAACATGCCTCAGTGATGAGCCAACGACGTCTGACAGGGCGCGTTAACCTAGCAGATGTAGCACCATCTTCAGTTTCAAGCTGCGCAAATACACGTGCGGCGTCGGCTGGGTTGGCATGGTCATACCATCGAACCTCAAGCTTTGCCAAACGTAAACCAGCGATGATACCTGGACCAACACCTCTATCTACAACTGCTACATCACCCTTCGACGCCAATGCTTGAATGACACTTGAGGCCGTACACACTCCGAACGAGTATAGCACAGCCTCACCCACGCCGAGAAATCTCGCAACCTTGTCTTCCAATTCCATGTGTGGTCTAAAAGTTCCATAGAAGCCACGCGGAGAACACGACCCAAGGCCGTATCGATGAATGGTATCAGCACACTGCGCCCGCATCGTCTCATCGGTAGTCAAATCCAAAAAGTCTTGCGAACTCAGAACCATATCATAATTTTCTTTCAACTCAGATTTGGCGAATTGCTCTACCTTGGCATCTTCCAACTTCATCTCCTCGTTTACCTTGCTACCAACAAAAACAGGTACCCAGTGTTGTCTAGAAGCAGATTCTAACGCCTTTCCTCTGTGTTCCAACGCTTGCTTTATTCTTCGTTCGCTTTCTCTTCGCTCTCGCGCTTCGAGTTCTTCTATAGATCCTGGAAAAAATCGGTTCGCTGGAAATTTCTTGAATTTCAAGCACAATTCATCTGCAATTTCAGAAATCACATGCAGTGCGTTCTCCAAGTCTTTCTTCTTGTGGGCGGCAGAGATGCAGAATCGAACCCTTGGAAGTGTCACTGGTGTGGCAGGTGAGCCAACAACGACAACGGCTAAACCACGATTGAATGCTAGACGTGAAAAATCGCCGATCTTGTAAGGTTGATACAACATGACTGGCATGATCGGAGATGGGTCATCTCCAAGAACCTCAAGACCGAGAGCAATCAGACCATCGCGGAAAAACTTGGAATTTTCACGTAGTGCGACAAGTTTTTTCTTGCCAACATCAGTACCATCATCTCCAGAAATAATTCTTAAAGAAGAAAGTACTTGAGCGCAAACTGCAGGTGCCATTGAGACTGCTTCTGTGTAGCCCAGAGAGAAGCGCTTCACCGCATCAACAACTTCTCTTGAACCCGCAACATATCCACCTGCAGCGCCAAACGACTTGGTAAACGTACCCATCATGACGGTGATATCGGCTACATCTACCCCGAGCTCTTCGCAGACACCTCGCCCTGTTGGACCCACAGCCCCAATGGAATGAGCCTCATCCAAATAAATATGAGCACCGTAAAGTTTGGCCACCTGCACAATAGGTTTCAGTTTGCATACCTCTCCTTCCATGGAGTAGATACCTTCTACGATGATAACAATCTTGTTGTAGTTGTACCCACCTAGCACAGCTTCTTGCAAAATCAGTTCTAAATCACCCACGCATTGGTGCTTGAATGGTCTGATTTTAGCACCACTAAGACGAGCACCTTCGACAATAGACGCATGATTCAAGGCGTCAGAAATGATTAAATCTCCTTTGGAGCAGAGTGCAGGGATGACCGTACTATTTGTCGCAAAACCCATGCCCACGACGCAAGCACTCTCTTTCCCAATGAATCTTGCGACGTATTCTTCAACCTCTCGTAGGTTGACATCTCGCCCAAGTTCTGCCGCAGGGGATCCGCTCGTTACAGGATACTTTTGCAGAGATTCTTCCACAATCGGTGTGCAGTGCTCATTGACACCACCGAATCCCAAGTAATTGTAACTTCCCAAGTTGAGACAGCGTCGTGATTCTGGTGTCGCTCGTAAACGCGCAAAAAAACCACGGTCGTGTTCCGGAGCACGAATAGCTACATCGATAAAGTCCTCTGGAGAAGAGTAAATCGGTCGATTGAAAGTATCCTCGATGTTTCCGTACAAGTTTGCAATGTAAAAGAAATCTTTAACTTTCCCAGCCGACAGCAGCGCCAGATCGTTTTTCTCCCCGTTCTCATCATCAGTGCGCCAGTCTTTTATGCCGCGAAGCGCGTTGTACGTATTTTTCGCCAAGCCCTCTGCGATGTACACCACGTATTGCTGATACGTCGCAGCCGTGTGCCCAAACAACCGATACGCCGACTTATTCTTCAACAAATAGTTTTTACTATCCGGTCTGTAATCCTCGTACTCCATTTCCCTCGTCTCCGCGTCACCAGCCTCTCTCGAACGCGTTCTCTATCCGGTCCGTTGGTCGCCCACCGCGTTCGCGTCGATTTCTCCTCGCCGTTTCACCGGTCGTCGCGCGCGCGTCGACGATCGGCCCCCAGTCGAGGCGCCGAGGAATGTGACGACGCGTCGTCTCGTCTCCTCGTCGTCCGTCGCACTCCTCGCTCTGTCGTCGCTCGTCTCGTCGCGCCACTCGCAATCGCCAGCGCGGCGACAAAAGTTCGGACACGCGGGTGAGTGGGCGCGCGCGTTGTACCGGACAAACGGACAGACGCGCGCGCGAGGGCGCTCGCCGCGGTGAGGGCGCCCGCAGCGTCCGTCGCGCGAGGCGAGGACGAGAAATTCGATGCTCGCGTCGACGGAAGCGACGCGCGCGTTCGGGGCGCTGTCGGTGGCGTCGAGGGAGACGTCCTCGAGAGGCTGGGGTCGAGGAAATTTGAAGGCGCAATGGCGCGCGCCGCGAAGAAGCGGAGAGAGAACGACTCGGGGCGTCGTCGGACGAGCCTCGGGGTCTGAGAATGGACAAAAAACGACGTTGGTGATGATTGAGTGCGACGGCGCGCTCGTGGACGTGCATGGAGACGGGCACAGGGTGGCTTTCAACCGAGCCTTTCAGGCGAAAGGGGTGGTGAGCGCTCACTGGGACCACGCCGAATACGCGTCATTGCTGCGAAGCGGCGGAGGGAGCGCGAACAGTATGCTGGAGCGTTATTTTCACTTTTATGGATATCCGAGTGAGGTGAGCGCGAGGGCTAATAGATCCATAGACAGCGATGAGTACACGGCGGCGTTGAAGCGTTTGTCTGATCTTGTTCCGCTCGCGTCCGTGTCTGAGCCTGTGGACTCGGCAGATGGAAATGAGGGCATTTCTAAGGAAGACGAGGCGCGTATGAGACAAGTATTTCTCAACGGGCTGATAGAAGAGAAGGAGAAGCAGTTCCAGATGATGATTGATGAAGGTGCTCTCAAGCTTCGAAGCGGCGTCCAACGTTTTGTAGACGACTGCATTCGTGAGAATGATAAGTTG
>MDTC01195321.1_pt1 | contig 15062 bp, 11 predicted proteins | sample 811181 | NCBI WGS metagenome assembly MDTC01 (sample SAMN05326644, study PRJNA326480) | marine metagenome | isolation source: seawater | place: Pacific Ocean: North | collected 2011 | reverse complement strand
GCGCCCAGCGAACGCCTGATGCGAGGAGCCGGATGCGGGAGTTCCGCACGTCCGGATCTGCAGGGGGGCCGGGGGAGCAATCCCCCGGTCTACCCGACGAGGAAAGTGGTGGTTTGAGTTACTGTTTTCACCACGGAGGAGCTGAGATCCGGAGGTCTGACGGAGGTTGGAGTGGCGGGCCGGTGGTCTGCCTGCTGGAGTCGATCGAGAGGGCTCGTGAGTATGTTCCACTCTGGGGCTCGTCCTCTGCTTGAACGCCAGAGACGGCATTCTCGCGGCGCGCACGTCATCCACGAGTCCTCGAGCCCCAAGCGCCAGAACACCGCCCTGCACGCCTACGCCTCCCCCCTCCGTCAGACCACCGGTCCTCAGCTCCTCCGTGTTGAAAGCCGGCCTTCGACCCTCCAGAACCCCCTCTGCGAACCCCTCTGTGCCTCTGCGCCTCTGCGCCGAGCGGTCTCCCGACCCGCCACGATCCCAACCCGACCCGCCACGATCCCGCGACTTCACTCCCCCCGCACCCGCCTCTCCCGCATCGCCTCATACAGGCTCCTCGGCTCGAGCCCGTCCGCCTCGCCGATCCCCTCCCTCCAGTCCTCCGGCGCCGTGCCCTCGGGCGCATGGAACAGGTCCACCGTCTCCAGATCGGTGATCACCTCCAGCTCCGGGCCGGTGCCGATCACGTACCCGGGCCCGGCCTGGAAGCTGCGCAGGGTGCCGCTCCCCCGCAGGTTCCAGAAGACGGTCTCGGTGGCGGAGTGGCCGGCGCCGCTGCTGAAGTGCTGGCGGTTGACCGCCTGCCAGCCGTCGTCGACCACGCTGTCGTCGATGAGGTTGGCCATGGCCAGGCTGTGGTGGAACTCGGAGTAGCCGGTGCTGTTGAGGCCGCCCTTGCTGGTGAACGCGCGCCCGTCGCGGCTCACCGTGCGCAGGAAGACGCAGCCGGACGTGCCGAAGTCCCAGTTCTGGATGAAGTTGTGCCGGCCGGCGACGGCGGTGCTGTCCCGGATGAGGATCTCGTTCGAACGTGAGATCTCGAAGAGGTAGCCGTTGCCGCCCTCGCCGCGGTTCTGGGCGTGGCGCAGGTCGGTGTCGGCCACCGTGACGCGCTTGCTGTCGAGGACCTTGATGCCGCCGGACAGCAGGTGGCGCTCGCCGCGGTCGGGGTCGGGATGGGCCTCGTGCTCGAAGCTCTGCACGTCGCGGACCCAGCCGTCGACGACCCCGTGCAGCACGATGGCGTGGCTGCGGTCCAGGGTCCAGGCCGCGTCCCACGGCGCCCGGGTCGACACGGCCAGGTGCTCGAGGCCGACGTCCCGGACGTGCCCGGTCTCGACCCGCACGCTCGCCTCGTCGCGCAGGAGCAGGTCCGTGCGGATGGGTACGTCCAGCTCGACATCGTCTCCGTCGATCGCGGTGATCGTCCTGCGGAAGAACGGCCGCCAGGTCCCGTTGAACGTCTCCCAGGTGTCCGCCATCCCCCAGTCCGCGACAAACTCCGGGGTGATGACGAAGCCGACCGCCACGTCGTCGCCCACGGCCAGACCGGACGCATCCGCCAGGCTCAGGCGGGTGGCGCGGCTCGGTGCGTCTACCGCCAGCGGGTGGTGCGCCCCGTGGGAGAGCGCGCCGCCGATCGTGAGGTGTGCCCGGTCGCCCATGCCCTCCCACCGGGTGAACGACAGCCGCGATTGTGTGGGTCCATCGCCGCGAAGGACGACCCCGGACGCCCGGACGAACAGGCGGTCGTCGATGCGGTAGGTGCCGGCGGGCAGCCACACGATGCCGCCCTGGTCGAGGCTGTCGATGGCCTGCTGGATGGCCGCGGTGCTGTCGGCCTGACCGCTGGGGTCGGCGCCGTGATCGCGCACGTCGACGACCGGGCCTTCCGCGGCGGGAACGGGCTCGCCGTAGCGGTAGCCCGCGTAGCTGACGTCGTGCAGGAACAGGCCGTCGACCTCGTGCTCGGGCGTCCAGTCGGCGGGGAACAGGGCGCTGCGCCAGGTGCCGTCGTCGTCCGTCGCCTCGGTGGGCTCCGCAGGGGAGGTGCAAGCCCCGGCGAGCAGGGCCGCGAAGGCGACGATCAGCAGACGGGTGCGCACGGCGAGCCTCCCGGGGGGGCGCGATGCTACCGTCTGCACCATGAGCCGTGAACCCCGGGTCCAGCTTCGCTCCGTGCACCGCCGCTTCGGCAAGGTGGCTGTGCTCTCCGACGTCGATCTGGACGTCTTTCCCGGCGAGGTGCTCGGCCTGGTCGGACCGAACGGCGGCGGCAAGTCGACCCTGTTGCTGCTGATGGCCGGTCTGGTCTCGCCGACCCAGGGCACCGTCACCGTCGACGGTGTGCCCGCCGATCAGCTCGCCACAGCGCGGACCGGCTCGGTCGGCCTCATCACCGCCGACGCTGGCGTCTACCCGCTGCTGACCGGCTGGGAGAACCTCGACTTCTTCGGCGGCCTGTTCCGCCTGTCCCGCCAGGCCACCCGCGAGCGCGCCGGCCCCCTGCTCGACGAGCTCGGCATGACCGAGGCCATGAGCCGTCGGGTCGGGGAGTGGAGCAGCGGCATGAAGCAGAAGCTCTCGCTGGTCCGCGCGCGCCTGCTCGACCCCAAGGTGCTGCTGCTGGACGAGCCCACCGCCAACCTCGATCCGCTCTCCGCCCACACCATCTACCGGACCGTGCGCGCCGAGGCGGACCGCGGACTCGCCGTCGCGCTCGTGACCCACGACCTCGCCGCCGCCGAGTCCCTGTGCGATCGGGTCGCCATCGTCGAGGGCCGCATCAAGCACCTCACCGAGCTGCCCGGCCCCCACCGCCCGCCGACCCCGGCCCACCTGCTCGAGCTCTTCGAGACCTACGTCGAGGCCCGATGAGACAGGTCGCCCACATCGCGCGCCGGGAGGTGCTGGAGCTGATCCGTCAGCCGTGGATGATCGGCTTCATCAGCGTGCTCTACGTGTTCATCGGCCTCTACCTGGGCGTCGCCGCCGGCCTGATGCAGCTGGTCGCCCTGGACCCGGTCGCAGAAGAGCAGTTCATGCAGAACATGGGGGCGCTCGGCTTCGATGGCCTCGCTCCCTCCGAGATCATCGGCTGGATCGTCAGCCTGGGCAACTTCCTCGCGTTCACCCAGTACCTCGGGATCAGCAGCGTGCTCGCCGGCCACACTGTGCTGCACGAGCGCCAGTCCCACACCCTGCCGTTCCTGCTGCTCTCGCCGGTCAGCCGGGGCGAGCTCCTGCTCGGCAAGGTCCTGGGCGCCATCGTGCTGCCGACCGGGCTGTACCTGATGGTCGCTGTCGGCGCGATGGGCTTCATCGGCTTGCTGCCCCTGTCCGCCGATCACGCCGCGGTGCTGCCGCCGTCGCCAGCCTGGCTGGTCGCCGTGCTCGTCGGCGGGCCCATCTGGGCGCTCGGCGTCGGCATCATCTGTGCGACCTTGTCGGCGATGGCCCGCGACGTGCGCACCGCCCAGCAGGGCGTGTGGTTCGTCATGTTTCCCGCGACCCTCTCCGCTGGCTACCTGCTCGCCGGTCGCATGGCCGATGGCCCTGTGGTGCAGCTGGTCGTCGCCGCGCTCGCCCTGGTGCTCGCCGGGGCTGCCCTCCTGGTGGGCTCCCAGGTGATCTCCCGGGATCTATCTCGCTGATCCCATCATCGCGGCGCCTTCGACCTCCGCGGCCAGGAGCTCGGCGCCGGCCCAGTCCTCGGTCGCGGCAGCGAGGGCCCGGGTGAGGGTTCGGGCGAGGGTGCGATCGCCCTGCTCGAGGGCGGCGCGGGCGTCTGCGGCGAGGAGCGCCGTGCTGTGCCAGCGCGCGCGTCCGACAGCGCGACGGCGGACCGGCAGCTCCCAGCCGAGCACCGCGGCGACTGCGTAGACGGCGGAGGGCAGGTCCAGGTCGAGCTCGGTGAGCAGCGCGGTCTCGGCGAGCGGAGGCGGGGTCCAGGTCGGGTCGGAGGACAGGCGCAGGGTCCACGGGCCCTCGTCGACCTGGAGCAGATCGCCGTAGCCACCGAGCCAGATGCCCTGGCGAGACAGATCGGGCTCGACCGCGTCGGGCACCGCGCGGAGCACCGCCGCCCGGGCACAGGGCGGCACCAGGGAGAGCGCGTCACCGAGCGCACCGTCGTCGCCGTCGTCGACCACGACCCAGGTGCCGCACGCTTCGGGCACCAGCGCCAGGTGGCCGGTCGGGCGCTCCAGGGGACGGCGCAGGTGGGTGGGGCTGGTGCGGGCGGACGTCCACAGCGGAGCGACCAGGACGGGGGTTCGGGCCGCGAGATCGGCGAGCCAGGCGTGCAGGGACTGCTCGTTGCGGAGCGCGTCGAGGTCGAGGTCGAGGCCGGTGCGCTGGAGCAGGACCGGGCCGCAGTCCTCCCGCAGCACGGCGAACACGTCGCGGCCGCGGGCGGCGGGCAGGCGGGGGGCAGTGACGAGGCCGATGGGCAGCTCACCGTCGTCGTCGAGGACCAGCTGGTCGCCCAGCGCCATGCCCGGCGTGTCGGAACGGCCCAGTGCACGCTCCAGCACTGTGAGGCCGCCGGGCAACAGCTGGCTTCCTTCCGGCAGGATCAGCGAGCAGTCGTTGCGGGCGAGCTCGAGGGCCCGGGCGATCGCCTCGCTCTCGGAGGCATCGGGCAGCTCGACCGAGACCACTCCGGGCATGCGGTCCAGCAGGTTGCGCACCTGGGGATCGTCTGTGCGGTCGACCACCAGGACGTCGCCGCGGCCGACCAGTCCGCGCAGGTGCTCGCGGGCCTCGCTCCAGGTGCCGCTGACGGTGGTCAGGATGTCGACCGGGCTGTACGCGGTGTCGGTCTGCACCCGCTGGGGTCGCCCGCCGCCGCGCAGGCGCAGGTCGTAGCCCAGGCGGGCGGGGGACGAGCCACCCGCCAGGCCCGGCAGGCCCAGGCGCAGCAGCGCGCGCTCGACCGGGCGAGGATCAGCGGTAGACGCCCACAAAGGCTGACGACCACACACGGCCAGGTGCGCGCAGGCCCAGCCGTCGTCGGCGTGATCGACCATGACCCGGGCCGGCGCGCGGATCATCGCGTTCGCCAGGCGGAGGTGCTGCTCGTAGGATCGGGGGCGGTAGCCGGTCGCGACGGTCATGGAGGTCCAGACGGATCCGGAGGGGCAAGACGTGAGCGAGGATGCACGACCGGCGGGCGGATTCGACGCCCTGACCCACCTGGATCAGCTGGCCGACGCGCTGCCCGAGGTGTGTGATCGCGCGCGGCAGGCCGGGGTGGGCGGTTGGCTGATCGCCGGCTGGGATCCGGCACTCTGGGCGGAGGTGAAGGCGGCGGTCGCCGGGTCGGGCGGGGTGCTCGCGCTGGGGGTGCACCCGTGGGTCGCCGGTCGGGTGAGCGCCGATCGGGCGGTGGAGCTGCTCGACGGGGAGGCGCCCCCGGTGGTCGGCGAGATCGGCCTGGACCACCACCGCGCGCGCTCCGACGCCGATCGGGCAGTCCAGCGCGCGCTCTTCCGAGCCCAGCTCGCCTGGGCGCGGGCCCACGATCGCCCGGTGGTGATCCATGCTGTGCGCGCCGTGCCCGAGGTGCTCCACGTGCTCGCCCGGGACGGCCTTCCCGCCGCCGGCGGCATGCTCCACGGGCTGCACAGCGGCCCCGACCTCGCCCTGCGCGCCGTGGAGCTGGGCCTGCACGTCTCGATCGGTCCGTTGATCCTGGGTCGCAGCCCGCACCGCATCGTCGCGAGCCTGGAGGCCGTGCCGCCCGAGCGGGTGCTGCTGGAGACCGATTGCCCCGAACAACCCATCGGCGAGCTGGCCCGGCCGACCCCCGCAGCGCTGGTGGTGGTCGCGCGGGCGGTCGCCCGGGTGTGGTCCGTCGACGTCGACCGTGTGCTGAAGACCACCGGAGACGCCGCGCGTGCGCTCTTCCGGCAGCCTGTCGAACGGTCCGGGCGCGGTTGACGAGCCTCCGACGACTCCGGTAGCAACGGGGGCGGAGGCTTCATGCGCCCGGTTGTCGTTCCCCTCGCCCTCATGCTCGCCGCACCCGCCCTGGCCCAGGACGAGGGCGGGTTCGATGCTCACGGCTTCGTGCTCACCGCGCAGGACGGCGACATCCGCGACCACCTCGCCATGCAGCGGCCCGGACCGCTCACCCCCGGCGGCTGGTTCGTCGGCGGCGTGGCCGAGTGGGCCCACCGCCCGCTGGTCTTCGTGACCCCCGGCGGCGACGGCAACGAGATCGAGCCCGCGCTCACCGACCTGCTCGCCCTCAACCTCACGGCCGGGGTCAGCCCCCACGAGCGCTTCCGGATCACCGCCTCCATGCCCCTCTTCCTGCACTCGAAGAGCTTCGGCGAGGGGCAGGGGCTCGCTGGCGGCGACCTGCGGCTCGACGTCATGGCTGTGCTGGTCGACCCCGATGACGCCGACGGCCTCGGCGTCGCCGTCGTGCCCTGGATCGACCTCCCCACGGGCGCCAGCGGCAAGTTCCTCGGCCGGCGGACCGTCGGTGGTGGCGGCGTGCTGGCCGGCACCGTCGAGGAGGAGACCTACACCCTGTCCGCCAACCTGGGCCTGCAGGCGGACCCCGGCATCGAGGTCGGCAACCTGACCGGCGGGGCCAGCCTCGTGGCCGCGGTCGGCGCCAACCACCTGCTCGACGACGTGAGCTCGATCGGCCTGGAAGCCAGGATGCAGGCGCCCTTCAGCAAGAACGAGCGCGCCGGCACCGGCACGCCGTCCGAGGCGATCCTGTCCTACCGCCGCACCACCGAGTCCGGCGCCTGGTTCACCGGCGGCCTGTCCGCGCCCCTCACCAGCGGGGCCGGCGCTGCGGTCTTCCGCCTCTTCATCGGCGGTGGCTTCGGCAAGACCGGGCCGGGGGTCGCCAAGGATCGGGACATGGACGGGATCACCGATGATCTCGACGCCTGCCCGACCGAGCCCGAGACCAAGAACGGCTACATCGACGAGGACGGCTGCCCCGACCAGCTCTCCGAGCTGGTGGTCGACGTGCTCTGGCGCGGCGAGCCGGTCACCGGCGCGGATCTCAAGGTCACCGGCACGGACAGCGAGGAGACGGTCCGGCTGAAGGACACCGAGACCAGCTGGACCAACGCCGTGCCGCCCGACACCATGTGGAACATCGAGGGTCGCAAGGGCGAGTGTCTGCGCGGCGACGTGAAGAAGCTGGTCAAGGAGGGCCGCGAGGTCGCCCAGCTGGACCTGAAGCTGGTGCCGTCGGCGACCGCGTCCATCCACGTGCACGACTCCGCCGGCAACCCCGTGCCGGGCGCACGCCTCGCCTTCGAGAGCGGCCAGATGGAGTGCCTGCCCGAGCCGCCGGCGCTGGGCAGCGACGGCAAGACGCTCGTCGACATCGGCCCCGGCCGCCACAAGCTCATCGTCGCCGCCCCCGGCTACCGCGTGGTCGAGGTGCCCATCCTCGCCAGCCCCGGGGACGAGCTGCCGGTCGACGTGACCCTGCAGCCGACCAAGCTCAAGGTGGAGAAGAACCGGATCGTCATCCTGGAGAAGGTGAACTTCGAGCTGAACAAGGCGACGATCAAGGCCGACAGCTTCGACCTGCTCAACGAGGTCGGCGAGGTCATCATGCGCAACCCCGACGCCGGCCGCGTCGAGGTCCAGGGCCACACCGACGATCAGGGAAGCGACAGCTACAACCTCGACCTGTCCCAGCGCCGGGCGGAGGCGGTGCGCGACTACCTGATCAAGCGCGGGGTCGACAAGGAGCGGCTCATCGCGGTCGGCTTCGGCGAGTCCAAGCCCATCGCCGACAACAGGACCCCGGCGGGCCGAGCGGAGAACCGCCGCGTCGAGTTCATCCTCATTGACCAGGACTCGCAGGAGATCAAGGAGAAGGTGGAGTAGGACCTGCTCCGCGCACCGAGGGCCCCATCTCCCTGCCTCCCCCAGCACTCCTGCCCTTCCTGGAGCGCCACCCCGGCGAGCGCTTCGTCGGGGCGGCCCTGACCGCTGATGTGCACACGTTCGCGCCCGAGCGACCGGGGGCGGTGGAGCGCACGGCGCCGGTGTGGATCGCGGCGACCTCGGAGCGGGTGTGGCTGTGCGCCTGGGACGAGGTGCGCGAGCGGGCCTGGGCGGTGGCCGCGGGGGCGCCGGACCAGGTGGGTCTGGAGACCGGCTGGCAGCGGGACGAGGTGACCGTCGGACCGTGGCGAGCCCGTCTCCGACGAGGCAGTCGCAAGGAGGTCGAGGTCCTGCTGGCCCGCTGGCGCAAGGAGCGGCCCAAGGGAGATCCGTCGCCCGACCACATGGCGGTGCCCCCGGCCCCGGCCCCGCTCGCCGACGGCGCCCCCGAGCTCCCCGGAGACCTGGCCGCGGCCCTGGCTACGGTGCCGTCGGGGATCGACGAGGTCTGGCTGGTCGCCGTGCCCACCGACGCCACCTGGCCGGTCCACGGCTTCTCCGGACCCGGCCGGGTCGCGCTCGCCTTCGCCTGTTCCGACCGTCGCAGCGTGCTCTTCGCTGCCCACCCCGACGGGGCGCCCGCCACCGTGCTCCCGCTCCCCCACGGCGCCCTGCCCCTGGACGGCAAGGCCTGGGTCCTGGGGGGACTGCACCTGCGCCCCCGCGCCCCCGCCCCCTTGATCGACCTCGTCGACGTGGTGCTCGCCGTCACCGAGCCCGCCGAGCGCTGGGCGCTGTCCGTCCGCCAGGCGCTGATCGGCGGCAGCCCCCACCGCGCCCTGGCCCTGCTCGACCACGCCCACCGCCTCGGCCGCTCCGACGCCAGCTGGCCCCACCTGGCGCAGCTGTGCCTGGCCCTGCACGAGGGCCCCCTCGCGACCGCCGCCGCCTGGCGTGCCCTCGCCTGTGATCCCGAGCTGGACGTGACCGCGCTCGCCGAGCTCCACACCCGGGAGGCGTCTGCGGTCCAGCGCACCATGCGCCAGACCCGCCTGGGCTGGCCCGACGTGCGCCGCATCGCCAGCCACATCTTCGACGCGCTCGCCGCGGTGCCCGACCCGCCCGAGCGCCTGCCCTGGCCCCCCCGCTCCCCGCGCGAGAGCTGGGCCACCGCGCTGGCCATGCACGGGCGGTTCGCCGAGGCGCGTGGCCTGTGGGCCGACACCCCGCCCGGCGGACGGCGCCTGACCGGCATCGCCGTGCTGGCCGAACAGGACGGGGCCGCCGACGCCGCCAGCTGCTGGCGCAAGGCCGCGACCCGCCTGCGCGACGAGGGGGGCGACGCGATCGGCGCGCTCGAGCGGGCGGTGCTCCTCGCCGAGCGCCCGCTCGATCGCTGGCGCTGGGGCGCCTGGGCGTGGCGGGATGGGGATCCGGACGCCGCCGTCGCCCAGTGGACCCGCGCCGTGGAGCTCGACGAGGGCGGAGGCGTGTTCGCCCACGCGGTCGACGTGCCCGGCCTGCTGCGGTTGCGCACGCTCGCAGTCGGCTTGGAACGCCGAAGACTGGCCGCTCGGGTCGCCGAGCGCATCGTGACCCAGGAGCCCGCCGAGCTGGACCACCGCCGTGAGCTCGCCCGGATCCTCGAGGACGACGGCCGCCATGCCGAGGCCGCCCGGGTGGTCGAGGACGCCGCCCGCGCCATCGACGAGGGCGAGGTGCCGACCCCACCGGAGGCGCGCTGGACCCTGTGGGTCGAGGCCGCCCGTCTGTACGAGCTGGGCGGCCGTCCCGCGCCCGCGGTCGACGCCCTGCGCGAGGCGCTGTCCGGCGACTTCCTCGACCTGGAGGCGTGGATCAGCGCGCTGGACTGCGACGTCAGCGTGCCGCCGCGGCTGCGCAGCTGGTGGGAGCACATCTACCGGGTGCTCGCCGGCGAGGGCGCGCTCCCCGGCGAGGCCCTGCCGCCACCCGAGCGCATCGACGACCCCAGCCTCGACGCGCTGCACCCGGGCGGTGCCGGCTGGCTGTTCGAGCTGCGCCGCCGCCTCGACGCCAACGAGCCGCCGTCCTTCACCGCGCTGACCCGAGGGCTCGACCGCCTCCGCGAGGCCGAGTGCACCGACACCGCGCGGATCGTCGAGGAGCTCTCCGAGCAGCTCGAGCTCGCTGCCCCCCCCACCGGCCACGTGTTCCGCGGCGTCGGCGCCTGGGGGATCAGCGCCTGGCCCAGCAAGCCACCGGCACTCCTGGTCGGCGTGCAGCACCTGCGCCCCGGCGAGCGCCACCTCGACGAGGCCGCCATGCGCTTTGCCCTGGCCGCGGAGCTGGTCCACCTGCGCTGCGACCACCCGGTGCTGATCTTCGACGCCAGCTGGCTCGGCACCAGCCGCAGCGTCTACGACCAGGTCAACGGCTGGGCCGGCACCGCCGAGACGGTGTTCGATCTGGTGACCCTGCTCCCCGGTCTCGACCAGGCGCGCAAGGTGCAGACCCTGGTGAAGCTCGCCCGCACGGCGTTTCGGACCCGCGGGGTGGTGGACAAGGCGGTGAACCTGGCCGATCCGGTGGTGGCCTGGCTGGGCCTGTCCGCCGAGCAGGAGGAGCGGGGCCTGTCTCGGGAGGGGCTGTCGGGCGCGGCCCTTCAGTTCCGCATCCAGGCCGAGCGCGCCGCCCTGCTGCTCACCGGAGATCTGCGGGCCGCGGTCGACGCGCTGCTGGTGCTCTCGACGCGGTCGGCGGACAAGGTGGACCAGGTCCGCTCCGAGGGGCTGGCCACCATCCTGCGCGATCCCGAGGGTGGCCTCGCCGGCGACGAGCTCCTGCGCCTGTCCGCCCTGGTCGCGTTCGCCACCAGCCACATGCCGTGGCAGGGGCCGCCCACGCCGACGGATGCGGGTTAGCCGCGCGCCATGTCCAGCACCGACGACAACGCGCCGCTTCCCGCCCAAGAAGGCGCCGTCTCCAACTATTCGACAGACGGAAAGCCGCGTTCAGGCTGCGTCTTCGTCATCCTGCCCGTCTTCCTCGCGGCGGGCATCCTCATCTCGTACATCGTGCTGTTCGGGGTCGGCAGCCTCGGCTTCACCGCTGGTGGCGAGCGGGTGCGTCTGGACATCCAGACCTGTCCCGAGGCCCGGGAGCTGATCACCGCCCGGGTCGACATGATGGGCCTCGGCAACCCGGTCCAGGCCGATGTCGACGGGGGCTTCTCGCTGGAGGTGACCCTGCCCGCCACCCCGGCCGCCGCCACCCTGCACCAGACCCTGGTCCGCCGCGGCGACTTCCACATCAAGGCCGGCGTCGACGGTCCCGACGTGGTCGGCCCCGACGGAGTGAAGACCGCCGAGTTCAGCCTGAAGGAGATGGGCAACCCGCTGGTCGTGGTGACGCTCGAGCGCGAGGCGCAGAAGACACTGGAGAAGCACATGGAGGATCACGTCGAAGACGAGATCACCGTGTGGATCGACGATGAGCTGGTGTTCCAGCGGGAGAACGACCCGCCCTTCCGCCGCCAGGAGGTGGACCTGCGCGCCGAGGGCGACGATGGGCAGGCCAACATGACGCGCGCCGTGGACTGGGCGATGGTCGTGACCCACGGTCCGCTGCCCTGCGACGCTACCGTGCGGTCCCGGGAGATCGTCGAGTAGGTTGGGAGGGTTCAGATCGCCCCCCCGCCATCCGATCCAGCACCGGGAGGGCCGCGCGTGCAGCAGCGGACGACCGGCATCGCCAGACTCTGGGTCGGCCTCGACAGGTGGCTCGACAACGGCATCCCACGCGAGGACGGCGTCGTCACGCCCACCCTGCGCAAGTACCGTCAGCTCTCGCTCGCCGCGCTCGCGCTGACCGCCATGGGTGCGCCCTACTCCGTCCTGTTCACCTCAATCGGTCTGCCCATCGCCGCCAACTTCGTCCTGGTCGGGCTGGCCCTGCTGATCTCGGCGATCATCTGGTTCCGCCTGTTCCCGGCACACGGCGGCACCGAGGCGTTGACTCGCCAGGTCACCATCGGCGCCCACCTGGCGACCGGCGGTGCCGGCATCGCGGTCTACGGCTGTCTGTACGAGATGGGCGGCGTCGACAGTGCGGTCTCCGCCTGGATGATGGTCATGCCCGTGTTCGCGGGGCTGCTGGCCGGGCGCATGGCCGGAGCCGTCTGGTTCGTGCTCGGCGTGTTCGTGTTCGCTGCCATGACCGCGCTCGACGGGCTCGGCCTGGTTCCGCCGCCGCCGGACTTCGGCTCGGTGACCGCGGTCGTCAGCTTCCTCATCGGACTCGGTGCCCTGGGGGTGGTCTCGTCGGTCCAGTTCATCGCAGCTGGCGAGACCATGCGCGCCGAGCTGAGCTCCGCGGAGGCCATCCGCCGCCTCGACGCGGAGGTCCTCGAGCGCGCCGCCGCCGAGACCGCTGCCCGCGAAGCCGCCGAGGCTGCCCGTCAGGCGGAGCGCGTGGCGCGCGAGTCCGAGTCCACTGCCCGCGAGGCCGAGCGGCTGGCGGTCGAGGCGCTGCGCAGTCGCTCCCGCTTCCTCGCGATGGTGAGCCACGAGATCCGCACGCCGCTCAACGGCATGCTGGGCATGACCCGCCTGCTGTCCGACACGCCGCTGGATGACGAGCAGACCGAGATGCTCGACGTGGCCCTGGGTGCCGGCCGCACCTTGCTGGACGTGCTCAACGACGTGCTCGACTTCTCCAAGCTCGACGCGGGACGCATGGACATCGAGCGGGTGCAGGTCGACCCGCGCGGGCTCGCGACCGAGGTCGGACGCCTGTTCGAGCCCACCGCGGTCGACAAGGGACTGGTCCTGCAGGTCGATGCCGCCGGACTTCCAGACCTCGCCCTGGCCGATCCCACCCGGCTGCGGCAGATCCTGTCCAACCTGCTCTCGAATGCCATCAAGTTCACCGCGCGGGGCCAGGTGAGGATCTGCGGCGGTGTCGAAGATGACTTCCTCTGGTTCGAGGTGCAGGACACCGGGATCGGCATGACCGAGACCCAGCAGGCGCGCCTGTTCGAGCCCTTCGTGCAGGTGGACGCCTCGACCAGCCGGCGCTTCGGCGGGACGGGCCTCGGCCTCGCCATCGCCCGCCAGCTCGCGGAGCTGATGGGCGGGTCGTTGACCGTGTCCAGTCGAACCGATCCGGGCGCTTCGGGCACGACGTTCCGCCTCGAGGTCCCGTACTACGAGGGGTCCCACGACGACTCGACCGTGATCGCAGAGGTCATCGGCGATCTGCGCCCGCTCCGCATCCTGGTCGCCGACGACAACGCGGTGAACCGCATGCTCGCCCGCAAGATCCTGGAGCGCGCCGGCCACGAGGTGCTCGCGGTCGAAGACGGCCTGCAGGCGCTCGCCTCGGCACATGACGGCTTCGACGCCATCTTCATGGACGTGCGCATGCCGGACATGGACGGGCTCGAGGCCACCCGGCGGATCCGCGCCCGGGAGCGCGAGCGCTTCTTGCCCCACGTCCCGATCATCGCCTGCACCGCGGACGCCCTGTCCGACAGCCGGGCCGAGTGTCGCGCCTCGGGCATGGACGACTACGTGGGCAAGCCGTTCCGGCCGGAGGACCTGCACGCCGCCCTGCAGCGCTGCCTCGCCGAGGACAGCGTGATGGAGCCGATCTCGGGGCCGGGGCGGGCCTCGCTCAGTCCGCGGTGACGACGCCGAAGAGCTGGGTCGCGCGCAGCTGGGTCGGACCGACGGTGCTGCCGGACACGATGAGCTGGCCCTCGTAGGTGCCGGGCTCGGTCGCGACCAGGCGCACCTGCAGCGGCATGGGGCTGTCCTCGAACACGGGGCCAGGCTCCCAGGAGCCCAGGGAGAACGCCCCATCCGGGTCGTCCAGGCGCACGTCTTCGATGTTGCCCATGACGTCGACGCAGTCGGTGGCCGCGCGCACGGTGACGGTGGCGGGCGACCGGGTCTCGACGTCCGCGCCGCCGGTCAGCTCGACGCTGTCGGGGTCGAGGGTGACGCAGAAGAAGGTCTCGCCGAAGAACCCGGTCTCCCCGAAGAAGCCGGTCTCGCCGATCCGGCCCGGGGTGATGACCGGCGGACCCGTGCAGCCCGCGCCGACCGCGAGGATCGCGAGGCCGGCGATGGCGCGCACCGGCCTCACTCGGCCCCGAAGTTCAGCTGGCCGAACAGGGCCGGGGTCGACGGGCCACCGTACTCGTCGGCGCGCTTGTAGACCTTCAGCGTCTCGAGGCTCTCCTCGATGTTCCACTGGATGTCCAGGTCGTAGAGGCAGTCACAGCGGGCGACCGTGTCCGGCTCCATGTCGACCGGCTGGACCAGCAGCTCGTGGGTCACGCCGAGCCGACGCAGGTAGCCCTCCACCGGCTGCTCGCAGCGGAACGCGGTGTTGGTCCAGGTGATCTCCAGCGAAGGAGGCGCCTTGAAGGCATTGAACTCCTCGGTGGCGGTCCCCGGCTCCCCCCCGCACTCGGACTGCGTGAAGTCGTTGAGCAGCTCGGCGTCCTCCCAGCCCTCGGGCAGGTTCGGGCCCGACGAGCAGGCACCCAGGGCCAGGATCAGGGGGATCAGGCGATGCATCAGGGTTCCTCCAGGATCCGTGCCCGGAGCAGGTATCACAACACGGCGAACAGGATCGAGCAGATCACCACCGCTGCGACCACGCCGGCGAAGTCGGCGGTGAGCGCCGCCGCCATCGAGTGCCGCACCCGCTTGATGCCGACGGCGCCGAAGTAGACGGCCAGCACGTAGAAGGTGGTCTCGGTCGAGCCCTGGAAGGTGCTGACCAGGTAGCCGGTGTAGCTGTCCGGTCCGATGGCCGGGTCGCTGATGGTGTCGATCATCACGCCCATGGCGCCGCTGCCCGAGAGAGGGCGTAGGAGCGCCATCGGCAGCGCCTCGGCCGGCAGGCCGACCAGGCTGGTGGCCGGTCCGATGAGGCCGGTGAAGGCCTCCATGGCGCCGCTCGCCTTGAGCATGGCGATGACGACCAGGATGCCGACCACGAACGGGATGATCTTGACCGCGACGTTCCAGCCGTCCTTGGCCCCGGCGACGAACGTCTCGTAGACCGGCACGCCGCGGAAGTAGCCGTAGGTGAGCAGCCCCGCGATGAGGGTCGGGATGATCCAGGGGATCGAGGCCTCGATGAAGGGCCGGGTCCACGGGATGATCGCGAGTGGCACGACGGAGACGAGCGCGCCG
>MDTC01039014.1_pt1 | contig 15062 bp, 11 predicted proteins | sample 811181 | NCBI WGS metagenome assembly MDTC01 (sample SAMN05326644, study PRJNA326480) | marine metagenome | isolation source: seawater | place: Pacific Ocean: North | collected 2011 | reverse complement strand
TACTTCTCAGTATCCTCATAAATTATCTTCCATGCTTTCTCAATCTCAGGAGATGCTTGGTATTTTTTTGACCAATCTCTTTTCAAAGCTGCCGAAGGTATTTCGAATCCTTTTTTAGCTAATAATCGCAACGCCTCATCATATAATGATGGTTCATTGAGGATTTTTGTTAATGCATTATGTATTTCTTTTTCATTTTGATGAACTGCAATTAAATCTTTGTTTTTATTTCCCAGCATAAACTCGAGTTCCCGATATTGGTGTGATTGGAACCCAGAAGCTTTTCTCAAATAACCTCTAAATGTTAGAAAGTCATGCGGCGTTAATGTTGCTAAAATTTCCCATGATTGAATCATATGCCTTTGTATTGAGGCGATCCTATCAAATGTTTTAAATGACCTTGATAATTGATCATCTTGAATGCATTTAATAGCTATTCTTAATTCATGCAAGCAAAGCTTTATCCATAACTCCATGGTCTGGTGCACGACAATAAATAAAGTTTCATCTGGCTCACCTGAAACACCAACTTGAGATGAGAGTAAACGCTTTGTTTGCAGGTGAGAGTTATAGGTTAATTCGGTATCCCATTCTATTTTTTCACCGTCAATCTCAGTGCTGAAAGTTTCAATACCATCAATCTTTGAGCTTTTGATTTCTGCCATTTAAAGGCTCTCCCTTAATATTCAAGTAATAATTGAATATAGATCACGTAAAATAATAAATTTTGTTAAAATGCTAACAGTTTGCTATTTTTATTGTCAGTAATTTATTAATAAATAATAATAAAATATGATCTCTATCATTTACATCCTCAGGTATATCCTAACTATTTCAATTGTTTTTATATTTCTATTTAAGAATATATGTGCCACTGAGATAGATAGAAACCAGACTAAACCCAACATTTTATTAATTGTTGCTGACGACCTAGGTTGGTCTGATTTGGGCTCATTTGGTGGAGAGATAACCACACCAAACCTTGATACTCTAGCGTATTCTGGAATCCGATTAACAAATTTCCATACCGCACCAACCTGCTCTCCAACTAGATCAATGCTTCTAACTGGCACAGATAGTCATCTTGCTGGTTTAGGTAATATGGAAGAAGAGTTGGGGCCAAATCAAATTGGCGAAAAGGGTTATGAGGGATATCTTAATAATGATGTTGTCACGTTTGCAACATTATTAAAAGACTCTGGATACAGAACTATGATGGCTGGAAAATGGCACCTTGGTGCTAGTTTAGAGAAAGGGCCAGAATCTCGTGGATTTCAGGATGTTTTTGTCATTGCTAATGGCATCAGTAATCACTTCAAGCAGGAGAGAATTGTTGGTTTTGAAACTAACGTTATCACAAAAGCGCCTTATCGCGAGCACGGTAAATCAATTGACTTAAAAGAACCCTTCTACTCATCTGAGCTATATACAGATAAACTCATTTCTTATATAAAAAATCACCAGCTTCGTGAAGATATCAATCAACCATTTTTTGCTTATGCGGCATACTCCGCTCCACATTGGCCACTTCAAGCACCTGATAAATTTATTGAAAAATACAAAGGTAAGTATGATTCTGGTTACGGAGAAATAAGAAGGTTAAGACTAGAAAAATTAAATAAATTGGGGTTAATTAATATCCCTAAAGCACCTATATCTGAACTCTGGCCGCAATGGAATGAGCTTGATCTTAAGACACAAAATAAAGAAGCAAAGAGGATGGAAGTATATGCCGGTATGGTTGAGGCATTAGATTACCATATTGGGAGAATGATCACTTATTTGAAAGATGCGAATCTATTTGATAATACTATCATCATATTCATGTCTGATAATGGAGCTGAGGGAAATGATCCAAGTGTAATTTTGGAGAATGCTTCTTGGATACCAGCAAACTTTGATAACAGTATTAAAAACATGGGGAGATCAAATTCACATATCTCCTATGGTCCAAAATGGGCAGAGGTAAGCTCAACTCCATTTAAGGGTTTTAAGGGATTCCCATCAGAAGGTGGCCTTTTATCCCCTGCCATAATTTCATATAAAGAGTTCAAAGGTGATTCAGTTATAAGGCAATTCGCCTCAGTAATGGATATTGCTCCGACTATTTTAGATATAGCAAACGTTGAACATCCACAAAATAAATATAGTGGAAGAAATATTCATCCAATTAAAGGGCAATCAATATTACCGATGTTAATTAATGACAATAAACCTGAACTCTCAAACAACCGAATAACTGGATGGGAATTATTTAACCGGAGAGCGGTTAGAGCTGGCTCTTGGAAAATTACCTGGATTGAAAAACCATACGGTAAAGGTCGGTGGGTTCTTTATGATCTCGAAAATGATCCGCTCGAAGAGTACGATTTAGCAACCACAAATCCAGCAAAGTTAAAAGAAATGATAGCTCTATGGGATGAATACGAAAAAGAAAATGGTGTCATTATAGATCAGGATTTAAATCTGGGTTATTCAGGAAAGAATTTTCATTTTAAGCATTAATCTTATTTACATCTCTTCGATCCATTGCTGAATCAGGTGCACGCCCTCCTCGTGGATTAATGATCTTCCGGACTCAGGCATCATTATACCTGGATCAATCGAACGCATTCTGTAGAGCAAAATTGATTCATCTGCTTTGCCTGGCATAATTGAATATAAATTGCCCCCACTGCCTCTCCCTGCTGCTACTGGTTTCTTATATATCCCGAGTTGTTTTGGTCGATTTTCAGCAAAATTCAAATAAAGTCCACTAGATGCTCCATTGCCCGTTGCAATATGACAATGACCGCAATTAATTGCCAAATATGAGCGCGCACGCGCATCCAGATCATTATTCTCATCCTTCCAATTAACAACAGATTCCATTGTTTCTGGATAATGATCTATCATGCCACTCTCTAGCCAATAATCTAATTGATTAACCGCTTCACTAGAAACTGGATGCCGAATATTTTTATTGAGATTTATGGCTTTTGGTCCAATTGGTTTAATGTCATTATTTGATTCATGGCACTCCTGACATTGATTTTTGTTAGGCACTCTATAACGCACACTCATTTGCTTGCCACTTTGATCAAGCCATGATGTGTTAATTGTTGCGCCTGCTACTCTGAGAAGTGCTTCATCTTGATCATCATTCCAAACATAACTAGCTGCATCCCAGCCAGTGAATTTTTTTAGTAGCAATCGTGTCTCTAGGAGTTGTACTTCAGTTCCTGTATTTCGCTCATCCTTTTTATAGTAAAATGTTTTTATCAAAGCAGAACCAACAGGGAATTCATAAGTTGAATCTTTTGAATATCTTGCCACTAATTTATCTGGAATATATATGAATCTCTCTTTTAATGTGTAATCTGAGAATAAAGATGAAATTAATTCATAAGGGATCACATTCTCAGCTGGAAGCTGTGAGCTCATGTCCTGAAAGAATTGAAAATCAGACAATCTTTCGGGAAACTTTTTAGCTATTATATATTCATCACGAACACCTTCTGCTGCCTGCCCAAGAGAGCAAAAAATAATTAGAAAGAACCCCCAATAAATAAAATTTTTCATAAAAGAGCAATAAAGTTAGTATTAATGGTCCTGAGGTAAATTAATTTCTATCTCTGGAATAATTAATTCCTTATCTTGATAGTAATCCTGATAATTTCGATTAATAGGGTCAATAAAAGGTAGGTAATATCCGAATGGATCAAGCACGATTAAAGAAGCATCCCCATTATCACCAAGCATAATTCTCTCTTCATCAGGTTGGCCAAAAATCAAATCTTCGATTGGCATCAATCCGTCCCAGAATATATCTGGCATATCATTCTCAGCTAATTGGAAAAGCATTCTAGCGAGCTCATTACTTTCAATATCAGGACTTGCACCTGATTTTTTAAATCTATTATTGTGGATATATACTGAACGAGGATGAGGGTAGTAATTCTTATCAGTAGTATCCTGAAAATAACTGACAATCGCTAAATTGACCGTATCATTTTCAAAAAAATCGTTATTAAAAACCTCAATTATTGAATTTGCTAAAATTAACATACCAGTACCCCTAGGTACCGTGGCAACGATATTTCCCTCTGGTGCAAAGTTATCAGTATTATTATCAAAGGACTTATTATTATAAACACGTATATGATGACCGCCCTGTTGAGGTAAATCAGGTAAATCAAATACTAAGATACCGCCTGTATTTCTTGTGACAGTATTGCCAAAAACATCAGCATAATAGGAATTTTCAATTTCTATTCCAGCGACATTAAACATAGCTGAGTTATTTTTTACAATTATGTTCTCAGATTGTCCAACATAAATCCCAGCATCAGACGCGCCAATGGCGATACAACCCTCTATATAAACATTCTTAGACTGTACTGGATAGAGACCGTAAGCGCCATTCTCAGTGGCCGGCCCATTGGTCCACTCAACTCTCAGATTTATCATGTAAATCCCATCAACATCTACGACCTTAATGGCATCGCCACTAGCATTAATTACAGCGAAATCTCTCAAAATTACCTCATCAGAGCTAACCAATATCCCTTGTGCGCCAGATAATTGATTAGAAAAATCCAGGATTGTGGTTTCCATACCCTTACCTTTAACCGTTACCTCATTTTGAGCCAAAGATAAGCCATCCGTTAACCTATAAACTCCTTCATCTAATTGAATAGTATCTCCAGGTTTAGCCAAAATCATGGCTTCTTGAATTCGTTGTTGAGCATCTTCGCCAGGTTGCAGGTGAAAAACTTCAGCGAAGCTAATGTTCCCTAGCAATAGCACATAAAAAATAATATATATTCTACTCATACCAAGCCTACTCTTATATGATTAAGTAAATCCTATAATGAGTTTATACTAATTAAACATTAAAAGAAGAAAGGCTTATGCAAAAAATTATTACCTACAAATTGCTTATTATATATTTTTTGACATTAGTCATATCGACTAAAGTAAGCGCTGATAAGCCATCTGACTTTATCGTCACGCATGCCAATATCTATACTGTTAATGATAAACAACCATGGGCAGAGGCGATGGCAGTAAAAGATGGAAAAATTATTTTTGTTGGAAACAACCAAGACGCTCTTCAATATAAAAATAAAAATACCCTTATTAAGAACATGCAAAGAAAAATGATATTACCTGGTTTTCATGATATCCATATTCATCCGGTTCATGGAGGTGTCACACACCTACAATGTAACTTAAATAATATACGTAAAATTAGTGAACTTTTAACAAAAATTAAGTCATGTGTCACAGATAGGACAACTAATGAATGGGTGGTTGGTGGAGGTTGGTCGATTGATATATTTTCCGCAGAAAATTTACCTGACAAAAAATTACTCGACTCGATAACCAATACTATTCCTATTTCACTAAAATCATCAGATGGTCACTCCTTATGGGTAAATTCCAAGGCTCTTGAAATAGCAAAAATAAACTCTGGAACACTTGATCCTGACAATGGGAAAATCGAGAGATATATAACCTCGGATGAACCATCTGGTCTATTACATGAAGATAGTGCAATGATGCTTGTCATGAAACATCAACCAAAGTTAACCAGTGAAGAGTTAGTTGATGGGTTACGTTATGCACAGAATTTATTCCATAGTTATGGTATCACAGGGGTGCAGGATGCAATATTAAAATTAGATCCAGGTGATCCATATTATGGCTTAGATGCTTACAATTTCTTAGAATCACAAGATGAGTTACAACTTCATATCATAACCGCCATGTTCTGGAAAAATGGGCAACCTCTAGAACCACAAATTGAAAGATTTATTGAGACAAGAAAGCAACAATCAGAGAGCGCCCTAATACATGCCACTTCTATAAAAATATGGCAGGATGGAGTTATAGAAACTTATACTGCAGCGATGCTTGAAGCCTATAGTGATCGAGAAGATAATTATCGTGGTGAACTGCAAAATTCACCAGATGAACTAAATACAGCGGTAACTGCGCTTGATAAAGAAGGTTTTCAGATTCATTTTCATGCTATTGGTGATAGAGCAATTAAAATAGCATTCGATTCACTTGAAAAAGCACTATATTACAATGGTTTAAGGGATAGTCGTCATCATATTTCTCATATTGAGGTTTTTCGAGAAGAAGACATAAATAGGTTCAAGAGCCTAAATGTAATTGCAAACTTCCAGCCCTTATGGGGAATTCGAGATGAGTACATTACAGAGCATACTCATCCGAAAATTGGTAACGAGAGAAGTCAATGGCTCTATCCAATAGGTAGTGTGCACCGAACTGGTGCGACAATTGGTTTTGGGAGTGATTGGTATGTTACTTCTGCAAACCCTTTAGATGGGATAGAGGCTGCTGTAACTAGACTTGAGCCTAATGGATTAACAACAATCCCGTTAGGTGATAATGAAGAAATCGATCTTGCTACGGCAATTAAAGCTTATACCCTTAATGGTGCTTATGTTAATTTTCTTGATAAAAAAGTTGGCTCTATCGAAATTAACAAACAAGCCGATTTTATTGTTCTGGATCAAAATCTTTTTGATATCCCTTATTCAGAAATCAATGAAACGAAAGTTCTTGAAACATATTTTAATGGTCAACTAGTTTATAAAAAATTATAAACTTAAACCGAACCTTCAATGAAAAAGAAATATCTTATTAAAAAAGATTACTTGGAGGGTAAGTGGTATTTAAGGCCTCTTAATAAATTACTGACTAAAAGGCAATTATGGGTCTTTAAATTAAAAACCATAAGGTCTGGTCTTGCTGTTGGTGCCTTTATCGCATTTATCCCATTCCCAGGACATACAATAATGGCAATACTTAGTGCCAGCCGATTAAATTTAAATCTCCCGGTAACAATACTTGGTACGCTGATATGCAATCCTCTCACAATAGGACCAATGTTTTATTTCTCATATCGATTAGGGATTGCCGCCTTGGGACTGGAAGAGCAAAACTTTAATTTTTCATTCAGCTTAACTTGGTTACAAAATAGCTTTGAAAATGTTTGGCAACCACTATTATTTGGGACTTTCATATTAGGTTTATCATCAGCTTTTTTATGCTTTTTTGCCGCCGATATAATTTGGAAATTAGGTCTTGCCAAGTATTTAAAAAAAAGAAAGAATCGATCTATCTAGCCAAAATACATCCATCTTTTAATTCTAAAATACGATCCATTTTCTTTGTAATAAGTTCATCATGCGTCACAACAACAAGGCTAGTGGCAAATTCTTGATGAAGCTCCAACATCAATTCCATAACATAGCGACCATTTTCAAGATCAAGGTTCCCAGTTGGCTCATCAGCCAATAATAGCTTTGGCTTGGTAATTAAGGCCCTTGCAATAGCAGCTCTTTGCCTTTCTCCACCGGAGAGTTTTGGGGGGCGATGACTCAATCTCCTACCCAATCCAACTCTCTCTAATAGGGTTGCGGCAGCATCCATTGCTTGATTTTTATCTATACCTCTTATTAATAGTGGCATAGCAACATTTTCTTGGGCAGAAAATTCAACTAACAAATGATGAAATTGGTACACAAAACCAATATATCTATTTCTAATAAAACTTTTTCGCACCTCAGCTATTTTATTTACAAGCTCACCATCAATTCGTACCTCTCCTGAAGAGGGTTCATCCAAGCCACTCATTATTTGAAGTAATGTTGTTTTTCCTGATCCAGAAGCACCAGTAATTGCAACTCTCTCTCCAGAATGAATACTCAGATCAATATTTTTGAGGACCACCAAATCATTGTTATTTTCATGAAAAGATTTGGAGATATTATTACAAACTAAAATAACTGGATTTATATCATTCAAATTTTCAATATCAGTCATAACGTAGTACCTCAGATGGAATAATACGCGAAGCACTCCAGGCCGGATATAAAGTTGAGAGTATTGACATAATAATTGCTATGAGAGCGATAATCATTACATCTGCTATTCTAACCTCTGATGGCAAATCACTTATAAAATAGACGTCAGAAGCTAGCACCTTTATCGTAAATATATTCTCTATAAACATTACCACCTGCTCAAGATTTACAGCAATAGTTACACCTAGAAGAACTCCCAGAACCGTCCCTGTAATCCCAATAATTGAGCCCTGAACTATAAATATCTTGATCACAGTAGTTGGTAGCATACCAATTGTTCTTAATATAGCGATATCATTTCGCTTATCTCTGACCACCATAACCAATGTTGAAACTATATTAAATGCTGCTACTGCAACAATCAAAAGCAAAATGATGAATAAAATCGACTTAGTGACCTGAATCGAGCGGAAAAAATTTATATGCCTTTGCGTCCAATCATCAATCAAGAGTTGATCACCGGTTGATAGTGCAAGCTCTCTTACAATTTCATAAGATTTATAAATATCTGTAACCGCAAGCCTGACACCGGAAACACTATCCCCCATTCTAAAAACTGTTTGAGCATCACGCAAATCTATTAGTGCGAGATTGGCGTCATACTCGCCCATACCAGAACGAAATACACCTACGACTTTTAATTGTTTGGTTCTTGGAAATAAACCAAGTGGTGTTGACAATCCTTGTGATAAGTTAATTGTCACTTTCTCGCCAACAGAAGTATTCAACTTTTCCATCAATCCATTACCAAGAATAATGCTATATGAACCCTGATAAAGATTTTTAAGAGTACCTTCTATCATTAAATTCTCAATTTCTTCTGCCTCACCACTGATTTTAGTATCTAGCCCACGAAGCATCGCACTACTAATTTTTTGCCCTGAAGCAATCACCCCTTGACCATTAATATAAGGAGTCGCAGAGATGACTCGATCATTCTCTTCAAATTCACTAAGATAATCCTTCCATGGATATAATTTTTCAGTTGGGCTCTCAATATGGGCATGACCAGACATAATTAACAATTTCTCTCTTAACTCTTTCTCAAACCCGTTTACCACAGACAAAACCACAATTAGCACCGCCACAGCGGTCATAATCCCTAATACTGAAATAAGAGATATTGATGAGAGCGTACGATTATCCTTTTTAGAAAAAACATATCTAATTGCAAGCCAGTTTGTATATTGATTAACCATTCTAGTGGTCATACCTTAGTGCAATTGCTGGATTGATTTTGGCTGCTTGTATGGCTGGATATAGTGTTGCTGTAACGGTTAAGATCAAGGCAACTATCATTACCATAATGATGTCTTTTGAGGCCAATAAAGAGGGTATTGCAGTAACATAAAAAACATCCCCCGGCATAATTTGAAAACCAAAGAAACGTTCAATAACTGGGACCCATTCAGGAATATTAATGGCAGTATAAATCCCTAGCGCCCCTCCTGATAAAATCCCAAGCCAACCGATAGCTATACCTTGCAATAAAAAAATATATTTAATACTTTTGGCTGACATTCCTAATGTTCTTAACACTGCAATATCTGACCTTTTTTCCATCACCACCATTATCAAACTTGCAACTATATTGAATATTGCGACCCCAATGACCAATAGAAGCATTAAGGACATCATTGTTTTTTCTAACTTAATTGCACGAAAGTAACTGGCATTTTGGATGGTCCAATCACTCGCAAGAAGCTGTTGCTCTCTAAACCTTTCAGTAATTCGCTGACTTATGGATGGAGCCAATATTGGGTCCTTTATATTGAAACGTAATTTTGAAATTCCATTAATATTAATTAATTTCTGAGCATCATCCAGATGAATTAAGCCAAGTGTTGAATCATACTCATGAATACCAGCTTCATATATTCCGCCTACTAAAAAGCGATCAAGCTTAGGCTCTATCTGATTAAATTGGTTTACACTAGGAGTTAATAAGAGAATAGAATCACCTAAAACAACATTTAAGTTCCTTGCTAATACTCGCCCTAATAATATATTTTTAGCGTCTGGTTTCAGGGCATTAAGCTCGCCTTGAATAAAGGTAACTTTATCGGTCAGCATATTTTTTTCATAGCTTGGGAGAACTCCATTAATACGTACCCCATTATTAATGGTGCCACTTCTTAACATGCCATCGAAATCAATGGTTGGAGAGATGGATAATATATTCTCGTCTGTCTGTATATCATTAACTATAGTTTGCCAATCACCAATATCATTATTATGGTTAGTGATATGTCCATGGGCAGACATACTGAGTAATCTTTCACGTAATTCATATTCGAACCCATTCATGACTGAAAGAATAATAATTAAAGCGGCCACACCAAGAGTTATCCCCATTAGAGAGATAGCAGTAACAAACGAAACAAAACCATTTTGTTTCCTTGACCACAGATAGCGAAAACTAATAAATAATTCAATCATATTCAAGTTGTGACACTTATTTAATAATTCACAAACATACCATTCTAACCCAGTTAGCAAAACGATAATCTAATAATAATAAAAAATTTACTGACTATTTTCATTGATAATAAATTGAGAAAAATTTAGATTTTTTAGTTATGATTCAAAAACAGAATTTAAAGGAGTAGCTGATGCATGATATGACCAAATTTTATATTAATGGCGAATGGGTGGAACCAGTTATACCGAATAAAATGGAGGTTCATAATCCGTCTTCAGATGAAGTATGTGGCCATATCAGTCTAGGCAGTGCTGCAGACGTTGATAAAGCAGTAATAGCAGCAAATAATGCATTTTCCACTTTTTCAGCTACCACAAAAAAAGATAGGTTAGAGTTATTACAATCAATATTAAATATTCTAATCGAACGAAACGAAGAGATTGCTTCTGCAATTATGGAAGAAATGGGTGCCCCATGGGAATTAGCCCTCAATGCTCAAGCTGAAAGTGGCCCACAACAATTTTCAGCAATTATTGATGTGCTAAAAAATTTCAACTTTGAAGAAATGGTAGGTACAACTTGTGTAGCCAAAGAAGCAATTGGGACATGCGCCTTAATTACTCCATGGAACTGGCCGATTAGCCAAATTGCTTTAAAAGTTGCCCCAGCAATCGCTGCTGGTTGCACAATGATCCTTAAACCTAGTGAAATAGCCCCTTTTAATGCAATGTTATTCACACAAGCACTTCATGATGCTGGTGTGCCTAAAGGTGTCTTTAATTTGATAAACGGCGATGGCCCAGATGTAGGAACTGCATTAAGTGGGCACCCAGGTATAGCAATGATATCATTCACAGGTTCAACAAGAGCAGGTATATCAGTTGCTCAAAATGCTGCACCAACAGTTAAACGAGTAACCCAAGAGCTTGGTGGAAAATCAGCAAATATTATCTTAAATGATGCTGATTTCACAAAAGCGGTATCAAATGGAGTAAAAAGCTGTTTCAGTAATAGTGGGCAATCATGTAATGCACCAACCAGAATGCTTGTACCTGAAAATAAATTGGACGAAGCAGCGCAAATAGCAAGTAAAGTCGCTCAAACTACTATCGCTGGTCAACCCAATGAAGAGAGTACCACTATCGGTCCGGTGATCTCACAGTTACAATGGAATAAAATACAGGATTTAATACAAGTTGGTATTGATGAAGGTGCTAATTTAGTCGCTGGTGGGACAGGTAAGCCAGAAAAATCAGGTAATGGTTATTTTGTTAAACCAACAGTTTTTAGCAATGTAAGTAATGATATGAAAATAGCACGTGAAGAGATATTTGGACCAGTATTATCCATTATTCCTTATAAAGATGAAACTGACGCGATTAATATAGCTAATGATACGCCCTACGGGCTTGCCGGTTATGTTAGCTCAAGTGATATTGACCATGCGAGAGATATTGCCTCAAAAATGAGGACGGGTATGGTGCATATAAATGGTGCTCCGCTGGATTCAATGGCGCCTTTTGGTGGCTATAAGCAATCGGGTAATGGTCGTGAATGGGGTGAATACGGTATGGAAGAGTTTTTAGAGATAAAATCTATGTATGGTTTCGCGGGTAAGTAAAGAAACTCAACTACCTATTGTCTGATCTACATCAATTGGAACAGCTGTTGATTTTGTGATGACCGTACCATTTTTGTTTATTTCCCCCGAAACTACTATATAAACGCGGCCTACTCTCTGCGGGATGACATTGATTTGCTGTACTGGGTATGTACCATCTGACAACTGATTAAGTTCAAGTTGCTTAACTTGATCATCGGCAAAAATCAGGTCATCTATAATATTAATACGATATTTCATAGCTATAGCTTTATTATAATTTTCAGTATCAGTATTGATGTTGATAGTGACAATTTCACCCAATCTTGGTTTTCCATAAATTTCATACGAGAAATTAATAATTGAAGATTCAGAAATATCAATATGGCTAGATGATTTATTTCGTTCGTTACTAACACCTGCATTATCTACTATGTCACCGCCACAGGCACAGAGTAGAAAAAACAATCCATAAACAATTATTTTCATACCATTATAATACTTCAAATCCTCCAGATTGATAGAATAAATTTATATTACAATCTCGCCAAAACTAAATAAAAATCAAGTAAAAGCAGATCTTTTTTACGCAAAATATTTAAAAATTACTTCTTTCTATAAATTAATTGTAACTAAAATCTCTAATCTTATTTTTCTCATTCATATAAATAACTGATTTTATTAATAATAATAAATTAATTGTAACATTTTCAATCTTAACTGATAATGTTATTGCGAATCATTCTCATTTACGTTATCTTTTGCATCGATTTTATACATTTAACATTTTTGTAAAATAAATTAGATATTTGAGGACGATTAAATGAATACTAAGAACGTAACAAATACATTTATAATTAGCGGATTAATATTACTATCAAATGCTTTGTATGCACAAGAAAGTAACCCTGCAAATGATGCCATTGAAAATATAATTATTGTTGGCTACCCTGCCGATGTTTCAGGATCTGCTCATGTTTTAGACAAAGAAGAATTATCGATCTTTAAAGCATCAGATATGCTCAGAATGCTCAGAAGTATACCAGGTGTTTATATTCAAGAAGAAGATGGTTTTGGATTGCGACCCAATATAGGTATCAGAGGATCTGGAATTGATCGAAGTGGTAAAATTGCCGTAATGGAAGATGGTGTGCTAATCGCCCCTGCTCCATATACTGCTTCTTCGGCTTATTATTTTCCAACAGCCAGAAGAATGAGTGCTATTGAAGTTCTGAAAGGACCATCAGCAGTTGCTGTGGGGCCAAGAACAACAGGTGGTGCCTTGAATATGGTCTCTACTCAAATACCTGATGAGATGGGAATGAGTGGTGAGTTGGATTTTCGTGCAGGTAATCACGATCTTACAGATACGCATGCCTATTTAGGCAATCGTGGAGAACGATTCTCTTGGCTAGTTGAAACAGTTCAGCAACACACGAACGGTTTTAAAGAATTAGACGGACCTGCTGGTCTCGATAATGGTGATACAGGCTTTGACATTCAAGATTATATGGTCAAAATGCAGTATGATACCGATTCTTCAGCTGATTTATACCAAAGCTTAAGAGTGAAACTTGGTGCCACACAGCAAACTTCTAACGAAACATATTTGGGTCTGACCGACGCGGACTACAAAGTTAATCCATATCGTCGCTATGCTGCTTCAGCTAGAGATCAATTCAATGGTCATCATGAACAAATACAATTAAGTTATATTGTTGATAATAATGATAACTGGAGAGGTGAGGTCACCGTATATGATAATGACTTCCATCGTGATTGGTTTAAATTACAAAAAATTGGCGGTAAAAGCCAAAGTGCAATAACCGGTGACCCAATAACAAATGCAGCAGCTTATGCCATCTTAACTGGTGCCGTTACAAGCGCTGATGACGCAATTGTACTGAGACATAACAACAGATTTTATAACTCAAAAGGTGTTCAAGGTAAATTTAGTTATGACCTTGATATGAGCGGTATGGATACAACTATTAATGTTGGTTTTCGCGTTCATGAGGACTATGAAGATCGCAAACAAAGAGAAGATAAATTCCGTATGGAAAATATGGGTCTTGTTACTACTACTTTAGCTGCACCGAGTTCAAAAACAAATCGGTTTAGCAAAAGTGAAGTAACTTCATTCTTTGTTAGTGCAGATATGACAATGGGGAATTTATCGCTTTCTCCTGGTATTCGGATAGAAGAACTAGATAACGTTCGTTATGATTACTCCACAAGTGACCCACTCAGAACTGAAGGTCCAACTAAAACTAAAAGGAGATCAGAGGACGCAACTATTATGGGTATTGGGGCGATGTATAAATTAAATGATGATTTACGTTTAATAGCTGGTGTGCATCAAGGCTACCAACCTCCAGGTGCTGGATCAAAAGCAAAAGCAGAAGAAAGTGTTAACTTTGAATTTGGTGCTAGAGCAACACTTAATGACTCTATGTTCGAAATTATTGCTTTCTTATCTGACTACGACAATATTGTTGGTACCGTAACTGCCTCAACAGGTGGCACGGCTGATATAGGCTCACAATATGATGGTGGTGCAGTGAAGGTGCAAGGTTTAGAAATAGGTGCTACCCGCTCAATGACCAGCTCAAGTGGATTTGAAATACCAATTAGCCTTCAATACACACTAACCTCAAAAGCTGAATTTGAAACTAGTTTTGAAAGTGGTTTTGATGGTTGGGGTACAGCCGTAGTAAAAGGTGATCGCTTACCATATATGCCTAAAAGTCAATTACGCGCAACTATTGGTGTTATAGGCGAGAGTATGAGTGCTAACTTATCTGCTAATTATGCAAGTGAAGTACGTGCATTAGCTGGACAAGGTGGTATACCAGGTAACCAACTGATTGATGCTCGTTGGGTGTTAGATGCTATCGCAAATTATAAAGTTAATGAGAATGTCAGTACGTATGTGAAAATTGATAACTTACTTGACGAAGTCTATGTAGCAGCGCGTCGCCCAGCTGGGATTAGGCCAGGTATGGATCGTCAAATTTCTGTTGGAATAAACATTCAACTTTAATTAAATCAGTAGTTATGAGTTATGGCACCAAGGTTTATTACTTAATGAAATAATAGTGGATTTCAATAAAGATAGATTCATTACTTAGTATTCACCCCCTCGAATCACTAAGTA
>MDTC01022049.1_pt1 | contig 15062 bp, 16 predicted proteins | sample 811181 | NCBI WGS metagenome assembly MDTC01 (sample SAMN05326644, study PRJNA326480) | marine metagenome | isolation source: seawater | place: Pacific Ocean: North | collected 2011 | reverse complement strand
CCTTCCTGCAGGGAGGCGTATAATACGCATATCGAAAGGGCGCGCAACCGCAATTTGCAAAAAAGTTCACGTTTTTTTCCAGCTATTTGGCTAGTCCCCGCGCACAATCAAGTGGTAGTTCTTTTTCCCTTTGCGTATCAAGTAGTAGCGCTGAAATAAGGCGTCATCGAAGGGCAAATGTCTCGCCATATCGTCAACTTGGGCACCATTAACCTTGATGCCGTTCGCCTGAATCAGCTTGCGAGCCTCGCCGGTAGACTTGCAAAGAGCCGCATCAACCAGCGCGGTTAGCAGCCCTGTTCCCACAGCACATTGGCTACTGGACAACCCATCTTGCTGCAGCTGTAGCAGATCGCCTTCGCGCAGTTGTGTGATATCACCAGCAAACAGCGCCTCGCTAATGCGTTCAGCAGCGACCACGGCGTCTGGCCCATGCACGAGGGCTGTGACTTCTTGGGCTAATTTACGATGGGCTCCCCGCCGCTCGGGATGCTCTTGCATCAGGCTTTCGAGGTGCGTTATGTCTGTCTTCGGCAAAAACGTAAACAGCCGTAAGAACTTACTCACATCGGCGTCCGCGCTGTTAAGCCAGAATTGATAAAAGGTGTAGGGCGATGTCTTGTTCGCGTCCAGCCAGACAGCACCGCTTGCCGACTTACCGAACTTAGTGCCATCAGCCCTCGTCACCAATGGCGTTGTAAGTGCAAAGGCGCTTTTGCCCGTATGCCGACGGATCAAATCTATGCCCGATACTATGTTGCCCCACTGATCGCTACCGCCGATCTGCAGCAGACAGTCCTCGCTTTGCGCCAGACGCAAAAAATCCATGGCTTGCAGCAGCATGTAGCTGAACTCGGTGTAGGAAATACCCTGCTCTGCCCGCTCTAACCGAGCCTTTACCGAATCACGCTGAATCATGCCATTAACTGAAAAGTGTTTGCCGATATCGCGCAGGAAATCGATGACATTGAGGTCCGCGGTCCAATCCAAATTGTTCACAATTGTCGCCGCAGAGCCGTCTGCGGCGGTGAAATCTAAAAAGCGACCTACCTGAGTCTGCAATTTCTCTACCCAAGAACTTACCGTGGCACTTTCGTTAAGCGAGCGTTCATCGTCACGAAAAGACGGATCGCCAATCAAGCCAGTAGCACCGCCCAGCAACAGTAGCGGCCGGTGGCCCTGCAGTTGAAATCTGCGCAGTGCGAGCAAAGGCACTAGACTGCCCACATGCAAACTGTCTGCGGTGGGGTCAAAGCCGCAATACAGCACTCGATTAGCCGCATCGAGATGCTCGATTAATCCTGCTTCATCCGATATCTGTACCAGCAAACCACGCCAACGCAGTTCTTCGACAAACGCCTGTGCGCTCATTTGCTCTTTCCCTGTTTATGCATCAAAACCGATAGGCCAATAGCCTTACCCAAAATCACGCCCGACAGCAGCGCGCGGCAAACCTTACCAAAAGATGCTGTGCGATAAGAACAACCAGTATAAAAACTAAGTCCATTGAATAGCGCTAAACCCGCTTTGTCTGCGCGTGGGCCGCTTTTCTTCGCCTCGGTTTCTTCTATACTCGCCCCGCAGTACACCGAGGGCCTACCGAGCAGATCAGGAATTCCATTAAGATTATGCAACTTCCTTCCTTTCATCGCCGCCTCGCCACTTTTGTGGCCGCGGGACTCGCGTTGCTGCTGGTAACGGGGTTTATTAAGCCGCAACAGGTGCCGACGCAGGTAATGCTCGACACTGAGTTACCCACCTCAAAGCTAGCCGACACTCCGACCGCAAGCATCGCAGACGGGCAAACTGCGCCGGCAAACGAGGCAGTTCCCTCCGTGTCGCAGCAGAGCTCAGCCACAGTGAGGCCGGGCGATAGTATGGCCATGATCTTCAACCGCAGCGGCTTCTCGGCACAGACCCTTTATGCTCTGACTCAGACGCCACACGGCCAAACTTTGGCGGACATATTCCCCGGCGCGCAACTAGCATTCGAGAGTGTTGATTCGCAGCTAACAAAACTCACGTATCAACCCGGACCACTTGAGCAAGTGGTATTCACCCGTGCAACCGGCAGCTCCTTTACGAGCGCGGAAATAATCGTCGAACCCGAGGCACTGTTGACCTACAAGCACGGGGTGATCGACAACAGTCTGTTTTTGACCAGTCAGTCGATTGGTTTGCCGGACAATTTGACCATGCGACTGGCCCAGATCTTTCAATGGGATATCGATTTCGTCCTCGATATTCGCCCCGGTGACGAATTCTTCGTAGTTTTTCAAGAACAATACCTTGACAGCGAATTTATAGGCCACGGGACCATTCTCGCTGCACGGTTTATCAACCAAGGTAAATCTTATACTGCAGTACGCTATACCAACGAGGCTGGCGACGCCGACTACTTTGACCCCGACGGCCTGAGTATGCGCAAAGCGTTCTTGCGCGCGCCGGTCGAATTTTCCCGCATCAGTTCCAGCTTCAATCTACGCCGCAAACACCCTCTTTACAAAACCGTTAGACCACACCGAGGTATTGATTATGCTGCACCCCGAGGCACACCAATACTCGCCGCAGGCGACGGCAAGGTTGAACAGGCGTCGCGCACCAAGGCTAACGGCAACTACGTCGTAATCAAACACGGCGAACAATTCGTCACCAAGTATCTGCATCTGTCGAAATTTGCACGCAGTATCCGCGCCGGCCAACGCGTCAAACAAGGTCAGACCATTGGCTATGTCGGAGCCACCGGCTATGCAACTGGCCCTCACCTGCATTACGAGTTTCTCGTCAACGGCGTGCACCAAAACCCACGAACAGTAGATCTACCCGAGGCGCAGCCTGTACCTGGAGCGGAGCAGAACCGGTTCCGCGAACTAACATTGAGCAACATTTTGCTCCTGGATCATTTTTCCGAACAAGTTGTAATGCTCGCAAGCGAAGCGGGGACATGAGGCTCGGCCGTTTCATCGGGTGCATGACTGGCACCAGTGTCGATGGTCTCGATTTAGCCTTAATTGATGTTACTCATCCCAATGGCGCTGATGAGGCGCTGGATGAAAACGTAACCGTCGTTGCGGCCAACACCTTGCCGCTACCAAAAACTTTGCGCGATGCCTTACTGCTCTGTGCTCAGCCAGATCACTCCTCTGTAGAACTGCTTGGAGCCTGCGATGCCGCCTTAGGCGAGTTTATCGGCATCTCGATAAACCACTGGCTAAGGTCACTTGGCGTCAAGTCTTCGAGCATCCGTGCTATCGGCAGTCACGGCCAGACAGTGCGCCACCGTCCGAGCGGCGGTATTGCAAGCACTGAGATCGATAATCCCTTTACCCTGCAAATTGGTGATCCAAACCAAATCGCTGAGTTAACGGGTATCGATACCGTTGCCGATTTTCGCCGTCGCGACATGGCAGCAGGTGGCCAAGGCGCACCCCTCGCACCGGCATTTCATCAGGTACTCTTTGGCGACCGTTTGACAAGACCTTGTGTCGTTAACATTGGCGGCATCAGTAACATCTCGCCGCTGGATGGCAGCTTTAGCGGTTTCGACAGCGGTCCCGGCAACTGCTTGATGGATGAGTGGTTTAGCCAACATCATCAAGACTTGGAGGTCGGCTTCGATCTTGGCGGTGCATGGGCTGCGTCGGGCCGCCTCGACAAACCACTGCTAGAGCAAATGCTGGGTGATCCTTTCTTTAGCGCATCGGCACCCAAAAGCACCGGTCGCGAGTACTTTAATCAAGCATGGCTGAACGCCCAGATCACGTCATCCCAACGGCAGATTGCGCCACAGGATGTGCAGGCCACATTGGCTGCGCTGACAGCCCTATCCATTGCCCAGGCGATCACCGCACAAATGCCAGATGTGCAAAACGTACCAGTTTGCGGAGGCGGCAGACGCAACGAGCATTTGTTAGGCGTGCTCAAGGAAGCACTTGCAAGAACAGGTTCATTAAGCAGCTGTGTAGCGGCCACAGAACATTGGGGGATTGACGGAGATTCTGTCGAGGCAGCAGCCTTCGGCTGGCTTGCCTATAGGCGCGTCTACGCGCTAAGCGGCAATCTCGTCGCAGTCACCGGCGCTATGGGCAGTCGGGTGCTGGGAGCGATTTATCCTGCTTAAAAGGGCAAAAATCAGGTGCGAGCGTGCACGGGCCCGAAGTCCTAAAACGAAAAATTCTAAAGCGCGAACTCTAAAGCGAAAAAGAACTACCGCAGCCACAGGTGGCGGCGGCATTGGGGTTGGATACAACAAACTGAGCTCCGGCAAGGTCTTCAACGTAGTCGACGGCGGCCCCTGCTAGGTAGGGATAGCTCATGGAGTCCACCAGCATACGAACGCCAGACCGTTCAATAACCGCGTCGTCTTCAGCCTGCGCATCATCAAAGGTGAAGCCGTAGGAAAACCCGTTGCAACCGCCACCGGTAATAAAGACGCGCAAACACAGCTCGGCATCGCCCTCTTCTTCGATCAGGTTTTGAACTTTTTCGGCCGCTTTCTCGGAAAACGTGATGTCTGATAACACTTAAGTCTGACCTCTTACGATGCCCACAGTTGTCGGCTTTTCCTTCTCCACAACGCTGTCAGTATCGGCTGCGGACTTTTCGGGCTCGGTATGCACTAGTCGACCCTGCACGGATGCACCCATGTGCATCTGTAGCACCCGGTAGTGTAAGTCACCCTGAATAACTGCACCCTCGGCAATTTCCAGATGTTCCGAGGAATAGACAGTGCCCTCAACTTTGCCGTGAATCACAATTTTTGGCACTCGGATGTCGCCGGTTACCCGCCCGTTGGGACTGATGGTCATGGCCGCGCCAGCAGCATCAGCGCTCGTCGAGCCGCGCAGTACGCCATTGACAACGAACTGACTTGTGAACGTTATATCGCCGACGAGTTCCGCGTCATTCGCAACAAGTGTGATTTCTTTTTTGGCCATGCGGTGTAGTGCTCCCTTCCAAGCCATTTTCTCAGCAACTCAACGATTCCACCGGAGTAATAAAACAGGCTAAACCGGCCACGAGTATTCTGTCTCGACCGGCGTTTTTTTGTTTGCGACCACTGCGACTCTCACCCGTAAGGGCTGGAAATCTGCGGGCAGTTCCACAGACTGCTCCAGCTGCTGAAAATAGCGAAAGCGAAAATCTAGCTTCTCTGAACTATTTGCGAGGTCGTTGCTTGAGAGAATTTCAGGCTCGCCATTGCGTGTACCTTCAATTTTCACCACCACGGATCCAGTCACAACCCTAGGTCGTTCCGCAACTTGAATCAGTGTAGCCTCTAGCACAAACCCAGACCCTTCCTTGGTTCGCACGTCAAACCGTTCTACATGCAGGCCCTTTCTGGTTGCACCAGGCGTCATGATTTTGCGAAAAAAACCTAGCTCAGTCTCAAGTATCGCCTTGTTCTTATGCAGCTCAGTCAGTTCATCGCGCAGCGCCACGGAAGTATACTTTTGCGTATCAATGATCAGCTCGTTATCCGTCAGCTTGCTTTGCAATTGCGTATTTTCGGTTAGCAACTGCTGCGCCTGTGCTCTCAAATAACTATTTTCCCGAATCTGGGTTTGTGCGGCAGAAACACCCCAGAGAAATCCAAGGCCGCCAACCGCACAACATGTCAACAACCCAGCAGCCCAAAGCGACCAGCGTTTGTGCGACGATTGTTCTTTTATAACGCGATACTGCAAGTTCGGTATCCTTTATGTCTTTGTGTGCGTGCGGTTATTGAGTTTCCGCTTCGATTGCGTGCAGGCTTTTTGCATGTCTACGCCAGACTGGCCTTTCGCTATTGGTCTTTTAGCTTAAACCTCTGCCTCATTGCAAACCAGCGCACTTGTGAGCAGCAAATTTATGTCGAAAGAAACATGTCGGTGTTCCGTCCCTTAAGGCGGTAAGCTCTGTCTCTTATTTCGCGACCAGAGCCCGTAACAGCATGTACCTGTGGCTAAAAGTACTACACATCATTAGCGTCATTACTTGGTTCGCAGGCATCTTTTACCTCCCGCGACTCTTTGTCTACCACGCGACCACAGAAGATGAGATAAGTAACGAACGCTTCAAAGTTATGGAAGACAAGCTTTACCGGCTGATCATGACACCATCCATGGTTGTGACTCTGGCACTCGGTTTTTGGATGCTAGCAATCGGCTGGTCAGCATTGCATGTCAGCCTATGGATCTGGATTAAAATTTCGCTGGTTGCACTCTTGGTCGGCTATCATTTGCACTGCGGCAAAGTGATTAAGGACTTTGCAGCCGATCGACAAAACCGTAGCGAGCGTTTTTTTCGAATTTATAACGAGCTCCCGGTATTTGTTTTGATACCCGTAGTAATACTCGTGGTGATCAAACCTTTTTGATGCCCGGGCCCATGCCGCCTGTGCGATCCGCGGCCCCAAAGCACATATACCCTCAACGATTACGATAGAGAAACTATGCAACGAAATACATCCTCCGCGCTGATGCAACGAGCACAACAAAGCATTCCCGGCGGTGTCAATTCGCCGGTGCGTGCGTTTAAGGGCGTTGGCGGCGATCCGATTTTTTTTACTGGCGCAGATGGCGCCTATCTTGAAGACGTCGATGGCAATCAATTCATTGATTATATCGGCTCGTGGGGTCCTATGATTCTTGGCCACAACTTCGCGCCCATCGTAAAAGCTGTCACCGAACAGGCACAAAAGGCGTTGAGCTTCGGCGCGCCAACGGAACTGGAAATTGAGTTGGCGGAGAAAATTACCCAGCTGGTACCAAGTATGAGCCGAGTGCGCATGGTGAATTCCGGCACTGAAGCTACCATGTCCGCTATCCGACTCGCCCGCGGATTCACCGGTAGGGATATGATCGTCAAGTTTGCAGGCTGCTATCACGGCCACTCAGATTCTCTGCTGGTCAAGGCAGGTAGCGGTGTCCTGACCTTGGGACTGCCAAATTCCCCTGGCGTGCCCGAAGATCTTGCCAAGCACACGCTTACCGCACCCTTTAACGATGCACAGGCTATCAGCGAATTGATGGCAGCCTATGGTGATAGGGTTGCCTGCATTATCGTCGAACCCATTGCTGGTAACATGGGCTGTATCCCGCCCGCGGGCGGTTACCTGCAAACCTTGCAAGCGCTGTGTCAGCAACATGGTGCGGTGCTAATTTTCGACGAAGTAATGACTGGGTTTCGAGTCGCGCCCGGAGGCGCTCAAGACCTTTATGACACTCAGCCAGATCTTACGACGCTCGGCAAAATTGTTGGCGGAGGTCTGCCTGTTGGGGCCTTCGGCGGGCGCGCAGACATCATGAACTGCATAGCTCCGATGGGCCCTGTTTATCAAGCCGGTACGCTTTCTGGCAACCCGCTGGCTATGGCCGCTGGTCTAGCCACTTTGAACAACCTCACCCCTGCGGTTTATGCAAAGCTCGCAAGCACCACAGATGCTCTGGTAGCAGGCGTTTTGGCAGCGGCAAACAGCCATGGGATCGAGCTATGCGAAAATCACGTTTGCGGCATGTTCAGTTTCTTTTTTGGACGCGATACCGTGGTTAACTTCGACGATGTGGCTGGCTCCAATGTTGAGCAATTCAATCAATTCTTTCACAGCATGCTAGAACAGGGGATTTACCTCGCCCCATCTGCTTATGAGGCCGGATTTTTGTCGGCTCAACATGGCGCAGAAGAATTAGCGAAAACCCTTGCCGCTGCCGATACAGCCTTCGCGGCCCTCGCCGCAGCCTGAGACGCAAAACCCTCCCGTGTGATAAACTGCCAAAAAAAGTAAAAAAGAAAGGAAATGAACATGGTGGATCTTTATGGCGTCGGTAACGCCGTCGTAGATGCAGACGTCGAAGTCGGTATGGAATTTTTGTCTGATGAAGATCTAGCGGTAGGCCAGATGACTCTTATCGACTCGCCGCGCATGGCTGATCTGGTGGGCAAGCTCGAACATTTGCCCATGCGTAGAGCCAGTGGCGGTTCTGCTGCTAACACCATCTTTGCGGCCCAAGCGCTGGGTCTGTCTACAACCTATACCTGCAAGCTAGCCGACGACGTGAATGGCAAGTACTTTCTGGCAGACATGCAGGCTGCCGGTGTCGACAACTCGGAAATTTCTGAGGCCGCCACAGACCAGCGTCGCTCTGGTCAATGCTTGGTTATGATCACCCCGGACGCCCAACGCACCATGTGCACCGACCTGGGTGTCTCCAACGAGATGACACGCAATCTGGTGAACACTGATGCGCTAGCGAGTGCACGCTGCCTCTACATCGAGGGCTACTTGAGCTCGTCAGAATACAACAGCCAGACCGCCATCTACTGTCATGAACTTGCCCGCACCACCGACACCCACGTAGCACTGACTCTCAGTGATGTCTCAATGGTGACTTTTTGCCGCCCGACTCTTGAGGCCATGCTGGGCGAGGGCGTAGACACCCTGTTTTGCAACGCGGATGAAGCTATGGCTTGGGCTGGTACCGACAGCCTTGGGGTTGCCATCAAGGAGCTTCGGGATATCGCTAAGGAGCTATACGTTACCTTGGGAGCAAACGGAGCACAGGTGGTCAACGCAGAGGGTTCTTGGCAAATAGGCACAGCAAAAGTCACGCCAATTGACACTAACGGCGCCGGTGATATTTTCGCTGGAGCCTGTCTTGCGGCACGCTTGCAAGGTGCCGCCGCCGCCGACGCGGCCAAGTTCGCCAATAGCGCAGCGGCCAAGGTAATTACCCAGTTTGGTGCCCGCCTACCCAGTATCGCCGACTATAAAAATCTAAAATCTGGCGGCTAGATCGTAAAATCAATTTGCCGGTCAATACGCATGGTGTGTAAATCGGTAGTACAGCCAACCGCATAAACTTCGATACCGGCTGCCAGCCCCTCGGCCAAGCCTCGTGCATAGGCCGGGTCAATAGCATGCGCAGGACTAACCTGATCAATGCCGCAATGTTGGGCGCAAAATATCAGCACACCGCGATGGCCTGCTGCCACCATGCGCTGCAGGGCATGCACATGTTTCAGCGCCCGCTCACTCACCGCATCCGGAAATGCTCCACGGCCAGCGTCGATGTAGAGCGTTGCGCTTTTGACTTCAATGTAAGCACGCGCGCCCTCAGCGTTACACGCGAGAAAGTCAAAGCGCCCACCACCATCGGGAATCTTTGCCTCGGCTTTGATCTCCGCGTAATTGGCCAAGGGCGCAAGCTGCTGCTGCGCCAGCGCTTCAGCAACTAGCGCGTTTGCTCGACCGGTATTGACGCTGACGAGGCCGGCGTCGGTAGCCACGATTTCCAGCGTGCAGGAATACTTGCGTTTGGGATTATCAGACACCGAATAGTAGGCAATGCTGCCCGGCTCAGTGCACCCGGTCATCGCGCCTGTATTAGGGCAGTGCACTGTAATGGTGTCGCCGGACTGAGTTTCGATATCCGCCAGAAACCGCTTATAACGCCGGATCAGTACTCCTGACTGTAACTCTGGGAGTTTCAATAGCCGATCCCCCAGGCCGTTAAGGCCTGTTTGATACGCTGTAATCCGAGGTCAATCGCTTGCTGATTTGTGGTGTAGGCAAAACGCACATAGCTATTGGAATGATGTTCACCAAAGTCGTCTCCCGGGGTTACCGCCACTTGAAACTGATCGAGCAGCTGCCAGCAAAAGTCCATGCTAGGCATTCCGGTGTGGCTGATATCGACATACAAATAAAATGCGCCATCGGGAATCACGGGGATTTGGAACCCCAGATCCAGCAACCCATCCCGCAGCATGACGGCACGCTGCGCGAAAGTTGCTTTGCGTTGTTCGTGTATTGCCATGGCGTCGTCGTCGAAAGCCGCCAACGCCGCATACTGGGCCGGCGCATTCGGCGAGATGAAGAGGTTTTGCGCCAGTTTCGTCATGGGGGCAATTGCTTCAGGGGGCACCACTACCCAGCCCAGACGCCAACCCGTCATACCAAAGAATTTAGAAAAGCTGTTGAGAATAAAGAGGTCATCACGAACGGCTAAGCCAGAAGGATAAATCGACGGGCCGTGGTTCAGACCCTGATAGATCTCATCAAGAATCAAAAAACCCTCCTGCTGCGCAGCATATGCAGCCATCGCCGCTAGATCATCAGCGGGCAGCATTGTCCCAGTAGGGTTAGCGGGCGAGGCCAGTAACGCAGCCCGTGTCTGCGCTGTCCAAGCTGCGGAGAATTCTGCCAGAGTTGGCTGAAAGCGATTTTGTGCCTGCACCGGTATGGGCCGCGGCCGAGCCCCTACTAGACGCGCGAACACGTCATTGCATGGGTAGCCAGGGTCTGTAATCAGCAGCTCATCGTCTGGGTCTAACAGTAGAGATGCTAGCAAGGTCAAACCACCACTTGCCCCACTGGTGATAAGCACTCGGTCTGGCGCAACTTCAATCCCCATGTTGCTATAAAAACCACTGATTTTTTGCCGCAGCTCAGGGATACCCTGAGCAGAGGTGTATTTCGTTCGCCCAGCGGCGATGGCCTGTTGCGCTGCTGCAACGATGGGTTCTGCAGTTGCAAAATCCGGTTCGCCTACCTCGAAGTGCACTACCGTTTTGCCCGCGTTCTCATATTCACTAGCACGCTGCAGCAACTGCATAACGACGAAGGGCGAAACCTCATTTGAACGGGCTGAGAACATGAAATTTTCCTTAAATGCATTAACGAAGAGGCACGACCACTCAACAAACCGACAAAAAGCGCATTAACACCGCATTTGTTCCTGCTCATTCACAAAAACTCAATGCCGAGGGTGTAGTTTTCACCGCCAGCATCTGCTAGATTTCGCGCCCCTGCGATTTTGGCCCTACTTTTTTGGTAAGAGGCCTGAATAATATAGGAAAAATTATGGCCGCTGACGCAAAGGCAAAAACAGTTAAAAAAACCGCTCCCACCAAACGTCGTAAAGCAGCACCAAAGGATTCGCAATTCCGCAATTTTACACCGTACAAACCCAAACGCGGTGAGGAATATATGAGCGAAGAGCAGTTGGCGCACCTGCGCGGCATTCTCAACCAATGGCGCACCCAGTTGATGGAGGAGGTAGATCGCACCGTCAATCACATGCAGGACGATGCAGCCAATTTCCCAGACCCCGCTGACCGCGCAACTCAGGAAGAGGAGTTCAGCATCGAACTGCGTACTCGAGACCGCGAGCGCAAATTGATTAAAAAAATCGATAAAACCATCGACATGCTGGAAACTGACGACTACGGCTACTGCGAAACCTGCGGTATCGAGATTGGCTTGCGCCGTCTGGAAGCACGTCCCACAGCAACCCAGTGCGTTGACTGCAAATCTCTCGACGAGATCAAAGAACGACAAATTCACGGCTAAAGCTGCGGCGTCGTTGGGCTGACGCTTTGGCTTTTCGTGATCGGCTTATGCTTAGCCCTTGGCAGCACTGAATCTTGGCTGATACTCGACCAGAACCCACACGAGTTAGGGCCCGCGAACATCTCGCTGGTCGCTTCGCTCCATCTCCTACCGGCCCCCTCCATATGGGCAGCCTTGTAACAGCCTTGGCCAGCTACTGCGACATCAAGCAGCGCGGCGGATCATGGCATGTCCGCATCGACGATATAGACCCCCAACGCGCCGGAGTTGGTGCATTGGAACACATCAGCCAAGCATTAGCCGCCCATGGGTTACTAGGCGACGCACCGATTCGCTACCAGAGTCAGCGCCTTGCTAATTATCGGACAGCATGTCAGCAACTAACAGCTCTGTGTTATTACTGCAATTGCTCACGCAGAAGCCTCCAGGGCCTACGATTGTATCCCGGCAACTGTCGACACAAGCTTACCTATGCCCCAGACCATACATTACGGATCTTGGCAGACCAGCAACCACGCAGCTTCGAAGATGGCTGCAAGGGCCGTCATGACTTTGTGGCTAGCGCAGATTTTGGCGACATCATTATCTGGCGCCGGGATGGCTTGGTCACTTACCACCTCGCAACGGCCCATGATGACGCACTGGACTACAGCCATGTACTTCGAGGTGAGGATTTGTTTGCAATGACCGCCCCGCAGATTTTTCTCATGGACAAGCTGAACCTCAAACCACCCCAGTACGCACATATTCCAGTGCTCACCTATGCCGATGGCACAAAACTCTCCAAGCAGACCCACGCTCCAGCACTCAATAGCGCGACCCCAGTAGCCAACCTTGGGAGGGCGTTATGGCACCTAGGGCAACTCGCACCGCCAAAGGGCGCGAGCGTTGCGCAATGCCTTGAATGGGCCGTTGCGCATTGGCAGCTAGATGTCGTACCAACTCAGCTTGCGCCCTTCCGAGAGGCAGATTACCGGTGAAAGCGAACAAACCGATGCGGCGGAGCCAGGCCCGGATAGCGAATTTTTTAACGGCATTCTCTGTTAGAATTTCACGATGACCCGCATCCTTATCATTGATGACGACACCCCTCGGCGCACCGCTCTGGCGAATGATTTGCGTGAACAGGGCATCGAAGTCAACGAACAAAAAACCCTGGATCTTTCTGCCACCAGTGACCGAGCAGCCCTCGTCGCAGTGCATGAATTGGTAGCAGATGAACTACATACACTGGTCACTATAGCGCCCGTTGTTCTGCTCGCACCGAACCCCTCTGTTAAAGCCTCCGTGGCCGCGCTGCAGGCTGGCGCGAAAGACTATCTCGCTCTACCCACCCCTATTGGCGACATTATGGCTGCCATAGAGCGAGCAACCGCCTATAGCGTCCGGCAGCCGATTACGGTGAGCGAACCGGTAGAGATGATCGGTTCATCTGAAATAATGAATACGCTGCGTCAGCGCATTGCCAAAATCGGTCCCACAGACTCCACGGTGCTTATTTTGGGTCAATCTGGAACCGGCAAGGAACTGGTGGCCCGCGGCATTCACGCTGCCAGCAACCGCTCCCATGCCCCGCTCATTACTCTCAACTGTGCAACGGTTCCGGCGAATCTCATCGAGTCCGAGCTATTTGGTTTGGCTGCATACGAAAACCGACCGCAGGAAAGCATTGGTCTGGTCGAGGCCGCATCAGGTGGCACTTTATTTTTGGATGAAATTGCCGAGTTGCCACCAAGTGCTCAAGCCAGATTGCTGCAGGTTGTGCAGGGGGAGAATCGCAAAGTCGGTCAGGCACAAACTGTGCCGGTAGATGTCAGGATTATTGCTGCGACGCATAAGGACCTAAAAGCATTGACCGAGAGCGGTGCGTTTCGTTCTGACCTGTTCTACCGCCTCAATGTGCTGTGCTTAGAGCTTTCACCCTTGCGCGGACGACGCAAAGACATCATTGATTTGGCCGAGCGGTTGCTGGCGGAGACATGTCAGCGCCTAAATAAACCCGGCCTTATCTTGGGCGAGCAGGCCAAGGAGGTGATGCTCGAATACCACTGGCCAGGCAATGTACGCGAACTCAGTAATGCCATAGAACGAGCGGTTATTTTGGCCGACGACGGCGCTGTCATTACTCAAGCGCTGCTTGCCATCGAACCCAGCGCAGAGCCAAGTTTTCAACAAACTGTAGAGCCGGGTGCAAGGCAGACATCGCTTGAAGACTACTTCGTGCGGTTCGTTCAGGAAAACGAAGATCTACTGACAGAAACCGAGCTAGCAGCAAAACTCGGAATTAGCCGCAAGAGCCTTTGGGAACGACGTCAACGCCTGAATATTCCACGCAAAAAAACCCAGCAGCGCGGGCCGCGAGAATCATCTTAACTTCCATGCTCAATTTCTTTCGGCGCAACAAAAAAACACAGCCCCCGACACCCAAACGCATTCAAGACCACGGTTTAGGCCCCAAGGTGCGAGATGCCAGCGCCCTCAAGGTTATTGAGACACTAAACGCACACGGCTATCAGGGTTACTTGGTTGGCGGCTGCGTGCGCGATGCGCTATGTGGCGTTAAGCCCAAAGACTTCGACGTGGCTACCGACGCGCCACTAGAAGCCGTTAGCAAACTTTTTCGACGCTCAAGAATTGTTGGTCGGCGCTTTCCTATCGTGCATGTGCGTTTCGGCAGGGACTTAATTGAGGTATCGACGTTTCGCCAGTCAATTTCTGACAAGGTTGTACATGACGAACGGGGCATGATCCTGCGCGACAATGCCTTTGGCACCCTGCAGGAAGATGCTTTCCGTCGCGACTTCACGACCAATGCCCTGTACTACGACCCAACTACCAACGAAATCATAGATTTTGTTGGTGGCGTAAAAGACATCAAGGCAAAGAAACTGCGTTTCATTGGCGACACAAAGACTCGCCTTGCTGAAGATCCGGTAAGGGTGCTCCGGGCCATGCGTTTTAGCGCCAAACTGGGATTCGAGATTGCACCGGATATTCTGGCGCAAGCGAGCAGCACCGCGAAACGCATGGAGGCAATTCCACCCGCCCGACTGTTCGACGAGTTCCTCAAACTCTTTCTCAATGGCTACGCTGAAACCGTGTGGCGAGCAATGCGCAAGACGCCATTGGCAACAGCCTTGTTCCCCTGCTGCGATCCGCATAGCGCGCTAGTGCTCGCTGCCATGCGCAATACAGATGAACGCATTCGCGGCGGTTCTTCTGTAACGCCGGGTTTCTTGGTCGCAGTGCTGCTATGGGAAGACTTTAAGGCTCGCAGCACTTCGACAGACGTGGAGGATGACGATCCTGCTTTCGCCACGTTAAAAAACCAGCAGTCTTATGTGGCGGTACCGCGCCGCTTCGGCACCTTTGCCCGAGAGGTTTGGCTTATTCAAGAACGGTTACATAAGCGCAATGTGCGCTCTATTGATCGTCTGGTAAACCATAAACGCTTTCGCGCTGGTTACGACTTTTTGTGTCTGCAAGCAGAATCTGATGAACAAGTACGCCCACTGGCGCAATGGTGGACTGCGTTTCAGGAGGCCGACGAGATCGAGCGCAGAACCCTTATCGACCAACTGCCAAAAGCACCACGCAAACGTCGGCGCAGCAAAGGCAAGCGCACAAACTCAGTCGCGGCGACCGAAGAAACCGGCAACAGTTGATCCTTACTGCGGCAGTCGCCATAGTGTGGTTTGTCCAACGCACAACGCTTTGAGCTAGGGTGAAT
>MDTC01185549.1_pt1 | contig 15063 bp, 15 predicted proteins | sample 811181 | NCBI WGS metagenome assembly MDTC01 (sample SAMN05326644, study PRJNA326480) | marine metagenome | isolation source: seawater | place: Pacific Ocean: North | collected 2011 | reverse complement strand
TTCATTATTGAAATCAAAACAACACATTATTATATCACCATCTACCTGAATTTGTATTGGGCCCGTCTCAGGTCGTCCACAGGTCTCATGAACGAGGGGACTTTCATAATCACGATACTCATAAGTATCAACCCAATTATGTGGATACCAAATTTCTAAACTACACTTATCACCATAATCTTCCACAAGTTTATCTACATCATTCTGATTTTCTTCAACGATATCTGCAGTGATAATTATTTCAGTTTCACTTGGTTTATTATCTATGGCATAATCCAAACTTTTTAATACATCTTCTAAGGTATGTTTATTTCCTTTATAGTTTAAAACTTTTCCATATGAATCAGGATTTGTCGTGTGTAGACTTACCCTCAAATCCATAATACCAATTTCAAACATTTCATCAATCTTTTCCTTATCTAACAACGAACCATTGGTGAGAACATGAATACCATAACCTTTATTTTTTGCATATCTCATCTTATCTAAAAGTGTTTTATCCAAGAATGCTTCTCCAAAACCTGAAACCGTGATTTCAGTTATCCTATCACCCATCTCATGTTTCAACTTATCAACATAAAATTTATAATCCTTTAATGACATTATCTCCTTTCTTCGAGTAAAATCATCAGTAGGCCAAGGACAAAAAACACAAGCAGCATTACACGCTGTTGATGTTTCTATTCTTGCTTCATTTGTGTTTGGTATCACGGCAATAATCCTTCATGTTTTTTTTCATATTCATCATACTCGGCATTAACCATATAGATTGTCTTGTCCTTATTTACCCAATATCTTTTTTTATCGTTGAGTAGTAATAAATAATTGTAAAAATCATAACTATTCAAAAATTGTTCTTTAGTCATTACGAGGTAAACACCTTTTTTCTGACGACCAAATATATTTTTATCAATTTTTACATAACTCAGTTCTATTTCCATTGGGATAGTTTGAAATCCTTGATAGATTAATTCTTTTTTATTTTCAAAAACACCTTCATCTTTTTTAGAGGAGTTAGTAATATATATCATCAAGGGGTCGGTGTTCTTCAATAAATCTATGATAAACTGCTGAAAGGGTAAATATTTGTTGGAGAAATATCCAAAACCCTTTTCCTTAAAAACATGACAATAGACTTCGAAAGATTTGATTGGTGAATTTAATTGTTTTTGGAAAAGAAACTTATGTTTAGTATATTCTTTATATTCTGTAATTTTATCATATTTGGTTTTTAAATCATTAAATTTTTCGAATGTATCTATCCTATCAGCATCTTTTAAAATATTTTGTATTTTTTTATTAGTACAATTATAAGTCCATACTAAGGATGGTATGTAATACTTTTTTAAAAAATTAAAAGCATGAGCACGAGTATTTCCACATAAGGTACTATACCACAATTTATTATCATTAAATGCCCGACCATAAAAACTTTGACTATTTATTGTACTTGGTATTCTTGAATTAGGTTGTATATCTTCAGAAGCAATTATTAATGAAAGCGGATAATACGATACACCTTCCATTAATGATTGTACCAACCACATCATAGTCCAAAAATGATTATCATCTTGAAAATAAGTTTTCAAATCAATTACCTTTAAATGATTTGCGAGATTCTCATTAACTTTCTTATATCCAAATGCCTTCATTTTGAAAAATTCATCAATAATTTCTTTATGATAAAACCTAAAATAATCTATTCTTGGTAATTCTAATTTATCATGATAGTATATTTTATATGGTGAATCTTTTTCAAACCAAATTTTATTGATTGAATAATTCATCTTTAATTTCTAACTTAAACAATCCTCTATTTTGGTAGTCGGTATGAGTTAAAAACTCGACTTCACCATATTGTGATAACTCAGACATACCCCACTCTTTAATTTGTTCTTCACTTCTATTTCCATCCACATCTATATGATTTGTCGGTTCAATATACCAAGTTTTTGCCCTAATTTGATAATTTTGAAGGCCAGGTGTAAGTGAACTCAGAACTATATGAACGGAATTATAACCACCTTCTGATGTAAAGACTGCAACATCAAATTCCTCATTAGATTCAAAATAATCTTGATACTTTCCGTTGTAAAAATCAACATTATCACAACCTTTCATCTCTTTCAATATTTTTGCCACACCACATATGAATGGTTCCTTTTCGATACCGAGAACTTTTTTTGCACCTTTTTCTCCAAAAATAAATGAAGAATATCCATTATTACAACCCAAATCCACGACTTTCTTATCTTTAACATCAATGTAGTCAAATCTAAATTGATTTTCGTGCTTTCTATTACCCTCATATAATACCTCACCATTGTGTACTATTGGTGTATAGGTAGCATGCTTTCTTTCTACATCGGAAAGTTTTTTCATATAATCATTTAACTTACTCATATAACTTCTCCTCTATGTGTTTTATTAATACTTCTTCAGTCCAAATTTTATGTCCCAACTCATTGGGATGTAAATCGTTTTCAGAAATTACTAACATCTCTCCATCCATAGCAGGTATTTTAGCGTCTTTAAATTTCAAAAACTTGCCATCAACTGTACCCTTTCCAATTAGGTAATCATAAAATTCGTCCTTTACAAAATTATTTAAGTTTATCTCATTACAAAGTAAATCTATAAAATCAAACCTTTGCTTAAATGTGTTAGAATTTTCCAAAGGGTTTGCAACAGACCACATATTGGATTTGTAAGCCCACAAATCGATATTTTTATTATCATCTTCCGTGTAGTTTTTACCTATCCACCTAATTCTATCTTCAAGAAAAACAAAATCAGACTTCCACCCAAAAAAATTAATAAATGGAACTTTATTTTTTTCAAGAATTGTCTGAACTGATAGAATACACTTTAATGTGGTGAACACATCCATCACCGAACTTTTATACCAAGGTCGAGTTTCTGTAGCATCATTGATACTTTCCATAGAATTTCTATCTTCCATGTAAACTAACCTTCGAATTGCTGAAGTCCAATTCAATACAAAAAAAGAATTTTTATGTTGTTCCGTATGAATGGTGTTCAAAATATCTATACAAATTTTCTCATTAGAGTTATTCCCTTTACCGATGTTAATAACATCACAATCAAAATGCTCACCGAGTAAGTATGGATAAAATTTTAAGCCATTATAGTGGTCGTGACCTGTAATACAATGACCAGTTATACTATCTCCGAAACAAAATATTTTATTTATATCATTCATCTTAATACCTCACTATTAATGCTTTAATCATATAATCCTCTCCAAAATTATCGTATAATATTTTATGCCTACGATGTCCATTTTGTACCTGATAATATTTTTCATCGTTGTATTGAGGATACTTTAATTTCCATTTTTTTGCCAGTGGTTTAATCTCTATCCAATTGTTATATTTGTCAGGTACATATCCTTCGGACAAAATTGAATCTTGTAACGCATAATATCTTTGATTTATTTTTTCAATTAAAACCTTCTGTTCTTCTAAGCTAAAGTTATTTACTTGATTTATAAATTTACTTGATAATTCACCACATCGTATAATTTTAAACATTATTTTTTATTTTCAACATATCTACTCTCTAATAACTTCACTTGACTCGGTATATCAATTCCAAAACCAATGTGTTTTATTTTATGTAACTTAACTTTGAAACCAAGTTCAACATACTTCAACTCTTCTAAACCTTCCACTTTATCAAGACAAGTTTTTTTATCATATAAAGATTGTATACCTTTGTATGAAAATATTTTGATTCCAACACACTTCTTACACGACTTAAAATCAAAATCTCCATTTTTTTGTATTGGTATAACATTTCTTGACTGATATAATAAATAGTCATCATGTGTAGAAACAATTTTTGCAGATAGCGAAGAGGAACAATCTTCCTCACAATAAAAGTCACAATAGCATAAGTTAAAGTTATATAATTCTGATGACAATACCCTTTTCAATTCATTGTGTTCTATCAATGGTTCGTCTGCTGGAATTAAAACATAATAATCATCTACGATTTTTTTAGATATTTCAATTACCCTATCAGTTCCACTTTGGCAATCAAGTGAAGTTGGAATGAAAGAAAAATTATATTTTGAGTGTAAATCACGAACTTTCTCCACATAATCCTCTTGTGGTGCAGTGACTATGATATCTCCCAATCCTTGACATAATCTTATACTATGTCCTATCAAAGACTCACCCAAAAAATCAACAAGGTACTTATTAGGAAACCTTTTACTTTCGAGTCTATAAGGGATTACTAACTTCATCATGGAATCCTTTTGTAATATACTTTTGTATGATTTCATAAAAACTCAGATTATACCAATCTTTTAAAAAAGGGGTATTTATTTTTTGATATTTAATATTTCTATCCTCTTGCCACTTGTGATACATTTGTCTGTGTTTTTTTGTAAAATTTGTAAAGTGAAGATAAAAACATTTTTCATAACTTATCCATTTTGTCGGAGGTTCAGTTATATCCAAATTTTGAATTCCGTGTAATCTCGAACTAACATCAACATTTGGGTTTGATATATTCTTTCTATTTTCCCATGTGTTGTTTTTGATATGTGTACCCTTGATGGGCGTGGATATACAAGCCTTTGTATCTTTCCATGAGTCATAACATTTTCTAATATTATTATTCTTATAGTGAGGAAGCTCTTCTTCACTTATATTTGTTGTTTCTTTTAATGGTGATGGTGGATTTACAGCTTCAAACCAAAGTCCTTGTAAGAGTAGAAAATCATAACCATCATGTTCTTCTAAAAACAAAGATATTTTATTTTTATATTGACCTGACAATATTAAATATTCATCTGGATCAATACACATATATTTTTCGAATTTGTTTTTGGATAAAAATAATGAATGTGCCATTTGTGAATGTTGTGCATAAGCATCATAAGGATTCCACGATTCAATTCCGTGTCCGATAGGGAAGTTCCACTCAAACAAGGTAACTTTTTTATCATTGATATATTTTTCTAAAGATTCATAAATTGTTTTATTATCCATTACACCTGTGTAATACAAGAAAAAATGGTCTACACCAAGTTCGATGTTGTATTCTATCCAATCTTTTACCCAACTCCAATTATTCCAAAATATTGTATTTACAACGACTTGTCCTGAAGGTAAATTTTTAAAGTAATGAAATTTATCTGTCAAATCATAAAAAAGGACATTTTCTTTGTAATTCAATACCAATTTTATTTTTTTTGCTTTTATATTCAATGGTATTCGATATTGAACTATTCTTTCAGTTCTTGTACGCGTGATGATAATTTTTAAGGATTCTTTTTTTATATAATTTTTTTCATTATTAATTATTAAGTGAAAATCAATATCATCAATCTTTTCGGTATCCACTCCATCTACTTGTCTTTTGGTTATGAAAGTTAAAAAGTTGTCTTTTACAAAAACATCATTAAAAATAAATTCTTTAATATAATCATCATAAGGAACTTCGGCCCCATAACCTGATTGAGACATATCGTTCAACTTAGGTAAATCTTTATTTAAATACTTTTTATGTAAATGATGTGTTTTAAAGAATTTCATTTTTAAATAAGCCCTCATCTAACCAATCAGGTATTGAACCTGTTTTCATAATCTGAACATTTGGATATAGTGGAATGACATTATCATGTGCTCCAGCAAACCACCATATAAGTTCTGAATAGTGACTCATTGAAGTTAGTATAAGATTTTTACATTTTGCAAGTACGAGAGCCTCAATCAAATCAAATCTTTGATCCCATATCCTTCTGTTATCCAATTCTATAATGTCAAAGTCTTCGTCCAAAATTTGTTTAGCTCTTTCATCATCTGTTGCAAGAAGGAATTTTGTGTCTTTTGGAAATTTATTCATAGCATTTCTAAATAGATTGATGACTCCTTGATAATCATTATCAAAATCTTTATTAAAATAATGTTTACCATCAAATGTTCTCAGATGCACTCCAACCACATTGTCGTTCATTTTATTTGTGTATTCATCCACTTCTTGAATTATATCTTGTCGAACCATAGATTTGATTCTTGCAAAAATAGGACGATACATATCTCTAACTTCATGGGCGACATTAGTATACTTGTAATCTTGATGCCCATATTTACCTTCTAAAGGTCCTAACCATAATCTCCAACCACCATTGAAGACTACATCGAACTTTTCCTGAATTTCTTGCATGTTGTCCTTTATTGAGATACCATGATATTCTTCGATGTGTCCTTCATAATCAAAAAGGTGGTCAAATGGTCTCTCACCACCATGAGTGGGTTTTGAGTTTACTTCTTCATTCCCAACACCCAATACTGATTTCAATATAGGCCAATATATTTTTGCATTTTCGTCCTTGACTAAGGTTGAAGCAAAACAGACAAGCCTATCTCCCATCCCTGCTCCACTACAAGATATATGTTTCTTTTTCATAATTTTAATTTCCTTAATATGCTATCATGTACCACTTGATTGACAAACTTTGTTGGGTGTTTATCCTCTATTCCAAATTCTTTATATTTTTCATCGTAAATGTATAGTGGTGGATAATCCCCTCTATAGGGTTCAAATGTTGCCTGCCAGTTTTCGAGTGAATTATAAGTCTTTCCATCATAGTATAAATGAATCCAAAAATCTTTTTCACATAACAAATTAGCAAGTTCTTTTCTCCAACTCCAAACAAACAACTCTATATTATTTTTTTTACAATTATTATAAAGACTAAATACTTTTTGAGCTGATTCTTCCAAACTGTATAAATCTCTCTCAGGTGCTGTAAGTTGTAAGATGATAAAATCTAATGAAACATCTTTATTTTTTTGTTGATTTTCTATCCAAATATCAATAACTTTGTAAGATTCAAAATTTGATGGTGGTAAATTGTAATTCCACATACCATCACCAGGATTTGTAAAGTATTCACAATCAAGTGTCTTACTTAACAAATATGAATAAGTGAAAGATTTCATATATTTTAAATCATGATGGGTTAGCATGGTTCTTATCTTAGGCCATTCGAAAGGCCAATCACCTACATCGTGTCCCTTTTCTATTAATCTATCCCAGTAAAGACCTTGACCGAAAGTGAACGAACATCCAGTTGAAGCAAATCTCATTTATAAATCCTTTTTACCTCATTGACAAGTTTTTCCGCCCATAGCCTATTTGATTCTCTATTAGGATGTCTGAATCCCCAAACCTTTTCTCCTATGACACTTTCACTAAATTTATCAAATGTTATATTCATAAACTTTGTATCATCTATTAACTTATCGTTTTGTATCGACTCTAAGTCAAATGAAATCTTATCTTCATGAACCATAAAAAATAAATAATCTACTTTTTTTAGTTTAAGAAAATTTTGCGTGGAAATAATTTTATTTCTTAAATCAAGCCAATACATCACATTGAGATATTCTAACTTGACATCATCAATCTCCATCTTAAACGGAGAAATCCATCCAACTCCAGCATTCTTTGCAAGCCATCCATCATCCGTCAATATTTCATATCTATATGGGACAGTCCACCCTATTATCACTAAGGTTTCATTTAACTTTTCGGTATTATTCTCACTCCAATCCAAGAAAGTTCTGACAATTCTTTGGTTTGAACCACCTGATTTCGATTGATTAGTTTCAAATAAATTATATTTTTCAGCAATAATACTGCTAAATCTATACTTAGAATCCACTTCGAACCTTTTTACACCTTTTTTTACCTCTAAGTCCTGTCCTTTAGAAAAACTATCTCCATTGACATACAAGTATTTATAATTCATCCAACTCACCAATAAATTTATTCCATATTTTTTCTTTTATTTCTATCGAATTCACCAAACTCTTATTATGTAAAACTTTTGGAACGATTACATCACAATAAATATTGTGGAATTTTTTATCATCCATATTACATGCCTTTTCAATAGATTCCACCACACTAATCAATCTATCTTTGTGGTCTATTATATCATCATAACTTTCATCAAATAGTTCCGAAAATGTTTCATAACCCATTGATTTCATGTATTTCAAAACACCATAACTACCCAAATGGATGAATGGCTGACAATTGATTGCTTTATAAGTTTTCTCGCTCATCTCAAAAATGGTTTTATGTGATTGAGGTAATGAACTATTATACATATAACTTTCAGTTACAATGTTAAAGTAAGAATTATTGATGTGGTTTATATCAACTGGTCTGTCATTGTCATCTACCTCTTTCATCGTTTTATCAAGCACTAACGGAATTTTTTTACTCAAAATATTTTCCGCATATTCTTTGTTGGCTTTACCTATACCCACATTGACATCGAAACCAAGTCTTTCTGTAAATCCATCATATATCTGTTCTACTGAACCATACCTGTAGAGTAATGAAATAAGACCTTTTTTATTCAAACTTCTTCTAAATAATTCCGTTACAAGAAATTGACGATATTCTTTAGCGTTGGCATTATAACAGACATACTTGTATTTTTTATTTTTTCTATTTGGTAGAGGTAAGTCTCCGTAATTAGATGAATACTCGAAACAATATGTATCCATTCCTATTACTTTTAAAGGGTATTGTCGAAAAATAGGGTATTCATCCAACAATAATTTGTATGTGTCATCACTCCTTAAATCATAAGACATGAAAATTGTTTGCTTAGAATCAATGTTATTTTGTTGAATAAAATCGACTACTGATTTTAGAGTCATCTCTTGTAAGGACTCTCCATCAGATACAAATAATAACTTTATTTTTTTTTGATTTATTAGTTCTATTTTGTTTTTATCAAGTTGGTTATGACTACCACTCCAAATAGGATAAAAGTATTTTTCACTTTCTATCAAATCATTAGACAAATTATGTGTGAAATGAGACCAAGATATCTTTTCAACTTTTAAGCCATGACTTTTTACATTTTCAAAAAAACCCAAAGAGGTATTTTCTTCGTCTGATACAAAATTAATCATTCAAATTTTCTCTTATATATTTGTAATAATTATCATAATTCAAAAATCTTTCTTGATTTTTCTTCAGCCTGTCCCAAATCGAATCTTTAAATTTACCATCAATCACCAACTTACTTTGTATTATTTCAAAATTTTTACTGATGATTTTAATTTTCTTATCGATATCGATTTCACTATAAAAGGATGTATCAATTACATCATCAAACATATCAAATCCTCCATCTTTTAAATAATCATCATAATTTGGATATGTAATTATCATTGGAATGACACACATCAAAAATGGTCTCCAAACTTTTTCTGAGTCGAAATGACCATACGGATTTATTTTATTCGGGTCACATCCTGATTCGGTGACGACTTCTGTAAAGACATCTTCGTAATATGGTAATAAATTATAATCAGCGTGAGCTGGCTTATTATAAGGAATATTTTTTAAAATTGGATTCAAAAGATAAGTTTCATCGGTATATTCTATAAATTTATTTTCCCAACCAACACTTACATATCCTCTATCAAACAAATCATTTTGTCTTAAAAATGATACCCATTGCTTTCGGTGGTCTTTACCGATTCTGTTTCTTGAAATGAAAAGTTTTTTTCTTTTATGTGTATTTGAAATATTTTTGATATCTTCTATCTTGGGCCAATTAGAACTTAATACTTCACCCCACCAGCCCAAAGATGGTATATATGTGTATGGTGTTTTGAATTTTCTATAGTCATTGAATATACAAACAAACTTTTTACTTGGATGTTGTTTTTGTAAATAATCTATTATTTTTTCAAACTCGATATAATCACAAGTCTCACCATTTTTATAAAAAATTATATCTCTGTCGGTATTTATGACTGAATCTTCATAATATTTCAAATCAAGACTTCTAACATACACAACTTCATATTTAGATGGCAAGTCTAAATATTTAACCTGTAATCCAATTAAGTCTATGGATTTCACTTGTAGCTTTCATATCGGTAAATTTTTGAGGCTTGATTTTTTAAAATATCTAAATCCTGCCCGCAAACTACCGCACATCTTTCCATCTTACCCTCTTGTATGGAATTTTTAATCCAAGATTCACTTACTTTTTGAAATACCCCATTGCTTACGATATCTTTAATAGTGTGGACTTTTGCATTCAGACTGTCTTTGCCACCAAACTCATCGAGAACATCCCAAAATTGTTTCGATGATTTACTATCCTTTACATATTCTCCGTACATTCTGTCATGCAACCATCCACAAGGAACCAATAATCCTTCTGCTGATAAATATATTTCTTTCTTAGATTGTACGAGACATTTAATTTTTACATTGTTTAGATAATCATCAAAAGAATTTGTTTTCTTTATAATATCATCGATTTTTTCTAACGATGTATTTCTATATTTTGAATTATTAGGTTTTTCTAAATAGTATTCTAAATTACCTTTTTTATCTAAAACCTCTTGTTTTTCAATAATTGTGTGGTCTTTGGTTAAAAATCTACCTGTTTTTTTGGAAGTAAATCTTTTGAATCCGAGTTTTTTTGATAGTTTTTCAATATCATTGACTTGATGTTCATTGTGTTTAAAGACAAGAAATTCCCATATTGCATCACCACCATTTTTAATAAATGTTTGTGCGTTTCGAATAATTTTTTTATAGTTAGTCCATCTTCGGTAAATTGGGTTTGTCTCTTCATCTCCATCAATACTAAAGACCACATATCCCTTTTCTCCAAGAGTTGCGGCCATTTCTTTCCACCATTTTTCATCTCTAGCAGAACCATTCGTATTCAAACCAATCTCTAAATTAGGGTTGGTTTCTCTGAACCACTTGATAATAGGTAACACATCACGGGCCCATATTGGGTCTCCATAGGTTCCACAAAAGAAAACTAATCTCAATCTTTGTACTAATTCTGATGGGAAAATATTTTTGATGTCATCTAAAGATAATGCACATATTGGTAAATCATCTACGGTCTTACCACCATAAACATTTCGTGGACATTGTGGACATCCTGCACCACATTCAGTTGTCAACTCTATTTGACAAATTTCTAAATCATTATAATTTACAATCATTTTTGTTTCACAATAAGGTTTTGAATTTCTATACTACTAATTACAACTGGATCTGGCTGTTTTATAATCCAATCTATAACTTCTGAAATATAAGAGGGTTTCATAGGAACTAACTCCTTTGTCTGTTTAATGTATTCACTTTCTGATATATTTCCCTTATGAGTATTATCTCCCATTTTTGTATTGATTTGTGCTGGTTCAATGGATGTTACTTTTACGGAATTTCTTTTTGATGTCTGTAGCATGTTACTAAAATTTTTCAATGACTTTTTTGACACATTATAAAAAATTCTCTCATAATCCATATCTCTCCAACCTGTAGAATTCGCACCACTACTACATATATTGATGATATGACCTGTTTTCATTTTTTTATAAAATTCAAAAGTTAAATATGATGCCGATAAAAAATTCACCTCTAATGTTTCATAAAATTCTACATCGTACACCCCAGCACAATTTATAACTATTGACGGAGTATGATTATTGATAATTTTGTTAAGAAAATTTTTATCTCTCAAATCACCATCTATTCTTGAAATTGGTACTATATCATAAGTTTTTGAAAAATAATTCTCACATTCTTTTCCAACCCCACCTTCTGAACCTATTATTATCATTTGTTTAGACATCTGTAATCATCTCCAATTTTCTAAAAGTTCTATTGACATTATTGTGGTCGTTAATAAGTTTATCATAATTATATTCTAAAATATTATCAATATCTAAAAGAAATTTTTTGATTTGTTTTTCATCCATAGAGCAAAGTTTTTTAACTTGTTCTATTATTTTTTTAATTCTTTTGTAAGGATTTTTTTCATCGTCATATGATTCATCTATAAAGGGTTCAAAAGTTTCAAAACCTTGTTCCTTCAAATAATTCAATGTTTTATAACTTCCAACCAAAATAAAAGGATGTTTATTTGCTATAGCCTTCCATATTTTCTCACTTAAAAAAAGAGTATCTTCCACATATTGACTTTCACTTACCAAAGAAAAGAAAGTTTTTTCATAAGGCCAAGCAGGAGATGTATCAAAATGATTAGTATCCCACTCATCAACATCAATTATAGAAGGTGCCCTATCTTGTAATTTCTTGGCACATTCAAGTAATTCATTCCGTAGTCTTCTTCCGATACTAAAATGGTTTGACATTTTTCCACTAAAATGTTTTTTACTAAAAATTGGATATGAAACTAAACCATTTTTTATTAAATTTTCTTTTTCTAATAAAGTTAACAAAAGTAATCTGTGAGGGTGTCCCATATTTCTATTATAACACAAAAAATGTTTATCTATTTTTTTATCTTGATTTTTTTCTGCTAACTGCCACTTGACTGGATAATCTATATGTCTATAACCTGAGAATTCTATGATGTGAAAATTCTTTTCATCTTTAAATTCACTATTCGGTTTCCATTCATCGAATTGTTTTTGTGCTAGCATATTACCAGTTATAAAAACAAAATTTGTAGGTTGGATTTTACAACGATTAATTTCTTTGTAGAATTCATCATATATGTTAAAATTTATAAAATCTACAGGTGCAGATTCTCCTGCCTGATAAACTACAACTATAGCCTTGTTGTGTTGTATTTGTTTTAAAGCTCTACCACTCATACCTGATGTAAGAGACTTGACCACATTCTCATCATCATTTGTATATTTTCCCAACCAGCCTCGTGAATCCCCCGCCACTTCCAGCATATAAATCCATTTAGAATTGGACTCATGTTTGATTATATTATCAACACTATCCAAAGACCATTCAAATCCGTTTTGATTTAATAAATCACCCCACCACGGTGGTGAAAATAAATTAAATGCCTGACCTTTTGCATCTTTGTGATTGATAATACCATTAGGTTCTGTAAGACTATTATCTTCATTTATAACATCAAAACCAAATCTTAACATTTAAATCACCATTCCGTCTAAAAAATCTCTTGCATCTTGCTCACCCAAATCACCAAATTCTTCCACTTTATCCTCTACTGACATATTTTGCCATTTTATTTTTTCTTCAAAAAGATGTTTTTTTCTTACTTCTTTATATCTTTCGTATTGTTCTACCATTAGACCTCTATGATAAGTATTGTATGATAATTCAAGTTTATCAAAAAGTTTCTCTATCCTATCTATCCTTTCAATTCTTTGTGCTGTTGTGCAGTATTTTGTATCCCAAACTACACCATTATAAAAATCAATCCATTCACCTTCCTTTTTCCATTGTTTCAATAGTGGAAACCATAGATTGAAAACCGAACAGGTCAATATTTCATAAATACAATCATGAAATTCTTCTATAAAATCTAAAGTCATTTGAAAATCTTCTTCAGTCTCATTTAAGTAACCAACTATTATTTGTAATTGAATTCTTAATTTATCATCTTCATGTAAGTCACTGTTTATCTCTCTAACATTTTCAAAAATTTTTCTTACCACTTTGATACTTTTGTTCTTTTTCATGTGTTTCAGAACAGATGGTGATGCTGACTCAAAACCAGTAACCATGTATCTGAATCCTGACTTTTGATAAAGTTTTAAGTTGTTGATATCAGCCATCGGCAACATCAATCTCAAATTACCACCCCATGTTATCTTATCACCATAACCAGCATCTACTATTCCTTGACATAGTTCGGCGAACCATTTTGGATTTCCATTTAATATCGAATCGTGGGCTAACATACCCAAACGCCAAGGTCTCGTCCAATGAGAAAATTCTTCATAAAAATGTTGATTTTTATCAATCCAGTATTTTATTTCACTTAAACATTTTTCTATAGGTTTTTGTCTGTAAAGTGGAACCATAGTAGGAACAGAACAAAAGGTACATCTGAAATTACATCCCCTTGAAAATGTTAAGGGGATAGCTAAATCATAATATTTTCTGTAGTATGAGTTGTCTACAAAATCTGTATAATCTGGTATAGGAATATTTTTTAAATCAGTATAGTTTCTTTGTTCGTTGATTATCCAATCATAGGTTTCATTCTTCCAAACTAAACCATTTATTTTATCTAAATTTTTAAAATTAGAATCATATAGTTCTACTAAAGTTTTTTCACCATCACCTACAACAATATAATCGATGAACCAATATTTATTCAAATCATATAATTGATTAGATGCAACACTCAATGACAAATCACCTACACCCATCAATCCAACACCAACTCCTCCGAATAAAATTTTTACATCAGGAAATTTCAATTTAATCTGTTCTGCAAAAAATAATGATGCATCAATATTGCCGTCAATAACACTAAATCCAATAAACTTTGGTTTTGATTGGTCTACATATTGATAAAATATCTCATTTATATCATGAACTTCACGATAAGAACGATATGATACTGTTCCTTGATTTGAATATGTATTAAAGTCTGCAAAGAATTGAGAATTTAAATCAATATCTTTGATAAGAAAATAATCACTAAATGGATCGATTCCTTTAATTTTTATGTCTTTACGATTGGTTCTTATGTAGGCGATAAGACCAGCCATTCCTGCAAAAAAACCAGCCTCATTTAAATTAGGCACTTGAGTAACAATAATGTCTTGCTTTTCGAGTGTAGAAATATCAAAAACTTGATATTGAACCTTCGGAACATGCTCTTTAACATTCTTAGCCCCATGAAATTGTTCCTTATCAAAAAGATTTGTTGTTAAATCAATTTTCAAATCATTACTATTTCTTTTCTTTTCTTCTTGATATGCAGAGTATTCTTCTTTAGTATCATTTCCTTTAGTTATAGAAATTAGTAATTTTTTATCTGGTTGCATATTATCTCACTTAATACTCAACATGACTTGGTATATCTTGTTCACAACGAAAATCAATTATTTCATGCTTTGTATTAAATAAGTATTCTTTTTTAACAATACTGTAATTTAAATCTGATAATCCATCATCATCAGTATTAATGATACCACCTTGAACTTCGTTCACAAACCTAAGTTCATTTATACTTGTATCTTTTTGGTGTACCCACTTACCACCCACCATATC
>MDTC01089713.1_pt1 | contig 15067 bp, 7 predicted proteins | sample 811181 | NCBI WGS metagenome assembly MDTC01 (sample SAMN05326644, study PRJNA326480) | marine metagenome | isolation source: seawater | place: Pacific Ocean: North | collected 2011 | reverse complement strand
TTTAGTGAGTGTTGAAATTCCGCTGACATTTAATTGATTTGTTACTAAATCACTTGAAAAAGTTGACAATCCTGTAAATATTGATGAACCAATAACCCTAGCATTTCCAAATACATCTAACGTATGATTTGGAAAAGAACTTGCTGAACCAACATTAGCGACATTAGTTAAACTTCCAATACCTACTGAAAATGTGGTTGATAATGTTCCTGATCTCTCTTCAAATCCTGCTGTTGCTATGGCAACTACATTTGTAAGAGTTGAACCATCACCAAAGAAATTAGTAGCAGTAATAATACCTGTTACACCATCTAGATTTATTTGCTTTAATCCAGTACCAATGGTAAGACCGACACCAGCAAATACATTGCTCGCACTACTTACACCTGTTGACTCTACATTACCTATGACATCCAAAGATTGGGATGGCAAGGTACTTCCAATACCAACCAATCCTGACGGTTTTACAATAAACTTGTCATTATCAACCTGTACACCATTTCTGAAATTAAATGACTTAGAAAAATTTGCCATTATACCTTTTTAGTTATTTATCTGAGATTTGTTGTTGTAAATCATCGACCTTAGTATTAAGTTCTTTAATTGCCTCAATTAAGAGAGGAACTAATTTATCATAATCAACTGCCTTGTAACCAGTTTTCTCCCTAGTCTTGACAATACCAGGTAAACCAAGTTTTTCAATTTCTTGAGCAATAACACCAGTTCCAGATTCTCCTTTGTCTGACTCTTCAGTCCAATCAAATGTATATCCACCAATTGAAATTACTTTTGCTAATGGATCATCAATTTTTTTGATGTTCTTTTTCAATCTTTCATCAGATGAGTGGAAGGCAATAATATCACCATCAACTCTAAATTCTTCTGTGCTTGGTCGATATTGTATACCATTACTTTGATCCGCTCTGAGTTGACAATCTGTATTATCACCATTAGAAGCACCTAATGAAGTTCCTGTGAATACTATGTTGTGACGTGTGGTAGAATTATTATTTGATTGAACTTCAACTAGGTCAGCAGATCCAGCGTTACCAGTTACATTACCAGAAAAGGTTGCAGCGGTAATAGTATTTGATCCAGCGTCAATATTACCACCCACAGTTAATGTACTACCATTAAATGTTAGATCTGCACTATCTTCCAATTCTCCACCGGTGCCTACAATTACAACACGATTATTAGTTAAATCAGAAACTAATGCTGATGTAGCAGAAATCGTTCCACCAGATTGATTTCCTACAAGATTACCAGTTACATCACCTTCAAGATTTCCTTTAAAAGTTGTGGCAGTTACAACACCTACACCTGCACCTGCACCTGTGAAATTACCTCCACCAGTAACTGTGATACCTCCAGTATTTGTGGCAAATTTAGTTTGAGCATCAAATAATATATCTACACCAGCATTTGCATTACAAACAATAGCGTCATGTGAACCAGTTGCACCATTACCAGATCGTATTCTTACATTATGTGCTCCTTGAGCACCAAGTCTTAAATCACCAGCCGCTGTATCTGTTTGTCTTATAATTGAATCACCACTTGAAGAATCATGAAAAATCTCAAGATCTAAATCATTTCCAAAGATTAATTTAGCATCATCTGCAAAGATTGATTGCTTACTAACTCCAAATCCACCTGATAACACAAATGATGCATCGGTTGGACTTGTCGCTGCTGCATCATTTTCAATCTTTAAAGTACCCTCAATAACAAGTTTATCTTTAATTCTTGTCTCTCCATTAAATGTGACAGGACCATCAAACTGTGATAATATTTGACTGGAATCACCTCCCTCAACTATGAGTCTCTCCTTGATAGTAACTTCATCAAATACAACACTTAATCTTGATGGATCTTCGCCAGTTACAGTTGGAATTGGAGTATCAAATGTAATCTCCTCACCAGTAAGTGATGATTTCTTTTGGTTTCCAATGTAGAAATCACCCTTATCATTCATACCTGTATAAACAACAGCACCCGCTGATTTCTCTTGTGCCTGTGACAAGAACTCTTCTTTTTCTGATAAAGATACTGTTTGTAATTGTGGAAGTGCTGTTGAATAGTTACCAGGACCATAACCAAGATATTCAAATGTATGACCTGATGCTCTAAGCACTGATGGTCTTCGGAATTCAACTGAAATTGGTTTGATTTTTCTTGCTAATGATCCGTTAGGATGACTTTCAACTCTTGTTGCGAGTGCACCTCTAATTACAGTAATTTCATTATCAGCAGTGATTGTTGCCTTACTGATTCTCATGATTTCATCATCAACCTGAATGTAAGATCCATAAGGGAATCTTGTAGGTATTGATGCAAGAGAACCAGGCAAACTTACCTTAAGAACTGTTTGTGATGTGAATGAATCAATATATAATATTTCGTCATCAAATAAATGTGAACCACGAATACTAATATTTTCATCAGAAACATCTGATGAAGCATCGTTTGCTGACAAATTATGCTTTAAAACTCTTGCATTTGGTGTTCCACCACTTAATAATGTGCCACCTATTGGGTCTTTGACTTGACCACTTACAGAGAAGGTTGTAACACCCACAACAGATTTAACAATATAATCACCATAATTTAAATACGGAATACTTGCAGAAGAACTTACAATTTGGATTCTGTTACCGGCTACTAATCCATGTGCCCTTGATGATGTTACAGTTGTTACACCTGTAGTCAAAGATGGAAGTATCGCAGTTCCTATTGCAACAGTATGACCAGCAGGGAATGCATACTGAAATGGAACTATTTGAGGATCACTGCTTGTTTGTGCAATAGCAATAGCATTTTTTGATGGGACTGATGCGATTGGAAAATATCCACCCGCAGTTGTTCCAATACCTGCAACTTGAACATAATTTTCAGTTGAAGATGTTAAATTATTTGCTGATGGAGTTAATGTCGCATCAGATGAACCTGAAACTGCAGACACATCAAAAAACAATGCTGTGCCAGATGAATAACCTGACCCTTTAGAAACAATATCAGCGTGTGTGATTGCATTACCACCTACAATAACATTTGCAGTAGCACCTTTCCATGTTCCACTATTTGAACCAAGTAATAATTTTACATTATTATATGTTCCGTTAGTGTATCCTGCTCCACCAGACAGTGTTCCAGTTGTTATACCCGATATACCATGCTCTCTAGAGAAAGTAAGAGTTGAAATACCAGCAGATAAAGTAGTTACACTGGTTATACTTACACCAATTCCAAGATCTGTAAATAAAGTGTCTATGGTTTCTTTTGTAACACTTTTCTTTAAATCGTTAGTTGTAACTTCTCCTAGAGGAAATCTATTTGCAAATGTTTTTGAAGCATTTGGTGAATCATTTGGATTGTCACGGTCTAATTGTGGATATAAATCAGTTACATTTTGTCCATACTTAGTGTCTGTGAATTCCTCTGATAGTGGATTTCCTGAATTAAGAGGATAAATGTGGAATATACCATCCTGAACATTATCTTTATAGTCAGAAATTCTCTCATTACGATAAGCATAAATGTTTGACTGTAAATTATTTCTTTCAAATCTTGGTAAGGTCGATAATTTTGTATCAAAATCGTTAGTTGCAAATGCACCAGGATTTCTACCTGGTTCATATGTAAACTCCATGTCATTTGTAATGGATTTCACGTTAAATGTTCCATTATAACCACTCGTTGCTGCACCTACTATACTAATATCTGGGTTAGTACTATCAGTTATGTTTTTTACAATCACAGAGTCGCCAACTTTAAGATTATGTGGAAGTTCTGTTCTAATTGAAGCATCAGGTGCTGAGTATGTGCAAGTGCTTATAAAACTTGGATTACGATTGAATTCATAATCTTCTTTTGTGAGAACATGAGATGGTAAAGTGTCTAAATTTTTCTTGTCAAAATCAGCATCAGTTCTTACACCAGTTGTACTTGACTGCTGTAAAATAAATCCATTTTCAACATTTTTAGAGGAACCTAATTCTTTTGGTATTACGACACGTAATTTATAAATTTTATCGTCTATCTTTCTTGCATCATTTATTCTTTTTAGAAATGTAGGTTCAGTTCTTGCACCAATTCCAGCAACACCCAATGAATCTATTGTGTTAAATATTTCATTAGATGATTCTGAAACAACAAACCAATTATTATTGGTACTATCAAACTGAACTGGATGTCCAATTTCACCCACATTTTTTTCAGATACTCTACTTAATATTTTTATTTGACTTCCACCATAGACACTAAGAGGTGAACCAACAGCAGCGTCGGCAATAGTTCCGGCAAGTTGAAGTTGTGAGGCACCTAAAGTAACAGAATCAGTACGAACTGAGTTTGATTCACTCGTAATTGCATAATATACTACGCCATTTTTAATATTTTCAGGTAAATCTCCATTTCCACTTTGTATAATAACCTTTTCACCATTTAATAGTGTATGTCCACTTGTTGTAAATGTATTATTAACAGGAGCAGCAGATGTAAATTCTTTTAGTGAACTGGAAATTCCATCTGTCATTAAAATATTTGAAGTCTTTCCTGTTCCTATGATGACTGATAATGTATCATTGACTTTGGAACCTACTTTAAATCCTTGTGTAATTCCAGCAGGTTTAATATCTTTTGAATTAAAACCAAATAAGTACAAGTGAGTGCTTATACCAACAGATTTTGTAAGAGCTACATCCAATGATACCCAGTCAATATTATCCTCAGTCGCTGTAATTGCTCTTGGTGTAATGATATTTGTAATAAATGCCTTATTATCCTTCTCAAATGCCTCTTTCTTAAATCCTTCAGCAACTAACGCTAACTGACCAAAGTTTGAGTTAGAGTTGGTAATTGAAGCGTCACCACCATTTATTGCAGTAAAGTGTTTATTATATCCGATCGCAAATACAGACACAATTTGCATTATAGAATCATTTGTGATTGTAATATGACAGTTTTCCCAACCTTTACGATAAATTGCCTTTGGATCTAAATGATAAATTGTTGCAGGGTTTGTTGATGAAGATTTAGTTGCTAAAGCACCACCATCAGTTTTTGTAAATGATATTCCATCATAAGAACGATTTGTTTCATTATACTTAACGAAAGCGCGATCATCCTTTTGAAGTGAAACACCAGTAAACTGTGCAACAACCATTGATCTGAAACCAGTTGCCTTCGCACCATCTGCTTTCATTCCATTCATACCATAAACCGATCTCATAGAGAGGTTAAAGACATATGGTGAGGCACCAGAAACTGTGTCAGTTTCAATTGTTACCTCTGCATCTGTGGCATTACCTGGTGTCTGTAAAGTTTGATCAAATGATGGTAGTAAGTATGTAAATGTTTTACCGTCAACAACGGTGGCAACAAGAGTTGAGATATTATATGCCTGAGGATCTACTCCACCTATTTTTATCGGAGTATCAGTCGTTAACTTATGTGCTTTCTTTGTACGGACTGTAACTACGTTACTTAGATCAATACCATCTCCTGCTTGTATTGTGTCAATTGCGATTGGATCTGCAGCAAATGCTCCAACAATTTCAAATTCTGGTCTTTTGGGTTCAAATCCTTGAGGGTTAGTTGGGAACTTATCTGACGTAGCGATTGGACGAGTTGATGATTCATTGTAAGCGTTTGATAACTTACTGTAATACATTTGTAGGTCAGTTAGACCAGTAGATGTTACATTAACACCATCTGCGTACTCAAATATCGTTAACTTATGATGAGAGAATGTTGCATTTGCTTTATTCGATCCTGTTGTATCAGTTGGATCTGTATATACTTCTCCTCTACCATCAAAAATAGAGAATTGCCAAAAATAACAAGTACCAGTAATTCGAAATATTGCTGATGGAAGAACATTATCATCAGTTGGGTTTGGAACATATTTTGGTCTTATCTTTGTCTTTCTTAAGTCAAGTCCTACAACTGAAGTACCACGAGGAACTATGACTCCACCCTCGACTGAATTAAACTTATGTAAAATATTATTTGGATCTGATAAATCAAAGTTACTATTTAAATCAAGAAATAGTGCATCATTACTTTGTACAACACCATTTGTATTAACTAATTGATATACTGAACCTGATGATTGAATTGAAAATCCTGGTCTATTATCTATCTCATGATCTCCTGGCATCAAAAGAATTGTTGTTCTTTCAATTAAATCATTACCGTCTCCAGTCTGATATGAAAATCTTGCAGATTCTATCAGTGCTCTCTGTAAAGTCTTAAATGGTCTTGCTAATGAATTACCAGAGTTTGTTATGCTATCTGTTGCATCTAAATCACTCGGACTTACATAAAGGATTCTTCCTTCAGTGTTCTTTATGAAATTATCTAATTTATTCAGTGGCATGGTATGCTAATCTTCTTAAATTTCTCTATGTTCTATTTAGTTAGGTAAAAAATCAATATCTTTAACAAATGACGCAGAACATTGCTGAATCAACGTCTAGTGCTGAATAACTTTCGCCCCAAGTACCAGTTGAAACTTTAAAATTACTTGCATTTCTAACATTTGAACCTAACGAAAAATGTGGTTTTGCATTTCTACCAGTAGATCCAGTGATTACATAATTACCATCAGGCATATTATTGTCAAAAGTAAACGTATAAGTTCCAACACCTTCATCAGTATAACCAGCAATATTACCATCATCTAATAAAGTATTTGTTTCACCATTCCATAAAGCCCAAGCACGAACACCATATGCAGTCTGAACTGATCCAAAACCAGAATTAAATTGTAAGTCACCATTTGGTTTGATGCGAAGTCTTTCACCTAAATTATTACCTGAATTTGTACCAAAAATTATCGCAGTGGGCATTGAAGTTGAACTTACAGTTCCATCCGTTATTGCTGATAAAAATGCTCCCGGTTGAAAATTGGTTCCATTTGCTCCACCCCAATATATTGATCCCATAATATCACCATCTTGCAGTATGGTATTTTGACCTATTGTTGCATTTCTTGATTTTACAAACTCTAGATTTGCTGAAAATGTACTATCTGAAAAATCAGCAATTCTTATACCACCTTTTCTATCATTTCCGTGAAATTGATTTTGAGAGTTTAATTGTGTCTCTATTTGACCCGCACTTTCAGTATGTCCTTTTATTAACATTCCACCTGATGTGATGCGAACTCTTTCTTCTGGATTAGCACTACCATTAGGACTTGTTTCAAATAAAATTCTACCAGGCATATCACTGGTATCTCCACTGGTATCTGGTTCTCCATCAACTTCAAAGTGAATCCTTGCTGCTGTCTTAAAAGCAGATGCTGCACCACTATATCCTTGTGCATTAATTGTACCAAGATCATCATTATCTTGAACGACAGCTGGTGTTGCAGCACCTCTTGCTTTTTTGAAATTAATATTCACATCAGTAGCATCATCAACATTGGTGTGTAATGCGAGAGCACCATTAGTGTATTCTCTGAACATTCTTATATTACCTTTAACATCAACCTTAAACTCTGGATCTGTCATTCCTACACCAATCGAACCAGCTGATGTGATGCGAAGTATTTCATTACCCTCAGTTATTACTTTAAAATGCCCGTCTGAACCATTATCAACTACCTCTGCAGAACTATTACCTTCACTTATTTTATCATTTGCAACAGAAGGATCAATCGAACCTTTGAATGTACCATAATATTCATTAGCGGTCACAGACTGAGCCACTGAAACATTAGTCGCAGTTATAATACCTGAGAAAATTCCACTTGGAGCAGTTACAGAAAGTGCAGTTAAAGTGTCTGTAGAAGTGATACCATCAGATGTAATACGAAGTTTTTCATCACCTTGTATTTTGACAGCAAAATCAGTAGTATTCTCTACAACACCATAAAGAGTTAAATCTTTTAGTATCTCAACACTGTCATTGAACTGGGCATTATTGCCAATAATGTATTCTTCTGCCATTAGATTAACTTATCTCCTCCAACTTGTGTTCTGCTGAATGCTCTCTGTACAAAACTTCCAACACCACCAGTAACGTGACCAATTGCTTTCATAATATTTCCACCTTGACCACTTGCCTGTACCTTATTACCACTTAGATTGACTGTTTGAGATGCACTTAGACTTATATTTCTACCTGCTTTCAAAGATATATCCTCTCTTGCTTCAACGACAACATTAGATCCTTTAATTAAAATATTACCGTCTCCCTGACAAGTTATCTCAATACTTCCTTTCAATGTTGCGATTTCAATACCCACATCACCTTTTGTTTTACGACCAGATACAATTTCTATGTCTTTCTCATTGTGGCACATAAATTTACCTGATTCATCCAAGGCTGTAAATTGTCTTGAATTATCATCGGTAACCGCATACTGAAGAAAAACATTTGTTCCTTTTTCACCCATTTGTGGGTTATTTACATCTATTCTAAATTTAGGACCAAAACTTTCAATGATCCTTTGTTCATGATTTTGATTCTTTCTTTCTGACATTAGTATCCTCCTCCCGATGATGGACTACTTGGTGGAGTATATGATGATCCAGACGTATCAGTCATATCAGTATCACCAATTCTTTGTACTTGTGTTGTAGGTGTTGTGCTTGTCATTGTCATTGCAGTATCAACTGCTCTTGCTGTTCTAAAACTTTCTTGAGGCGTATCATATATTATAGCATCATTTTCTGAATGTGATGCACCTGTCATCTTTACACCATTGGGCATTATATGATATGCACCAGTATATGCTTTACCGTTGATGTAACCCACAATATTATTAATATTGGGACTGATACAATCAATTACCTGAACAATATCACCCTGTGGTGTAAGTGGTAATCTTCCAAGTATTGGTCTAATTGAAGCACTGCTGCCTGTTTTAGAGGTTATAGTGATAATAGGAAGGTTATCTACTTTGAGATTATTTAGTGGTTTTGCGTCAATGATTCTACCATTCTGTATGACTACATCATACTCTATATCGTTATCATCCTTAACCACAACATCCTCATAATCAAAACCAGTATTCAATATACTTGTATCTACCACCCCAATTGGTATATTATCTGAGTTAATCGCATCACCATCATCGCTTGGAGACATTGGATAATTTTCTCCACCTGAAAGAATATTTACATTTACAATCTGTCCATATGTTGGTGAATCTGGATTAAAGTCAACAACTGCCTCACCAACAGCACCATATCCTAAATTACAAGGATCTTCAAACGTTATTAATGGTGGAGTTGTAAAGTAACCAAGACCAGGATCTGTTATCTCCACGCCAATTAAACTTCCAGTGCGACTTAAATCAGCAGTAACGTCAGATAAACCCTCAGTATTTTTAACGATACCACCTAAAATTGCCTTACCTGCTCCACCAAGTCCATCTCCACCAAAAATATTTACAACAGGAGGTCCACAGAAATCGACATTTGCACAGTCTGGTTTAATAAATGGAGTGCCTCCTGAATTAGAATTTAAATTATTCAATACGTTATCTAATGCTCCATTCACATCAAATGGTTTTTTAGCATTTCCACCTGACTTGCGAGATAAAACTTTACCTGCACATTTATTATTCTGTTGATTACAATCAATGAATGCACCTGCTGACTTAAATAAATCAGATGAACTCCTTAAAACATCTTGCACTTTAAATGCCGGTCCTAATATAGATGCAAGACCATCTAAAACTCCATCTAAACTTGAAGAAATTTGATTTATAATTCCGTCTAACAATGATGATGCAAATTGTTCTGCAACACATATTCCATTATTAGCAACTGATAGTAATGCATCATTAAGTAAATCTTGTATTGTTTTACCTAATCCTGAGACAATTTTACCTGGCAAACAATCAATTACACCTTCCATCCCTTTAACGCCAGGTATCATTCCTTCCTGTGCAGCAATACCAGCTCTTTTTGCAATACCAGCATTTTGAGTTGCAGCTAAGGTAACTCCATATACTTTATTATATAATGAGTCTAATCCACCCTGAAGTTCAGGCACCATCTTTTCATATAATTTACCCATCATATTTGAAACAAGACCATTCGTTAATTTTTGAATCTTTGCTGTTGCCTCTGCTACATCACCTAGAAAATCAGTTCCACTTTCAACTGCAGCAAATAAATTATCTAATGTGCCTGATATTTCAGTTAAAAAATTATCATTACAATCATTTGCAGGTATAAGAGTGGCACCAAGTGTGCTTGAAGTTGATATTTCTTTTGGTCTACCTTCCTCCTTTTGTTTGTTTATATTTTCTATTTTTTTCTCGTCAACATTTCTTGTAGATTTCGCACTATCTTTCTCATTTTCATTTGTTTCTGTATTTGCTAGTGTGCCCTCTGGTGGTTTAACCTTACTGGTGTATCCGGTGAAAGGTGCGAAACCTATTGATGCAGCAGCATTTGAAACATCTTTTGTTTTTCCAAACGCTCCAAATATGACTGGTAACTGTGCATTATCACCGTCTAGGAAAAATCCCATGACTACATCACCTGGTCTTAACCTGACCGCAGTCACAAAATTAGCACTACCTGTACCCGAAGTAGGTGGTAAAAGAACTGATGCATATGGCAAATCTTCATCAGGTAATTCTTCTTTACTAAAGGGATGATAACCTAATATTCTAACCTTATAACGGTTTCCCCATCCTTCACCTTTAGTTTGTTTACCTGAAGATTCTATTGGTGCGATCTGTCCAACCCACCAACGAAAATTATCTCTTCCTATAAAATTACTTTGTATTAATGATTGATCTATCATGTTTCTCCAAATGCATCTCTAACTAATTTCATTGATGTAAAAGACCGATCAGGATCAAAATGATGACACAATTCCTTTATTATGTATTTACCACTTGTCTCTTCATCAAATCTTTCAGAGTCCTCCCTTGAAATCTTAGGAAATTTAAGTGTAATAATATCACCAGCACGAAGATTAGTATTACAAGGAACAGTTACACTTGCCAATTGTGTAACTAAAATATTATATCTCATAGCAGTCTGTGCTTGGTATTTTGTTGGATCTGCGTTTTCTTGTTTAGATACATCGGGATCAATTGTACCACGATCTATAACTTGTGAAAAAGCACGACTTGGTATATCTTTCAAAGTTAAATCAGAATCTTCTGATATTTGTGGTAAGGTAATTTTATTTCCTAGTTTATCAATACCTGCCTCATCAAACTTAAATATTTTTTGTTTCATTTGAAAATTCAGAGGATCAAAAGTTAATCTCACAGAGGAGTATGTGCCTAATCTTAATTTTTCAAGTAAATTTTGATTTTTATCAAAACCATAATTTAATATTCTAAAATCATTATTGGTTTCAGTTGAACTTTGATTAATCTCTGTGTAGGTATATGTTGCTTTTGATTCTTGTTGAGTTAAATTTTCAATTGATTTAAATTTAAAACCATCCTGAGTTTGATAAAATAAAAATCCTGCGGTCTTATCTCCTGATTTGTTAGGTACAGATTTTGACGCTAACCAAACTAATGTAGTAAATGGTTTTCTCAAATTCCCTATGAATTTATAATCATTACTCGTATCATCTACCTCCATTCTATCATTATCAGTCACTAAAATATTCTTAAGAATACTACTGACAGATGTGCTTATTTTTGATGAATATTTTTTAACAACTCTTGTGGTTTCGTTTGTTATTGCCTCTCTTGATACAAGATTTAAAAGAAAACTCTCACGTTGTGATTCAGATATTACATCAGTTATAGATGATACATATAAATTTCTTTCAGGATCAGAAAAGTCGAGTCCCTTTTTCTCTTCTCCCTTCCCAGTTTTTCCCTGATCTAAAATCTTCATAGATAATCTTTCACCACCACGAAGGGGTAGACCATTATATATTGATTGTCTCTCTTTTTTTCCTTCAACTGCAACCGAGTCACCTGTATTTACAACTCTCACTTTTGCTGTAATTGTAGGAGAAAATAAGTCCTCAAAATAATCAATCGCAATTGTACCAAGTTTGATATCAATAGACTTTGATCTATCGTTTGATTCAAGAATTAATTCTTCGTAGAGTGATGCTTCTGATGCTGACATTATGTGTACGCTGCGTCGAGTAAAAGATTTTCCTTAATAGTATTATTTAACTGTTTTTCAACCACGATCAAACCTGATGAACTATTAGATTGTGCGGTAACAACAGGTTGTTTTGCTATAATATTATCAACAACTATATTTTTATTCATTGTTTTAGGTGTGATAGAACTAGTTAAATCTGAATATTTTCGTTTTTGAATAAATTTACTACTATCCGCAGTTATATTTTTCATGCTATCTGTAAGCGTTCCCTTTGCTTTTTTAAATTGCTCTACATAACCTCCATCACCAGATTTAAATGTTTTACCATCTAATGTTTTAATATTAACATTACTACCTTGTTCGCTTGTAGTTTTAATATATTTCTTCTTTTTCTTAAACTCTTGCACTTTTACGTTTTCAGAATTATCTTTCTTATTCATCACTTTCTCTGGATTTACTACCTTTTTTTCATCACCAGTCTTAATGTTTGCATCTAACCCAGCTTTTTTTAACTCATCTTTTCCTTTTGATATTTTATCATTAAAATCTGTGCTCAAAGTATTAGTATCTTTTGACAAAGTATCTGTTTCAGTGCTGACTTCGCTTAGTTTGCTGTCACTTTCACTTATTTTTTTCTGAGCATCACCTTGTTGTGCTTTTGAGTCACCTGCAAATCCTGATTTTGCAAGTTTATTGGGATCTTCTTTTTTCTTTCCTCTTATTATATTCAATCCACCTTTTATTTTATCAATCATATTTGTGAATCCATCTTTCAATCCAGTAATTTTTTCTTTTATTTTTTCTCCTATTTTTGAAAAATCAATATTCTTTAATTTATTAATTACATTACCAATAATATCCTTAATACCACTAAAAAATTCACCAAACGATCCAAATAATCCAACTATTTTATCGTAGATGTCTTTTATTTTTTTTATCACTCCTTTGACAGAATCAATTATCTTTGGTAAATTAACAACAACCCAACCAACAATAATCGTAGATATGAAACTAATTAATCTTTGTAATATACCACCACCCCTAGACATTGTTTTTTTTGCGGATGGTTTTTGTTTAGATTTCTTTGTCTGCTCTAATGATTCCTCTTCTTCCCTTCTTTTATCTTTTTCTAGTTTTTTCTTTCGTGTCTTTTCTTTTGATATGAAAGTATCTTTGTTTATTTTTCTTTTTTTAACTACTGTTTTTTTGACATTACCTGCAATTTTCTTTGATTTTTTTAATACAGTTCCACCTTTCCTCATCGCCAACTTACCACCTTTGGCGATTGCTCCACCTGCCCTTCCAAGCATGGTTCCTAATCTTAATGCTGCTGCTGCGATTGCCATTTATAATACCACCCCATATTGTGTTTGAGAGTATGTTGAATAGAAATTAGTTGCATCTGATGATGCAATTAGAGGAACATTTGTTTGATCTCCAGACTTTAAAGATTGATCAGCTTGATTTTTTTGGTCTAAATTATTGATTGTTATTTTAGGATCAGTATTAATTTCTCCTAAATTTTTTTCTTTGGTCGAACTAGAAATATTTACATCTTTTGAAGAGACTGAACTAATTTTAGAATTATTTGAAGATGTGGGTGTTATTTCACCTCCTTCACTTGATGAACCTGAATATGTGCCTGAATATTTTTCTTTTATTTTATTTTCCGATTCTTTTTTTAATCTATTCGTTTCTTTATCATATGCATTGCTTTTAGAAAAATCTTTTGACTGTTTGGCTGCCGATTTCAATCTATCTCCTTCTGATTTCCTTTCAGCGTCTATGTTTGCCTTCGCATCTTTTATCTCTTGATTTTTTTTCGATGTAGAGTCTTTGATACGTTTCTCTTCCACCATATATGCTTCTCTCGCAGATCTTTCTTTTTCAGTCAAATTTTCAGTTTTTACAAATACCTCTTTACCATCACGCATCACACGAGCTCCATCTTTTTTAAATGCTTTTATACCTGCATCTCTCAACATCTGTTTGTTCTTATGTCTTGCTTTTTCAGCATCTTTACCACCTCTTCCTATTTGAAATATTTTTTTAATTCCTAGTATTGCTGCCCCTACACCAGCAGCAATCGCCAATGTAATTAAACCTGGTGGTGATAATAAAAATCCTATAATTGCTGAACCAACTGTTGCGATTACTGCGATTACTTTTGCTATTATTGCTGGTAGTGCCAATATCCCTACATTCATTGCAAGAAAAATTCCACCCACAATACCAAGACCTGCAAGAACATTCATTCCAATACTCTTAAGTTTTTCCTTATCACCATCCATAAACGCTTGGATTGCTTTCAATCCCTTATTTGCCAACCATCCTGTGAAAATGAGCGAAAACGCTTCCATTAATCGTGATAAAATTCCTTTTGCCTTTTCTCCAACTGCCTTAACAGGTGAGAGTAAAGAAGTTTTTAATCTTTCTGGAACCTTTTCTAATAATCCTTCTTTTTTCTTTCTTTCTTCGTTTTCTCCTTCTAATAGTTGTTGACGATTTTCTTTTGATTGTTGTTTTTTCTTCTCTTCTGCATCAGTAATTATGATGGATTGTAATTTTTTTATTGTCTCTTGAATATTGGCAATAGACTTCAATACTGAATCCATATTTTGTTGAGGTTCAACCTTAGTAACTTCAGATTTTCCGAAAACTTTTTTTGGATTTATTGTTCTTTTTTTTAACTTCTCTTTAGCATTTATTTCTGCTTGTATTTGAGCAACAGATTTCTTTGACTTTCTTCTTTTTGCTGCTCTTGATTCACCACCACTATCTACTTGCTCCTTTAAACTTCGCAATCGTGTATCGTCTTGCGAGTCCATGAGTTTAGTAACATTTATTTTGGGTAGTGTTTTTGCCACTATGAATTACTTTGTTGTTGTTTTAAATTTTCCTCTTCAATATACTGTTCTAAGAGAGCAACATATATATCTTTTTCCCAAGGAATCATATTTTCAATCTCTGTCAAAGAGTATTTATGGTGTTGCATCAAGGCAAAGTTA
>MDTC01079545.1_pt1 | contig 15067 bp, 10 predicted proteins | sample 811181 | NCBI WGS metagenome assembly MDTC01 (sample SAMN05326644, study PRJNA326480) | marine metagenome | isolation source: seawater | place: Pacific Ocean: North | collected 2011 | reverse complement strand
GTCCGCACCTCATATTCAGCTGTTTCAAACCATGTGGCGGGATCCATAGCGCCGATAACCACATCCAGTATGTTCGTAGGGTCTGAAACAGGTGTTGACCACTCTGAAAGCAAGGTGTTCATGCTGAATTGTTCGCCGCGCCATTCCATGGAGCCAATGTCAGTTACTGACGCTGTCACCCACGCTTTATCCTTCCATTCAATTACCCCTCCGAAATCCATGGCCCAACCCTGGCCAACGGGCCCCCACATTCTCAATTGCTCAAATCCACTTGGAAGACCACCAGAAAGAGCCGCGATGCTGGACACATTAAATCCATTTGAAAAAGCCCCAAAAGCGTCAAGCCCATCATCGGTGTTTTTAACTGAGAAGTAACCATTTCCAAGAAGAAGTCGACCTGACACTCCTGTGTGTATGATTAGGTCATCGAGGCGCCATGCTTTCGATAATCCAACGCAATGGCTTCGATGCCAAGAAAAACCAAGCTGCGTATCCCCTAGTATTTCTGACAAGACGGCATCCCCGTCGAGGTTCAATCCACCGACGAAACCCAACAAATCGTCCAATGAAAATTCACCTTCATTTGGCACGGTGTCCCCTTCAGAGGTCAAGAAAGCGTCAAACCAGTTAGTCCACTGCTGTGCTCCACCCTGCACAAGAAGACCAAGTGTTTCTTCGCTAAAAAAAGCCTCTGCTTGAACATGTTGGGTATTGGAGTACGCCACTCCCAATGTATTCCATTTTTTCGCCCAGGCGGCAGATACAACGTCAGCATTGACTGCAATGTGCTCATTGGACAGCAAATCGACGTAATCACTCCATTCTTGTGTGTCCCAGGCATTGGTCTCCCCTTTCGTGCGGTTCCATATTCCGTTCCAAACGTCTTCTCTTTCTAAAACAGATGAGCTAACGCGAGCGCCTACTTCAAAACCTCCTATCGTAGATTTCCAGTTATCTTGGAGCAATGGCGAGAAAGTGAGATGACTTGGATTCCACCCAAGCGAACGGTAATCTCCTGACAGCGCCATAGGGGTGCCCCCGGTCCCAGTCGTGAGGTAACGATTTTGAGCTGTCCCTTGGAGAACCAATACAAGGAAGCCCAATAGGAAGGCATTTCTTAGTCTCAACTCATCACCATCATAGGTTGATGCAACAAGCTCAAATGCCTTCGTGATCAAACGGGAATGTTCCAGTGGTGTCGGTCATCTATGCGTCCTCGTCTGATGCCATCAAGTTCATTCAACAAGCGCGACGATACAGAAGGCTCAGTCGCAAGCATAGGGTAATTGATGCCATCGATTCCAATCTCTTCAATGGGCTTAATTGTTGCCGCAGTGCCGACACCGAAAGCTTCAGTTACATATCCATTGGCAAGACCATTGCGCAATTCTTCTACTGTAATTCTGCGTACTTCTACAGGAATACCCAAATCTTTCGCCAATTGCAGCACAGAGTCTCGGGTAACCCCATCCAAAATGGTTTCGCTTTTCTTCGGGGATACTATCTTCCCGTTAAACACGAACATCGCATTCATGGTTCCGCTTTCCTCAATGTATTCGTGCTCCTTAGCGTCAGTCCAAATTAGTTGGTCGTATCCTTCTTTTCGGGCGAGCATGGAAGGATAAAGCGAGCCTGCGTAGTTCCCTGCTGCTTTGGCGTAGCCGGTTCCGCCTGCAGCAGCTCGGGTGAACGTACGTTCAACTTTGACTCGAACGGCTCCTTTGTAGTAGGCACCGACTGGGCACGTAAAGATGCTGAATGCATACTTGTCACTTGCCTTCACCCCGACGTATGAGTCCGTGGCAATCATGAAAGGCCGGATGTACAAGGATGCATCTTCGCCGCTTGGCACCCAATCTTTGTCCAGCTCCACGAGGGCTGCAATAGCCTCCATGAAGACATCCTCCGGCACGGTCGGCATGCACATGCGGGTGGCCGACTGGTTGAAACGGGCAATGTTCTTCCCCGGACGAAATAGTGTTACCTCTCCTGATTGGGAACGGTAGGCTTTCATTCCCTCAAATATGGCCTGACCATAATGAAACACCATAGTGGCCGGGCTCATAGTAAACGGACCATAGGGCTCAATCTTACCGCGCTGCCATTTCCCATCTTCGTACTCCATCACAAACATGTGATCGGAAAATACGCGTCCAAAATCAAGGTCGTTTAAATCAACTTGAGAGAGCCGCGAGGTCTCTGTCTGGTGGATTTCAAAGGATGGGGGTGTATCTATCATCATCAATGTCTGCCGTCTATCATTTAGCGCAGTGCAAAAGTCGGTTTTTCAACTCCATTGTCCAAATTACCAGGGCCAATTGACCAGATTTAACTATTGGTGGAACAGGAACCGATTGGGGCTGACAAAACCTGATTTTACGGCATACATCACCATAGCTGCTGTATTGTTCACCCGTAATTTCTGCATGATGTTCTTACGATGCGTATTTACAGTATGACTTGAAAGGAACAGTTTGTCAGCAATTTGCACATTGGTCAATCCCTCGGAAATCAGGGTTAGGACTTCGATTTCTCGATTGGAAAGTGCCACGGGGTCGCAGGATGCATCGGCCGACTCCAAGTCATCAACAGGGATGCCATCCGCTTCTATGGCAGCCAGTATTTGTCCACAAAAAAACGTTCCACCTTTGCTCGTTTCATCGATAGCTTCAAGCACCTCGTCCATGCTGCAATCTTTCTTGACATAGCTCGTTATCCCCGCTCGCAAAGCATGTACGATGCTTTGGCCACTGTGCGCTGCTGTAATGGCGAGCATTTTCAACCCTGGATACTTCCGTTGGCAAGACAACACATTATCGACGCTGAATTTTGGCGCCATGCAATCGATAATGATCAGGTCAGGCACATTCGCTTTTAACAAGCTTGCCAATGCTTCACCGCTCTCTGCCTGTATGACCGATTCAACATTTCCTCGCTTGATCAGTATATGTTCAAGCCCGTGTCGAAAGACAGGGCTGCTATCAGCGATGACGACGGTACCGAGCATAAGAACAAAACTATGCTATTTGGAATCATTCCAAATAGCTTGCTGAAGGTTTTTCTCCAGGTATTAGGCGAATGCGCATACCTTCTTTGGCCAATCGAACATTAGGATGGAAACACTCAGCCTCTTTGAGAACACGTCCTTCGTCACGATACCGAGAGGACAAATGCCCCAATATGAGCAGTTGTGCGTTGGCCTCTCGACCCAATTTGGCCGCTTCCTGCGCAGTACTGTGACCTGTAGATTTCGCAGTTGACGACATGTCATGTAAAAACGTCGCCTCGTGGTACAAAACATCCGCTTCTTGCGATGCGACCAAGACTGAATCGCATGGACGGGTATCGCCGCTGTATGAGTAGGAAATTGCAGGTTTAAGTGGCTCGCAATGGTCGGTAACTTGAAGCACCTCGCCTGTAGCGCGAGTCAACTCATTGCCCGCTTTCAAACTCAAAATTTCACTGCGCAGCAGATGATGCGAGGCAATGCTCTCTTTGCGAATCTTGTGCGTGGTCGGGTGATGTGAAAAGGTAAATCCGTAAGCCTCGATGCGGTGCTTTACGGGGAAGCTTCGCACGGCATTATCGCCCCAGGCAATTACCGGAATTCCTTTGGAATCCGCGCAGTTTGTGTATTCTATGGGAAAACGAATGTGCGTCTCCGTCAAGTTTAAAGCCTGAAACACGTAATCCTTAAGGGCGATGGGACCGGCGATTCGCAGTGGACGCTCGCGGCCGAACAAGTTCATGCTACCGAGGAGCCCAGGCAAACCAAACACATGATCTCCGTGCAGGTGAGAAATACAGATTAATTCAATTTTTTGCAGCGGAATCTTGTACTTACGGATGTTGGTCTGCACTCCTTCACCGCAATCCAATAAAATCCACTTACCGTGCCAATTGATTGCTTGCGCAGTTGGCGCGTGTCGAAGTGTAGGCGTCGCTGCCCCACAGCCAAGAATGGTGACTTCGAATTGCACAAGTCAACCGCAGTTATCGATGGCCCAGATTAGTGCTGGACGATCACTCGGCGAGTGCTGATTCCGCTTGCATCGTTGTGAACAACAAAGTAGAGCCCATTTGCCCAACTTCCAGTACCCACGGCAACCTTGTCCGCTGCTTGACTTGCATTCACTGGCATGGATTGACCGGCAACATTATACACCTCTACCCAAGCATCGGGAGAAGCCTTTTGAATCGTCAAAACATCATCTGCAGGGTTCGGATAAACAATCCAATCGTTGTTTTCCACAGTTCCTACCTCGCTAACAGGATCGCCTACGACATCCAAGATGTATCCGGCGAATGAATACGGTTGTGCGACTCCTACACCGAAGACCGTTACCCATGCAGCCACATCCAAACTCATTTGGAATACACCTCCGGATGTTGGTGTGCCCTCCAGCGATGCACAATACTGCTCCCCGGCAATCAATGCACAAGGATTAGGAGAAGAACCTAGGTTATTACACACAATCTCAAGGCCAATGTCTTCCAAGGTGTATTGTGCAAGCGTTGTGGTATCTGTCAATACTACCTCCGTCAAGATGACCGAGTCCAAAGGAAGTTGGAACAAGGGGTCAATGGCCGAGGCGTCAGTTGGAACCAAGACGTGAAAAACATCTGCATATGCGACATCCACATACGCCGTGTCAAATTGCTCACCAATGGAAGCGTCAGGCGACGCTCCCCATTCGGATTCGCCAAAATCAAAATCAGGTTCACATTGTGCTTGTGCGTTGAGTACCGTGAGTACCGCTGCGAAAAGAGTAAAGTATTTCATGTGTACGGAGCTTAATCGTTGTCGGAAGTGTTTAGTTCGGATTCAGTGATTTCCATCACCAGTAAGTCGAACCCTTCAGATGCAGTAGGCACTATAGTTAAGACCTTATCTAGTTGACTAATTTGAACTAGTTTCTCCACCGAGGGTTGAAGACCCGTCAACACAAAATGCCCTTCTGCATCACGGCATTGTCTGTTGCCAATAAGAACCGCACTCAACCCCGAACTATCGCAGTAGCGAGATTCAGACAAGTCCAAGACCATGTATTTCGTCCCCTCTTTAGAAACACGTACGAGCTCGCCTTTGAGTTCAGGTGCATGCAAAGCATCTAACTTCTCCACGTGGGAGGTCAGGATTGCGATTTGATCGCGGATTTCAGTTGTGAACTTCATGAATCAATTGTATGCTGTAAATATAGAAGAATCGAGCTTCACTTGTTCGATGCCAACAGATAAAGGACCGCCATGCGAACGGCAACTCCGTTCTCTACTTGGTCTAGAATAATGGCATGTTTGCTATCCGCCACAGCACTGGTAATCTCCACCCCGCGGTTAATCGGGCCCGGATGCATGATTGTAATTTCCTTGTTCAATCGATCCAGGCGCGCTCTATCCAGTCCAAAACCGGAAGCATATTCCCGGAGGGTTGGAAAATATGGGACCGAGCTATCGTCTTGCCTTTCAAGTTGAATCCGCAACATATTGGCGACGTCACACCACGCTAGTGTATCATCCAAATCGTGACTAACCTCTACCCCCATTGTGCCGATGTGCTTCGGAATTAGCGTTTTGGGGCCGCAAACGCGCACATGAGCACCGAGCAACTGCAGACACAAAATATTGCTGATGGCCACGCGAGAGTGCCTAATATCGCCAACGATTGCTATTTTCTTTCCACGGACGTCCCCTAACCGTTCCGTCATGCTGAAGGCATCCAACAGCGCCTGAGTGGGATGCTCGTGGGTACCGTCGCCCGCATTGACGACGATTGTATCTACTTTATTGGCCAGAAATTGAGGAGCTCCAGGATGTGGGTGACGCATGACAACCAGATCGACTTTCATAGCCAAAATGTTATTCACGGTGTCCACGAGGGTTTCGCCTTTCTTGACCGAGCTGCTCGCAGATGAGAAGTTAACTACATCCGCGCTCAATCGCTTTTCAGCCAATTCAAAGGATAGGCGGGTCCGAGTTGAATTTTCAAAAAACAGATTCGCGATGGTCAAATCCCGCAAAGAGGGAACCTTCTTTATCGGACGATTTATTACTTCCTTGAATTCCTTCGCTGCTTGAAATATGAGTTCAACATCACTGAGGTTTAGGCCACGAATGCCGGTGAGGTGACGAACGCTGAGGTGATTCATTCCGGCTTTTTGTTCAGGAGCATAACACTGCATTTATCTGAGCCCTTCACATGCGACACTTGAACGTATTCGCAATCGATGCTATCGATTCTTTTCCCAACGTATTGGGGCTCTATGGGTAGCTCACGCTGGAAACGCCGATCAACTAAAACGAGGAGTTGAACTGATTGCGGACGGCCATGGGCAAGCAATGCATCCATACCCGCTCGGATGGTTCTTCCTGTAAAGAGCACATCATCTACGAAGATCACATTCCTATTCTCGACCAGAAAGTCCATGTGTGTTGAGGATGGACTTAATGGCTTTTCCCTTCTTCGGAAATCATCACGGTGAAAAGTCACATCCAACCCTCCGCAGTTCACAAGCACGTCCGGAAGAAGTTCATGCAAACGGCGCTGTAGCACTTGTGCAAACCAGTAGCCTCGAGGTTGAAGGCCAATAAGATCGGAGTGATTGAAATCATGGTGTTCGAGCAGCTGGTGTGCCAACCGGTCAACAACACGCTCGAAAAGCGTTTCATCCATGAGGACTTGTGAAACCATCGCCTGTAAAGATACGGGCAAAGAAAAAGGGAAACCCACTGGGCCTCCCTTTTTTCCTTAAACGGAAGATTTGAATTAGCTCTCCTCTTCCTTCGTCTCTTCAGATGCATCTGCTTCGTCAGCCTTTTTAGCCTTCTTTGCAGGCGCCTTCTTAGTAGCAGGCGCTTTTTTCGCTGTGGTCTTTTTCGCTGCAGCCTTTTTCGCTGGCTTCTTTGGCTCTTCAACTGCTTCTTCGGATGCTTCCGTTGCTTCAGGTGCTTCCGTTGCTTCCGTTGCTTCAGGTGTTTCAGGAGCTTCAGGTGCCTTTTTCTTCGCAGCCGCTTTTTTGGTCGGAGCCTTTTTTACTGGCTTCTCCTCCTCCTTCGGCTTCTCAGCGGGCACAACGTCGTCACTGTCATTCATTTGCTCCTTCAAAGCGCTCAAAACGTCGAGATCACCAAATGTGCTGCGTTCAACGCTCGCATTTACCTCATTCATCATGCGGTTATTACCGGTGCCTGTTCGGGGCTTTCGCTCCTTGGCTGATGCTGCTGCGGTGGGTGCTTCTTCGAAGGTACGCGTGTGGCTGACCGTTATTCGCTTCGCGTTTCGGTTGAATTCGAGTACTACGAAATCAACTGCCTCTTCAACAGCGACGTTTGATTCGTCTTCCTTTCGGAGGTGCTTAACATGGCAGGAACCTTCTAGCCCGTATGGCAAAGCCACTACTGCTTGGTTGCCGTCCATCTTCACTACCGTTCCGGAATGCTTCGATCCAACAGCGAAAATGGTCTCAAACACCTCCCATGGATTCTCCTCAAGTTGTTTGTGACCGAGGCTCATGCGACGGTTGTCCTTGTCAAGTTCTAAAACAACTACTTCAATGTCGTCTCCGACGCTGCAGAATTCAGAAGGATGCTTGATTTTCTTGGACCAGCTGAGGTCTGAAATGTGAACCAAACCATCGATTCCCTCCTCAAGTTCGACAAACAAGCCGAAGTTGGTGAAGTTGCGTACGATGCCTTTTTGCTTCGAGTTAACAGGGTAACGCTGGTCGATTTCTGCCCAAGGGTCTTGTTTCAATTGCTTCAATCCCAGAGACATCTTACGGTCTTCCCGATCGATGTTTAGAATGACGCATTCTATGTCGTCTCCCACACTCAAGAAGTCCTGAGCACTTCGCAGGTGCTGAGACCAGCTCATCTCGGATACGTGCAGCAACCCTTCCACACCAGGTGCGATTTCTACAAAGGCTCCGTAATCAGCTATAACAACGACTTTTCCTTTTATCCGACCGCCTTCTACGAGGTCCTCGGTCATTGAATCCCAAGGGTGAGCTGTTAATTGCTTCATGCCGAGGGCAATACGCTTCTTGTCATCATCAAAGTCGAGGATAACAACGTTGAGTTGCTGGTCGAGATCAACCAGCTCTTCTGGGTGATTTACGCGTCCCCATGACATGTCGGTGATGTGCACCAATCCGTCGATTCCACCAAGATCTACGAACACTCCGTAAGACGTGATGTTTTTGACTGTACCCTCGAGTACTTGGCCCTTTTCCAAGCCACTGATAATTACGCGTTTCTGCTCCTCGAGTTCAGCTTCGATGAGAGCCTTGTGCGATACAACGACGTTTTTGAATTCTTGGTTGATCTTTACGACCTTAAAATCCATTTGCTTTCCGACGTAGATGTCAAAATCTCGGATGGGTTTGACATCCACCTGAGAGCCGGGCAAGAAGGCCTCAATACCAAACACGTCAACGATAAGACCACCTTTTGTGCGGCACTTGACATCACCTTGGATGATCATGTCTTTTTCTTTCGCTTCGTTGATTTTGTCCCAAGCGCTGAAGATTCGTGCTGTGCGATGTGACACCACCAATTGTCCATTTTTATCCTCTTGTCTTTCAACGAAAATGGGCACAACGTCTCCCTCCTTCAATTCGGGATTGTACCGAAATTCACTTGCATTTACAATGCCCTCTGACTTATAACCAATGTTGACTACGACTTCCTTTTTGGAAATCGACACAACCGTTCCTTCAACGACTTCCTTTTCTTGAATCAAGTTCAACGAATTCTCGTACGTTGATTCTAAGGACGAGCGATCTTCTGCGCTGTAGTCGTCTGTGTCCGCCTCAAAAGCGTCCCAATCAAAGTCGCCTGGTTCAGCAAGCGCAGGTCGCTCGGTCATCACTTCACGCTCTGCTTTTACTTCTGGTGCAGGAGCTTCTGTAGCTTCTGGTGCTGCAGCCTCCTCTGTAGCTTCTGGTGCAGGAGCTTCTGTAGCTTCTGGTGCAGCAGCCTCCTCTGTAGCTTCTGGTACAGGAGCCTCTTCTGTAGCTTCTGGTGCAGGAGCCTCTTCTGTTGCTTCTGGTGCAGGAGCCTCTTCCGTAGCTTCTGGTGCAGGAGCCTCTTCCGTAGCTTCTGGTGCAGGAGCCTCTTCCGGAGATGCTTCAGCTGCTGGTTCGACTTGATCTTTGGGGGTTGCAGTTTTACCTGCTTGCGGAGCTTTGTTTTCTTCTTGCTCTGCGGGTTGCTGGGTTTCTTCGCTCATGGCAGTGCCCAGGGGTTTTGTATTCTGTTTCAGGACAAAAACAGAAAAATGGATATTCACTCCGTGTCCTCAGAGCTTAAAATCGAGTGCAAAAGTACAGGAAAACGCAATAAGTACCTAATGGTGCAGGTCTTAAAGAACCTGAAGTTTAATTGCCGCTTTTACTACGCGTCCACCACGCTGTGCTACGAGTACATAAGTTCCAGTTGGGAGATCGACGTGCCAAGCACCTTTTTTGTCGAAAACCCGAACCAAGTTGCCGTTCATATCATAGGCATTGACAGCTTCCTTCAAGTGCACTGTCCCCCCTGTCAGTACAGGATTTGGATAACACGTGAGGGGGACTAACATTTCTTCTGCAATGCTGTTTGCTCCGTTGCTTGCATTGGGAGTTGGTATAAAGAACTCAACCCAATCAGGATGTGCATCGAACTGACGTCCCCAAGAGCGATCTTGCATAACACCAGGCATAAATACAGAATCTGCTACAGAGAAACCATCTGGAGATCGCAGGGCAAGAGGTTCACCCAACGAGCTCAATTTAAAATTCATGTGATTCCAGCCTTGAGACCCGTCTTCGTCAGCAAAAAGCATGACAAAACCACCCGGAGGGATGATGGTTGAGTCCCCTGCCGTTGCTGGCACCTGCCATTTCATTGGTCGGTCCAATCGATCAGACATGAAATAACCGGCAATGTCAATGGCGGACGAAGTAGGATTGTGCAGCTCTATCCAGTCATCAAATTCGCTTGTATCGTCGACATAGGTGATGAAGTTGTCGGACTGAGCTTCATTGATCACCACATTGGCAGGCGTGATGATTTGAAGCGCATTGGTCACGCGTGGTGTCGGGATGTTGAAATTAGTCCACATGGGCGAACCGTCAGTGCTTCGACCGCTGCTGATTCCTTCGCTCAGATCATTGTCAAACGCAACTTCATCAACGACTGAACCGTCATTGCCTATTAACCGCAAGGTTCCACTTCCATTGGGCTCCCACCCAAGGTGGTTTGACCCTAAACTCGGCGCCCCATCCATCCAGAAAATTTGAAATCCTTCCGCTTCAATCGTCGTCCTCCAAGGCTCGTTGTTGTTGAACAAGTGTGATTGTCCATTCAACTCCAGTTGATACCCTGAAAGGTTCACCTGAAAATCATTGGGATTAAACACCTCAATCCACGGGCTGTAATCAAACCCTTCATCGAATACAGTAGCCGCGTTGTTCGACTGGTATTCGTTGATATACAGCGTACTGACCGGAAGTTCTATGATAGTGTTTGGCGCATCCGGAGTAGGGACGTTGAAATAAATCCAATTGTCGCATCCGTCACAAGCACGCCCTAACGATATGTTGGATTGGGAAATGCCGAATGTGATGCTATCGATAATTGTTTGTCCGTCGGGATCAACTAGGAAAATAGTCTCGCCTTCACTGCTCAACTTAAAGTTCGTGTGATCCTCCCCTTGTTGCTCATCGTCATCACACCAAACGCGAATATGCCCCCCTGGAAGGATTGTCGTTAATCCTGGGTTGGTTGGCGGAAAAACCCACTTATTCAAGGTGTCAGGGTCGTCGCTCAGGTGATACCCCTCTAAGTTCAGGATGCCACCTGCGTTGTATATCTCAATCCAGTCCTCAAATTGAAAAAAATCATCGTAGTCAAAGGACGAATTTCTCGAAAGCACTTCATTTAACATCACAGACTGAGCGCTGCTTGCTCCCATCCCTGTGCAGCAAGCCAGGATCATTATAATCCAATTCCTGATCATCATCATTCGTATAACACTTCGATTTCAGCATCGGTGAAGCCACGCTTGATGCACAAGGAAAGAGCATCTTTTGCGGATTCTAAAGAATCAAAGATATCGGTAAAGTAGACTGTTTCAGTCGCTAACCTCGCCGTTTTCAACGGTACCTCATTACCAAGTCTTAGCAAAGTAGCCACTACAGTGGGGTTTAGTGCCTCGGTGTAGGCGACTATTCTGACTCGAAACTGCTTGGTTCCTTTCACATTGGGCTGTTGCTTTGGCTGAGTTATGGTATTGGGTTTGGAAGTAACGGATTGTTCTGTGCGAGGCGACTTATTTCGTGATGTTGATTGTTCCGCTGCAACTGAAACCAACCTTATGAAGGCGTCCTCGGCCCAAGTTTGGATGATGCTGAGGTGTGCTTGCGCCGCTTTAAAGCTGATAAACTTGCCACTGCCGTATTTGGTTAATCTCCCTTCGCTGTTCAATTCAAATACTTCTTCAAGCGTTGGAAATCCATTGAAATTGGGGTCGTTCGCAAATGCGCCAACTTGGACCGTGTACCGCATGACCTCACTGTTGACGGTTTCTGCTTCTGCTGATTCAGAAACATTCGCTATGGCTTCTAATTCTGAAGAAGCGGGCTCAATTTTATCTTCAACCAATGGCTTGGTGGGAATAGGTTCTCCAATCGGCTGCATTGACGGCTCAGTAATAGGCGCTTCTATTGTCTCTACCGAAGGCTTATCACTGCTTGCAGATGCCGTTTTCGTGCGCTCACCTCCGAACAAAGCCAGCATTTCACGTTGAATCGAAGTACGCATGGCAATAGCACTCTTCAAAGAAGTTTGGAATGCCTCACCACTCTTTGCTGACGTCCTCAGCACATCCAATTCTCTCTGGTAGGCGTGAGCCTGATCAAGGATGTGGTCATCGTGCTTAACAAATAATTCGTAGCCGGCATATTCATCTTGAGTCTGAAGATTGTCCGTATTCGCTGGGCCAAAGGACTCCCACCAAGCACCTGGACTCATCTCAGATTCTTCAAGCACTTGGTTCTTTTTACGAGCACCCTCACGGCGCGTTTCCCACGCTAATCCAACGGCTTGTTGTCCCTTAGTAAGGCGATCCGGAGCACTGGATTGATTGCGAAGTTCCTCTATGATTCCACCGCTACGTAAGAACCAAGATTGGGTTTTCTCCATTCCAGGCAAGGTGTAAATACCAAGGGCCTGGTATCCGATGATTTCATCTGTAAAGACACCCCAAAGAGCCATTTGAAGGTCTTCGAATTTACGCTGGTTGTTGGTATTCTCATGAGCCGCAATTGCGGCCGCTGCAAAAGCATTAATAATGGCAGGATTGTTGGTCAAGATGGCTCCTAAATCTTCACGGAAGGCATCAACTTCCATGGGAAGTGCTTCTGTAATCCAACGTTCAAAACGAAGATGAGAATCAATGCGCCTGAACATGTCTTCAGCGTGCACATGCGCTCCTGAAAAGGCTTGAAACTGAGCTTCACAATAAGCTTTCAGCACTGTCCAGTCTTCAGAGTCGACACCTGTTTGATACACATATTCAGCGATAGCATCACTCCAAGTTTCCCAACGATCTTGTTCGAATTCAGCTTGTATGCGCAATTGACGAACTTCTTCTGATAACAATGCCAGTGCAGGTTCTCCAAAACGTTCAATCATGACTTGCGCTTTCCAAGACTCTGATCCTGGAGCATCCCAGCACTGAGTTTCTTCCATGCGCGATTGGATGTCCACTGCGTGCTCCCGAGTGTGCTGAACAGGCTCAGGCAGATTCGCAAGTGTTGTCGCTACGCCAATTTCATGCATGGCTTCAAGCATCCAGTTCGGAATGGCCTGGCCTTTTGCTTCCTCTGTGCTTGCGGCTTGTAGTACCTTTTCTATGCCTACATCATGAATGCCTTCTGCGCGAATAGCCGCAAACGCGTCACCATTCATCTTTTCGCCAAACATCGAAGCGAAGACTTGGTTGGAAAGCCCCGAAAAGGACCATTGAATGACAGGCTGTTCAATGCTCACTTGCCCATCCAATTGAGATTGCAAGCTTTTAGGTAACGAAATCCCCTGAAAGTGCAGAGGTTCTGGCAGAAATGAAGGCGAATCGCTCTGGCCTATGGCTATCCGCTCGGTTGCGGCTATTGTACCATCTTTTGCTTCCCAGGTAACCTGATATGGCTCTCCTGCAGCCAACAACAAGTCTACGGATGACATGCCTGACATGTTGTGTTCGATTCCAATGCGTTCCACCCCTTCCTTTTGAATGCTCAGTCGTCCCTCCACTGAACCGAAATCAGTTTGAATGGAAACAGCGACGGGTATTATCGGCCTGCGATTCAAGTTGAACCGCCAAACTTCCCGCCCTTCGAAGTCTTGACTCCTGTTGGTCGTTAGCCAAGCCTCTCCTTTTTCCTGATTTTCCCAGTACAGGTATTCATCTGCAGTACTGTTTATTTCAAACGGTAGCTGCACGGCTTGTTTCTTTTGAATCAGTTCTACGGACTCGCCTGTTAAATGCCCGTCTACTTGAAAAATATCATACCCCCCTAATGCCTGAGGACGCGAACTGCTGAAAAACAAGCGATCCGCGACAATCCCGTCCTCACCGGGCATGCAAACCGGGGAGCAATCATCGAAATCGCTATTGACGGGGTCTGGTAGTTTTTCAGGCACACCGTACTCTCCTGCTCCATTCACTGCAACTCGGTATACATCTAACCCCGTATCCCCATCCTTGCCATAGCTCGAGTAAAATGCAAAACGTTGTCCAGGAAGCCAATGCAATTGGGTCAGGTAGTCCCGGCGCTTATCTTCCTTGGTTCTTAAGTGTTCGGGAATCATCAACAGTCGCCCCTCAGATACGGGCATTTCGTACAAGCGGAAGTAATCTGCTGAATGTGAAACCAAGCTTTCTAGGCCCTCGAGTTTTTCGACTACGTGAGGGAAACTAGCATTCGTTTTGCACTGACCAAATCGAAGCTTCGCGTCCTCTAACCAAGCTTCCTTCTTTGATGCTGAATCTATGGCGGTTCTCAGGTGTATAGTTGCTTCATCAAATTCAAAACGCAGCTGATGATACCTGGCTTTATAGTAATGCCAACCGGCTGCTTCCTCGGTTTCCAAGATGCCCAGTTGCCTTGCTATTTCCAGGTGTTCAATCGCTTCGTTCAAACGTTGCGAGGTGTACGTACACGTTGCACCAAAACGATAATGCAAAAACGCACGGTCTCCGGCGACACTTACCAGATGAGCAAACAAGCCATAGGCCCGACTCATCTCTCCGCCTCGAAAGGTTTGTTCCGCTCGGTGCACAGATCGGGCTAAATCCTTCTCAGACCACTGTACTCCTTGCGCGCTTGCGAATACAGAAGGCAAAACCATCAAAGGGATGCACCATCGCTTTAAATTAAGCTTGAGGTTACTGCATAAAGAGATTTGAACGGTGCGTTCCATGGAGTGTGAATTCATTTGACGAATCAACCGCTAAGATATGAGTTCAAGCGCCGGCCCTTGGGGTGAGTTGGATTAGCTTTGCACAACGTATTGAACAAAAACTTCACTTTTATGTCTAGAGGCAATTTCAACATCCCTTACCCAGTCAATGAGCCCGTTTTATCGTACGCTCCTGGGACGCCCGAGCGCGAAGAGGTTCTTCGTGTATATCGGAAGATGTATGGCCAAAAACCCATTGAAGTCCCAATGTATATCGGCCGGGAAGAGGTTCGAACGGATGACAAAAGACCCATGTCCCCGCCTCACGATCACCAGCATACCCTGGGGCATTTTAATTACGGCGATGCAAGCCATGTAACCGAAGCAATTGATGCTGCACTTGCCGCCCGACCATCGTGGGCTTCATTGCCGTGGAATGAACGGGCAGCTGTATTCCTGAAAGCGGCGGATTTAATTGCAGGACCGTACCGCGCGAGAATCAACGCGGCTACTATGCTCGCGCAATCCAAGAACATACTTCAAGCTGAAATTGATGCGGCTTGCGAGTTGATTGATTTCCTTCGCTTTAATGCGTATTTCCTTCAAGAAATTCAAGATGTGCAGCCGG
>MDTC01040675.1_pt1 | contig 15067 bp, 12 predicted proteins | sample 811181 | NCBI WGS metagenome assembly MDTC01 (sample SAMN05326644, study PRJNA326480) | marine metagenome | isolation source: seawater | place: Pacific Ocean: North | collected 2011 | reverse complement strand
GCTTCTCCTCGAGCGAGCGCACCCGACCCGACCCATCGACCTCGGCGACCCCGTAGTCGCGCGGATCGGCGACCCGGCAGGTGACGAGCATGGCCCCGCTGGACGCCCGGAAGTCCGCCAGGAACGACGACGCTCCGGCACCGTGGAGCAGGTTGTCGCCGAGCCCGACCACGACGCCGTCCTCGCAGTGATCCGCCGCCAGGGCGACCGCCTGGGCGATGCCACCGGGGCGGGGCTGCACGGTGACGCTGAAGTGGCAGTGGGCGTAGCGGGGCACGTCCAGCGCCTGCAGGTAGGCGTGCTCGTCGCCGGGATTGCAGACCAGGCGGATGCTGTCACAGCCCGCGCGCACCAGGGTGTCCAGGCTGTGGTGCACCATCGGGCGGCCGCCCACGCGGAGCAGGTGCTTGGACGTGTGCCGGGTGAGCGGAAGCAGCCTGGTGCCGCTGCCACCGACGAGCAGCAGGCCCGCGCTCACGCCACGCCCTGACCGAGTCCCAGCCGGCTGCCGTCGTAGCCGGGAGGACGCAGGGCGCGCGGCCGCTCCAGGTACCAGCGCACGGTGTCGCGCAGGCCGTCGTCAAGCGGGATGTCCGCCTTCCACCGAAGCTCTTCGTGGGCGCGAGCCCCGTCCATGGCGTAGCGCCGGTCATGGCCCGGGCGGTCGGCGACGTGGGTGATCCGCCGGGCGTGAGGGCCGGCCGGATCCGGGCGTTGTTCATCCAGGATCGCGCAGATCTGCCCGACGAGATCGAGGTTCGCGCGCTCGTCGCCGCCGCCCAGGCAGTAGCCCTGCCCGGCCCGGCCGTGATCCAGCGCGGCGAGCACGCCAGCCACGTGGTCCTCGACGTGCACCCAGGTGCGGCGCTGCCGTCCATCGCCATAGATGGGCAGGGACTGTCCGGCGAGTGCGCGGCGGATCATGTGGGGCACGAGCTTCTCGGGGAACTGCCCCGGCCCGTAGGTGTTGGGACCCCAGGTGATCACGGCGGGCTGGCCGTGGGTGTGGCCCCAGGCGCGCACCAGGTGGTCCGCACTCGCCTTGCTGGCCGCGTACGGCGAGCGGGGATCGACCGGGCTGTCCTCGGAGAACACCGAGCCGTCGTCGGGCAGGCTTCCGAAGACCTCGTCGGTGGAGACGTGCACCAGGCGCAGATCATCGGGCACGGCCCCCCGTGACCGGGCCCGGGAGATCGCCTCGAGCACGGACGCCGTGCCGAGCACGTTGGTGCGCAGGAAGGCCTGGGCGTCGTCGATGCTGCGGTCGACGTGGGACTCGGCGGCGAGGTGCAGCACGGCCTCGACCCGGTGGCGGCACAGCACGTCGGTCAGCGCTGCAGTGTCGCAGACGTCGAGCTCGCACAGGGTGTGGCGCGGGAGCTCTCGCAGGGCCGCCACCGTGTCCGGGTGAGCGGCGTAGGTCAGCATGTCCACAGTGATGACATCCACCCCCCGGGTCAGGAGCGCACGCACCAGGTGCGCTCCGATGAATCCGGCGCCGCCGGTGACCAGGATGGTGGATGCCATGGGACTCCTAGAAGTCGTCGCGGAACACGATGGTGAATGTGCCTTCCTTGGTGGGATCCCACTTGCGGCCACCGTTGTTGCCGATGCGAGCCTGCACCTTGAACGACCCGCCGGCCTCCTGACTGTAGGGGAAGTACACGGTCAGGGCAGACGTCTTGGCATCATAGGCGTACTTCGCCTCCTTTCCATCGATCGTCACACCCTCGACGGTGAGCGCGTCGCCCTCGGGGTCCTTGCAGTACGACGCCAGGGACAGGGTCGTCGAGGTCTCCTTCGTGCTGACCTCCAGCTTGCTGTCGGTGCAGGTGGCGACCTCGTTGTACTCGACGTCCCAGGTCGCGTAGACCGGCGTCGACTCGGCGTCGACGAACTCGCCGTTCACCTGGGGCTTCGAGAACATGAAGTCCCACTCGTCGCGAGTCGTGATGGTGAAGGTGCCGGTGCCGCAGCAGTCGGCGGGGAGCTCGAGCAGCTCGTCCTCGTCGACGATGTCGACGGCGACGGTCTTGAGCGGGTCCTCCTTGGTGGAGACCTGCTCCGCCAGGTCCGCGCCGTCGATGGTGGTGCTGCCGCCGGTCGCCGCCCGGTAGAAGAAGTCCCAGTCGCGGGAGACGATGGTGAAGCCGCCCCCGCCGCCATTGTTGTCGCCGTCCGCGACCCGGTATTCGATCTCGGTGCTCCCCTCGCCGGAGCTGGGCAGGTGCACGGTGGCGGTGCCGTCGTCGTTGTAGCTGACCTTCAGGTCCGAGCCGTCGGCGGCCTTGACGCTCTCCACCGTCGGGGTCTTGCCCTCGGGGTCGATGCACAGGTCGGCGGCGTCGACCAGGACGTCGCGCTGGCCGAGGCCGACGATCTGCTTGAACTCGCCGTCGCAGACAGGCGCCTTGTTGACGCCGATGCTGACGGCGACGTCGCGGAACTGGGTCTCGAAGACCACCGTGCCGCCGGCGGTGCCCTTCAGGGTGAAGGTCGAGCCCGAGTACGTCACGGTGAGGCCGGCAGGCGCGGACTTGACGCTGCGGATCTTGACCGGCTCCTCGTCGGTGGTGCCCTCGGTCAGGGTGAAGGGCTTCTTGGGGTCTCCGTCGCGGATGAACGTGTAGGAGACGCCCGCGGCGAGGATGTCCTCCGCAACGGTGAGATCGTGGTCCTCGGTGCCCGAGGTCGGCGAGGAGGACGCGGCGAGAGCGGCCGCGGGGGCGGCGGCGCCGAGAGACAGCAGAGCGAGGTGCAGGCAGACGGTAGAGGGCAGATTCATGACAACTCCCAGAGTGGCGGTCGTTGCCTATCCGTGCCGTCTCTCACGCCATCCTACAGGCATCCCACATCGATTCAGGTTCGAACGCCAGTCCTGGCGATCTCCTCGAACCAGCTGGCGATCTGCGGACCCACCACCTCGATGTCGCTGGTCGTTCGCACGAACTCCTCCGCCGCCCGCCGCATGGGGGTGAGGTCCGCGTGCCGCTCGATGCCCTCGATGATCCGGTCCGCCAGCGCCTCCGGGTCGGTCTGGGGAGCCATGAGTGCCGTGACCCCGTCCTCCATGAGATCCCGCGTTGCAGCGTGATCCGCGGCGACCATCAGCGCCCCGCAGGCCATCGCGTTCCGCGGCGACCACGACAGCACGTAGGGGTCCGAGAGGTAGGTGTGGACCGTGGTCAGCCGGAACAGGCGCACCAGGTCGCGGGGAGGCACGATGCCGTGAAACCAGATCTGCGAGGCGTCGCCGGGGAAGCGAGCGACCAGCGCCTCGCGGTAGGTCGGAAAGCCGTGGTCGGGCTCGGGGCCGTAGATGTGCTCGTCGCCACCGATGACGACGAAGAGGGTGTCGGGCCGACGGCGCTGGACCCGGGCGGCGACGTCCATGAAGACGTCGAAGCCGCGCTCGTCCTCGAGCCCGCGGGAGGCGAAGCTGACGATGGGGCGGTCGTCGGGCAGGACCAGGCTGCCCACCTGGCGGCTGTCCTCGGCCGCCGGGTGGAAGAGGGCGGCGTCGTAGGCGTCGGGGATGACCCGCAGTCGGTGCTGCAGCTCCGGGGGGAACTGGGCCCGCTGGTTGGCGGCCGAGGTCCAGGCGGCGTCGCAGTACAGCAGGTCGAGGAGCACGCTGGCGACGCTGCCGTACGAGGTCATGCGGCGGCCGGTGCTCCACGCGGTCTGCGGCCGGGCGGGCGTGCGGGCGCGCACCGGATCGGCACACCACTCGAACAGCCCGCTCCTTGGGATGTCCGTCACTTCTCCGAGGTAGCGCCCCACGCCGAAGCCGCTGTGGAAGACGATGAGATCGGGCACCTCCCCCGCCTCGAGCAGGCCGCGCAGGGTGCGGGCGGCGGCGAGTCCGTGGCGCTCGCCCTCGTCGAAGGTGGCGGTCGCGCCGCGCAGCGAGGCGTTCCGCTGGACCGGCCCATAGCCGTAGACCTTCCACGGCTCCTTGAAGCCGCGATCGCCGTGGTGGAGGAAGCGCACGTCCCAGCCCAGGCGAGCGTGCAGCCAGCGGCCGAGCAGACCGAACTGACCGGGGAAGCGCGGGTGGACGAAGAGCACCTTCATGGAGACGACTCGCACAGGGCGCGCAGACCGCGCGGCAGGGGGATCTCGGGGGCGAAGCCCGGCAGGTCGGGGCCGGCCCAGGGAAGCACGGTGGAGGGCGCGCCGGGGGTCACCTGGTGGGGGATCGGCTTGCCGTCGACCTCTTCGAGCAGGCGCAGGACCTGGAGCGGGGTGTGCACGACGCCGCTGCGGATGGCGAAGGCCCCCGGCAGGGTCGCGGGCTCTACGGCGAGGAGCACCCCGCGGGCCGCGTCGTCGACGTGGATCAGGTCGACCGCGCCGGCCGCGGAGATGGGCAGAGGTGCCCCGGTGGCTCGGGCCCGAAGCAGCGCCGGAACCAGCTTGGGACGCGGATCATCGGGACCGTAGGTGTCGTGGATCAGCACCCGCACCACGGGCAGGTCGGTGTAGGCGGCGGCGAGCGCGGCGAGGGCGCGGCGGGTGGCGCCGTAGAGGTTGGCTGCCCCGGCGTCGGTCCAGGCCATCGGGGTGTCGGCGAGCACGACCCGGACCCCGGCGAGGGCCGCGGCCTCGAGCAGCACCGCACCCAGGCGGATGTTCGCGTCGACCAGCGGCAGCACGTCGGCGGGTCCGTGGCGGTTGACGTAGTGGCCGGCGAGGTGCACGACCGCGTCGACCCCCGCGAGATCCCGGGCCAGGGCGGCCGGGTCCTCCCACCGAGGATCGCCGCGATGAAGGCGGGTCTTCACGTCGGCAAGCTGGGCGACCCGGCGACCCAGGAAGCCGGTCGCGCCCGACAGGGCGATCACCACCGCGCCGCCCAGGCCTCGAAGGCGGCGGCGATGGCGTCGTGGTCAGCGTCCTCGAGGGCCTGATGGCAGCCGATCATCAGGCCCTGGCGCATGACCCGGTCGGCCTCGGCGTAGCCGGCGGGGTCGGTGCGCACGTCGACCCCGCGCAGGGCGGGCTGGCGCAGGATGTTGCCGGTGAGCACGGCCCGGGTCTGGATGCCCCGCTCCTCGAGGAAGCGCTGCAGCGCGTTGCGGGAGAAGGGGGCGTCCGCGTGCAGGGTGAAGGCGAAGCCGTGCCAGGCGGTCTGCACCTCGGGGCGCTGGACCGGCAGGCGGTACCAGTCGGGCCAGCGGGAGAGCAGCGCGCGGTGGCGGGCCACGTTGCGGCGCCGGGCCTCGCTGGCGGCTTCGAGTCCGTCGAGCTGGACCAGGCCGAAGGCGGCGCCGAGCTCGGAGGGCATGAAGTTGAACCCGAGGTCGTCGAAGACGTACTTGGCGTCGTAGGGCTCGCCGTCGATCTCGACCGCCATGCGCGCGTCGAGGGCCTCGGACTCGGCTCCCCGGGCGGTGCGACGGCCCCACCCCCGCAGCTGGCGGGCGCGCTCGGCCCGCTTCGGGTCCCGCATGGCGACCAGGCCCCCGGTTCCGGCGCAGGTGATGACGTGGGACGCGTAGAAGCTGCCGATGGTGGTGTCGGCGAGAGAGCCGGTCGGAGCACCATTCCAGGTCGGCCCCAGCGTGTCGGCCGCGTCCTCGATGAGGGCGAGCCCGTGCGCGTCGGCGAGCGCCCGCAGCCGGGGCCAGTCGGGCACGTTGCCCACCAGATCCGGCACCAGGATGGCGCTCGTCTCCGGGCCGATCATCGCCTCCACCCGGTCCACGTCGACCACGAAGCTGTCGGGCTCGACGTCCACGAACGCCGGCCGCAGCCCCCGCTGCACCACCGGAGCGACCGTGGTGGCGAAGGTCAGGGCCGGCGTGATGACCTCGCTGCCGGCGGGCAGGTCGTGGCTCGCGACGGCCAGCATGAGCGCCGAGCTGCCCGAGTTGACCATCACCCCGTGGGTGTGCCCCATGAGGGCGGCGACGCGGTCCTCGAAGGCGTGCACGGCGGGCCCCCCGGTCAGGGTCAGCGACCGCTCGCGCAGGGCCGAGACCACCGCGGCGATCTCCGCCTCCCCGTACGTGGCGCGCGCGTACCAGACCCGACGATGCTGGCTCATCCAACCTCCGAGGGTGCCGAGTAGCATGGGGAGCGCCCTCCCCTGCCCTTCGACGATCCCACGGACCGCGGAGGGCTGGGAACCCACGGATCCTGGAGCCCTGCATGACCCCGTTCGCGACCCCGCTGCCCGGCGTGCTGCGCTTCGCCCCCGCGGTGCACGGCGACGACCGCGGCAGCTTCGTCGAGACCTGGTCCACCGACTGGCCCCTGCCCGACGGCACCCACTTCGTCCGCGACGCCCGCTCCACCAGCACCACCCGCCACACCCTGCGCGGCCTGCACGCCCAGAAGGGCCTCGGCAAGCTGATCGGCGTGTCCTTCGGCAGGGTGTTCGACGTCGTGGTCGACCTCCGAGCGGGCTCGCCGACGATCGGCCAGTTCGCCGCGTTCGAGCTGGATGCTGGGACGGCAGACCTGCTGTGGATCCCGGCCGGGTGTGCGCACGGGTTCCTGACACTGAGCGAGGTCGCGGTCGTGACCTACCGGATGACGACCGGGTGGGTGCCGGAGGATGAGGTGGGGGTGCGCTGGGACGATGAGGCGCTCGGGATTCCGTGGCCGGCGAGGCCGGTGGTGATCAGTGAGCGGGATGCCAGGTTGCCGGGGTTGAGGGCGGTGCTTGGGGGGTGAAGGGCACCGGAGAGGAGGGCCGCAGGGAGGGGGCACACCCCCACCACGGAGGCGCGGAGGGCCACGGAGGGTGGCGTGGAGAGCCTGTCGCTCTGCGTCTTGACGCCCGGTCTTCATGGTTCGCCGGCCTGCAGGACTTGTCTGGCCTGGATGATCCCCTCTCCGTGGCCCTCCGTGACTTCGTGTCTCCGTGGTGGGGGGAAACGAGGACGCGCGCCCTTACCAGATCCGGCCTGCGCCCCTCTGGCCCACTACGACAACACGTAGTAGAACCCCTCCCATGTCTCGCGAACCCGAGCTCGAGCGCCGCGTCCTCGCCACCCTCTGGCAGGGAGGCTCGTGGTCTGTCCGCGAGGTGCTGGACGAGGTCGGCGGGGCGTTGGCGTACACGACGATCGCGACGGTGCTCGACAGGCTGCACGGCAAGGGGGAGGTCGATCGGGAGAAGGTGGGTCGATCCTGGCATTACTCGGCGTCGCGCAGTCGGGAGGAAGCGCTGGCTGCGGAGGTCGGGCAGGTGCTGGAGCGGGCGGACTCTGCGACGGAGCCCCTGCTGGTCGCGTTCCTCGACCGGGTGGAGGAGGTCGATCCGGCCGCCCTGGACCGGCTGGAGGCGCTGCTGCGCGCGCGACGTGCGGGGCGTGGCCGATGAGCGCGCTGGTCGTCGTCGTGATCGCGGTGGCCGCGGCGCTGGCCGTCGTGGCCGGGGCCGGGATCTTCGTGCTGCCGCTCTTTGGCCTGGTGGCGCGCCACGTCACCGGGCTCGGCCGCCTGCACGCGGGGGTCGCGGTGCTGCCGTGGCTCCTCGGCGCGCTGGTCGCCCTTGCCGTCCTCGTGCCGGGCGACCCCCACACCGGCGAGTTCCTGGCCTGCCACTGCGCCGATCAGCCCGGGTGGTGGCACCTGTGCGCCATGCACCCCTGGTCGTCGACCGGCCTGCTCGTGCCCGCCGCCCTGGTGCTGCTGTTCCTGCTCCCAGGCCTGCTCCGCCGCGCGCTCGTCCTCCTCCGCGAGCCCCTCGGTGCGGGTGGCGGCGCGACCCCACGGGTGCTCGACCTCGCCGAGCCCGTCGTGTTGCTCCACGGGTGGCTCCGGCCAGGGCTCCTCGCCGATCGCACCCTGTGGTCCGAGCTCGACGAGCAGGAGCGCGCGGTGGTGGTCGCCCATGAGCAGGGCCACCTCGCCCGCCGGGACCCGGCCGTGCTGATGCTGCTCCGGGTGCTCGTCCTGCCGGTGCCCGCGATCGCCGCCCGCCCCTTCCTGACCTCCTGGCTCGCCCACGCCGAGCGCGAGGCCGACGTCGCCGCAGCCCTCGCCGTCGGCGATCCCCTGCTCGTCGCCGACACCCTGCTCCGGGCCGCGCGGCGGAGCCTGGTCGTGCGCCACACGGCCCTGGCCTGGACCGGCGCCAGCCTCGAGGATCGCGTGCAGTCCCTGCTCGCCGTGAGTGACGAGCGCCTGGTCCCGCCCACTCCGGACGTGTCCTGGCTCGACGGCGTCCTGCTCCTGCTGTTCGGACTCGGCGCGCTCACGACCGTGCCCTGGCTGCACCACCAGCTCGAGCACCTGCTCAACCTGTCCCTCTAGGACCCATGCGCCCGACGCTCTACAACGTCCTTCGAATGCGAACTACTACAATGTGTAGTTTGTGGGTCGCGTGCCTGCTCACGGGCCCGGCCGCCGCCGCCGACCCGCCAACCGAGGTCGCGCTCGTCCGCAGCGCCCTCGCCCAGCCGTGGTCGATCGCTCGTCAGGACGCACGGGTGGCGGACGCGCGCGCGGACGGCACGGCGCCGCCCCTGCTGGCCGACCCGGAGCTGCTGGCACGCCGGGAGCAGGCCAACGGTCCGGCGGGCGCGAACACCCGGGTCGTCGGGGGCGGGATCACCGTGGACCTGGGGCTCTCCTCCCTGCCCCGGCGCACGGCGTCGAGCTTGCGGGGCCAGGCCGGAGAGCGGGCCGCCCGCGCCGATGCGGTGGCGGTGGTGTGCGACCTGCGCGCCGACGTGCTGGAGCTGGTCGCGGCGTCGGGCCGGGTCCGGGCGCGCGAGGCGTGGTCTCGACGGCTCGATACGGTGCAGGGCCAGCTCGGTGCCGAGGCCGGGGTCGGACTCACCTCGGGCTTCGACCGGGACCGGCTGGCGCTGGTGGCCCGGACGCGGCGCTTCGACCTGGACCTGGACCGGGCGCGGTCAGCAGACGTCGGGGCGCGCCTGGAAGCGCGGACGGGCCTCGACCCGAGCGGGCTGCAGCTGGGCGATCTGCCCGACCTGGAGCCGGTCGACGCCTGGCTGCAGCGGGCGCTGGCCGAGGATCCCGAGCTTGCGGCCCTGCGCCTGCGGGTGGACGCGGCCCGGTCCCTGGTCGCGGCGGAGCGCCGGGCGCAGGCCCCGGATCTGGACCTCTACGGCGGCGCTCGCTGGGACGCGATGCCCGACGGCAGCAGCCGCGAGGGAGGCTGGGAGGTCGGCGGCGCGCTGCAGCTCCCGATCTTCGATCGCGGCCGCGAGGACCGGCGACGGGCCGAGGCGGAACTCCGCGCGGCCGAGGCGGCGGCGCAGGAGCGAGAAGTCCTGCTCCAAAGCCACATCCACGCCGCGTGGACCCGGGTGCAGACGCTCGCCGATGGAGGGGACCCACTCGCCGCCGATGCGCTGTGGGCCGGTGCCGTCGACCGCTACCTGGGCGGTGAAGCGACCCTCTCCGAGCTGCTCGACGTGGCCTCCGAGGCCGAGGCCGCCGCGCTGGTCGACGTGCAGCGCGCCATCGCCGTGCGACGGGCCCGCCTGGACCTGGCCTGTGCATCGGGTCGATTCGAGGAACCCGTCTTCAACGATATCATCGACGAGGTGGCCCGATGAGGCCCTCCCTGCTGCTCCTGCTGCTGACCGGCTGCCTGGGCACCGCCACCCCGGCCGAGCACGGACACTCCCACGGTGCCGGCGGCCACAGCCACGGCGGTGGCGCCGACCACGCGGACCACGGCGAGGAGGGGCCGACGGTCGCGATCACCCGCTGGGCCGACGGCCACGAGCTCTTCGTCGAGCTGGACGCGCCGGTCGCCGGCCAGCCCTTCTCGTTCCATGCCCACGTGACGCGGATCGCGGACAACGCAGCGGCGAACAGTGGCCGGTTCACCCTGCGGTTCGAGCAGGACGGCTTCGTCGTCGAGTCCCACTCCGAAGACGGTGTCGCCCGGGCGGGCATCTTCTCCGAGTCGGCCGCGGCACCCCAGAAGGCCGGCACCTACCGGCTCATGATGGTCTACGAGGCGGACGGCGAGCGCGCCGAGTGGGACGGTGGGGACGTGATCGTCGGCGACGGGGCCGCGGTCGAGCACGCGGGGGAGGCCGAGGGGGAGATCACCTTCCTCAAGGAGACCCAGTGGCAGATCCCCTTCCGGGTCGAGCCGGTCGCGCGCCACTCCCTCGCACCGACCGTCACGGCGAGCGGGGTCGTGCACCCGGACCCCTCCGACAGCGCGGTGGTCGCGGCGCCGGTGGACGGGCTCGTCGCCTGGGGAGACACGCCGCCCGTGGTCGGCACCCGGGTGCGAGCAGGTCAGCGCCTGGGCACCCTGGTCCCCGCCGGCGCCGCCGAGCACTGGGCCTCCCTCTCCGCTGATCTCGCCACTGCGCGGATCGATCGCGACGTCGCCCGCTCGGACCTCGCCCGCATCGAGCGCCTCGGAGCCGGCGAGCTGGTCTCTCCGCGCCGCCTCGACGAAGCCCGCGCTGCGGTGTCTCGGGCAGATGCGCGGGTTCTCGCCGCGGGTCGCCGTCTGAGTGCCCTGTCGACCGGCGAGACCGGCGCGGTGCCCATCCGCGCGCCTGCAGACGGCCTCGTGGTCCAGGTCGGCGCCGAGCACGGCACCCTCGCACCGGCGGGCGCTCCCCTGGTCTCCGTCACCAGCGAGGGCGGCGTGGAGGTCGTCGCCCAGGTGACCTCCCGGCGCCTCACCAACCTGCGCCCGGTCGCCTCCCTGGAGGTCAGTCGACCCGACGTGGCGCCCGTCGACCTGCTGGCCGCCGGCGGCGCGCTGCGCACCGAGCAGCTCGTCTTCGACTCCAACACCCTCGCCGCGCCGCTGGTCGCCCGGGTGCCCGCCAGCGTCGGCCTCACCCCGGGCGACCTGGTCGAGCTGTCCGTGGGCGTCGGCACCGGCGAGCCCCTGATCGCCGTGCCCCGCTCGGCGGTCGTCGAGATCAACGGCCAGGACGTCGTCTTCGTCCAGCGCACCGGCGAGAGCTTCGCCCGCCGCCGGGTCCAGCTGGGCCCCGCGGACGCCACGTTCGTCGCGGTGCAGTCGGGCCTGTCCGAGGGCGACCGCGTCGTGGTCGAGGGCGGCTTCGACGTGCACGTGGCGTCCCTGTCCGGCGCCCTCGAATCCCACCGGCACTGAGACTTCCATGTGGAACGCCATCATCCGCTGGTCCCTGGGCAACCGGGTCGTCGTGCTGGCCCTCGCGGCCCTGCTCCTGGTCGGCGGCGCCTGGACCGCCCTGCAGCTGCCGGTCGACGTGCTGCCCGACGTCAACGCGCCCACGGTCACGGTCATCACCGAGACCCACGGCATGGCGCCCGACGAGGTCGAGACCCTGGTCACCATCCCCGTCGAGACCTCGCTCAACGGCGCCCCCGGGCTGCGGCGACTGCGCTCCTCGTCGGGGATCGGCATCTCGGTCGTGTGGGCCGAGTTTGCCTGGGACACCGACCCCTACCGGGCGCGCCAGGTGGTCACCGAGCGCCTCCAGGTCGCCCGCGGCAGCCTGCCCCCCGACGTGCCCGCGCCCGTGCTGGCGCCCATGTCGTCCATCATGGGGGAGATCCTGTTCCTGGGCCTGTCCGGCGACGCCGAGACCGACCCCATGGCGCTGCGGGACTTCGCCGAGTGGGAGCTTCGACGCCGACTCCTCGGAGTTGCTGGCGTGGCCCAGGTGACGCCCATCGGCGGGGAGCTGCGCCAGATCCAGGTCGTGCTCGACCCCGGCGCGCTCATCGCCAGCGGCATCGGCCACGCTCAGGTCATCGAGGCCCTGTCCGGGGCGAACGAGAACGCGCCCGGCGGCTTCGTGATCAGCGGCCACAGCGAGTACCTCGTGCGCGGGATCGGCCGGGCGGGCTCGCTCGAAGAGCTGGGGCAGGTCGTCGTGGGGCGCAGGGACGGGGTCGCCGTGGTGCTCGACCAGGTGGCGGACGTGATGGAGGGACCGGCGCTCTCCCGCGGCACGGCGGCGGTCGATGGGGAGCCGGCGGTGGTGCTGGCGGTGCAGAAGCAGCCCGAGGCGAACACCCTGGACCTGACGGCGAGGATCGACGAGGCGCTCGATGACGTGGAGCGCGGGCTGCCGGCGGGCATGCAGCTGCACCGCGCGGGATTTCGCCAGGCGCGCTTCATCGAGACCGCGATCGGCAACGTGCAGTGGCACCTCGTCGAGAGCGCCGTGCTGGTCATCCTGTTGCTCACGGTCTTCCTGGCCAACTGGCGCACGACGCTCATCTCCCTGCTCGCCCTGCCCCTGTCCATGCTCGCCGGCGTGCTGACCCTCGCGGCGCTCGGGGCCGGGCTCAACACCATGACCCTGGGCGGCCTGGCGATCGCCATCGGCGCGCTCGTTGACGACGCCATCATCGACGTGGAGAACGTCTACCGGCGCCTGCGCCAGCGCGCGGGCCAGCCCGAGTCGGAGCGCCGGTCGGTGGTGGACACGGTCTTCGCGGCGAGCGCCGAGATCCGCGGCTCCATCGTCTACGCGACCGCGATCATCGTGGTCGTCTTCCTGCCGCTCTTCTTCTTCAGCGGACTCGAGGGTCGCCTGCTCGCCCCGCTGGGCACCGCGTACGTGGCGTCCCTCGCCGCCTCCCTCGTCGTCGCGGTCACGGTGACGCCGGTGCTGTGCAGCCTGCTGCTCGCCGGGGTGAAGCCGGAGAACGAGCGAAAGGAGGCGTTGGTCGCCCGTCTCCTCAAGCAGGCCTACCGCCCCGCCCTCGGCCTCGCGGTGCGCTGGCCCTTGCCCGTGCTGGTCGCCGCCGCCGCGGGCGTCGTGCTCGCCGCGGTCGGGCTTGCCACCTTCGGCCGCTCCTTCCTGCCCGCGTTCAACGAAGGCGCGTTCACCCTGGCCGCCGCCACCGCTCCGGGCACGCCCCTCGGCGAGTCCGACGCCATGGTCTCCCGCCTGGAGGACCGCGTGGTCGCCCTGCCCATGGTCGAGTCCGTGGTGCGGCGGACCGGCCGCGCCGAGCGCGACGAGCACGCCCAGGACGTGCAGTTCAGCGAGCTGGAGGTCACCGTGCGCGCGGGCACGGACAGCGCCGAGGCCGCCCGTGCCCTGCGCGAGGCGTCCAGCGTGCCCGGCCTGGTCGTCAGCGTGGGACAGCCCATCGGCCACCGCATCGAGCACATGCTGTCCGGGGTCAAGACCTCGCTCGCCATCAAGGTGTTCGGCGACGATCTGGGCGAGCTGCGCCGATCCGCGACCGATGTGCAGGCAGCCATCGCGTCGGTGCCCGGCCTGGTCGATCTCTCCGTCGAGCAGCAGACCGAGGTGCCGCAGGTCCTGGTCAGGCCCCGCCACCCGACCCTGTCCCGCTTCGGCCTCACCCCGGGCGAGGTCGCCGAGTTCGTCGAGACCGCCCTGGTCGGCCATCCCGTCGGCCAGTGGTGGGAGGGCGGGCGCAGCTACGACCTCGTCGTCAAGTACCCTGATCGCTACCGCGCCGACCTCGACGCCCTGCGCGACGCCCCCATCGACGCCGACGGCGAGCGCTTCACCGCCCTGGACCAGGTCGCCCGGGTCGATCGCACCCTCGGGCCGAACCTCATCCAGCGCGAGAACGCCAAGCGCCGCATCGTGGTCATGGCCAACGTCGCGGGCCGGGACATCGCGAGCGTGGTCGCCGACATCCGCGCCGCCCTGCCCGAGCTCCCCGGCGGCGTCTACGTCGAGATCGGCGGCCAGGCCGAGAGCGAGGAGCGCGCGACCCGCACCATCCTGGTGCTGTCGGGCGTCGCCGTGGTCATCATGCTCGGATTGCTCTGGTCTGCCCTGCGTTCTGGCCGGGACGCCCTGCTGGTCATGGTCAACCTGCCCCTGGCCCTGATCGGCGGCGTGCTCGTCGTGGCCGGCGCTGACGGCGTGCTCTCGGTCGCCTCGCTGGTCGGGTTCATCACCCTGTTCGGCATCGCCACCCGCAACGGCATCCTGCTGGTGACCCACTACCACCACCTCGTGCACGTCGAGGGCGCGAGCCTGCGCGAGGCCGTGCTGCGCGGCAGCGAGGAGCGGCTCATCCCGGTGCTCATGACCGCCGTCGGCACCGCCCTCGCCCTGGTGCCCATCGCGCTTGCCGCCGGGGAGCCGGGCAACGAGATCCAGGCGCCCATGGCCGCGGTCATCCTCGGCGGACTCGCCTCGTCCACCGTGCTCGTCCTGATCGTGCTCCCCGTGCTCTATCTCCGGCTCGGCCGGCCCCCTGCCCCCGTGGAGGATCCATGACCCGCTCCCTGACCGTCCTGCTCGCCGTGAGCCTCACCGCCTGCAACTTCGGCACCACCGCACCCACCCCCGCCGAGCACGGCCACGATCACGGCGCCGCCCACGATCACGACGGGGAGCACAGCCACGACGCCGCACACGCCCACGACGAAGGGCACAGCCACGACGCCGAGCACGCCCCCGCCATGGAGGGCAGGCTGGGAGCGTACGTCGTCGCGGTCGCCCCCGCCGAAGGCACCCTGGGCCTGACCCTGAAGGACGCCTCCGGCACCGCTTCCGCCCCCGTCGACGTGCTCCGCGTCGTGCTCACCGGCACCGGCCAGGAGCCCCAGCGCCTCGTGCTGGCGAAGCAAGGTGAGGCGTACCAGGCGCCCGCGGCAACGACCGGGGCGGCCGGCTACGTCGCGGTCGTGAGCGCGGAGATCGACGGAAAGACAGAGTCGACGCGGATCACGTGGGGAGACGTGCCCGAGGCGCACGGGCACGACCATGGGGACGGGCACAGCCACGAGCATTGAGGGTCCTTGGCGAGTCGAGGGACCTCTCGGCACAGAGACACCGAGGCACAGAGGGGTTCACAGAGAGCGACCCGACGGCTCGCCAGGTCGTCGAGGGTCGCCAGGAATCCGGTTTGAAATGGACTTTTGCGATCGAGAGAACCGGGGGCTGCGTGACCCGGATCTGCAACGCATCGAGACACAGAGGGGCAGACAGACCCGTTCCTACCCACCACTCCCCTCTCTCCCACGCGATCCGATTCCTCTAAACGATTGGTTCATCCGAAGCAATCGCGCGCTGGGCGGGCGCCGACCCGATGGGGGCTGGGTGATCTGCGCGCGTCCAGCCGCACCCTCACCACGAAGGCACGGAGGCACCGAGGGCCACGG
>MDTC01020157.1_pt1 | contig 15069 bp, 15 predicted proteins | sample 811181 | NCBI WGS metagenome assembly MDTC01 (sample SAMN05326644, study PRJNA326480) | marine metagenome | isolation source: seawater | place: Pacific Ocean: North | collected 2011 | reverse complement strand
TTAGACAATAAATATTACTTTCCAGGAAGAATAACGTGGAATGATGTAACATTGACTCTAGTAGATCCAATTTCTATAGATGCCGTTGCATTAACAAATAAAATTATAACAGATTCAAACTATATTGTTCCATTGACACCACCAACAACAGCTCCAGCCAGAACAACCATATCGAAGAAAAAAGCGGTGAATGCCGTTAAAGATGTTGTAATTTCTATTCTAAATGCTTCCGGAGCGGTTATAGAAAAATGGACCCTTAATAACCCATTTATTAAAGCGGCTAAATATGGTGATCTTGATTATTCTAACGATGAATTGAGAACAGTTGAGTTGACTCTTAGATATGACTGGGCAACTTGTAATGTTAGCGGCAACGCTAGCGATGCAACCACACCTGCAGGAAATCCGTTTTTCCCAAATAGCGGTGGTGGGGGATAGGAGAATAAATGGCATTTTGGTCATCAAGCACTTTAGAACCTTTAAGAAAGTTTCGTTTCACAGTTCAAATTGGATCAGATAGCGATGTTTGGTGGGCCAAATCTGTAACTCAGCCTTCACCGGATGTTTCTATTACAGAATTCACATTGGTGAATCATAAGATAAAATATCCTGGAATTGTAACTTGGAATGATATAGACATCAATATTGTCGACATTGGAGGTAAAGGCAAAGCTTTTTATGATAACCTTAGATCATTTGGTTATAACTTTGCCGGTGGGGATGGACTTAAAAAAATTCAATACAAAAAAGATCAAATTGTAATAAATAAATTAAAAGGCGATGGAAGTATTGCAGAGAAGTGGACTCTTGATAACGCATTTATCAAATCAATAAAATATTCAGATCTAGACTACTCAGTTGATGATCTTGTAGAAGTGACACTGACAGTAGCCTATGATTCAGCCGAATTGTCTACCGAAACCGGGACAGCTAGTGCTGATACGTCAACAGATTAACTAAGAGGTATAAATGAGCAGAAATAAAGATAGATTTGGGGGACACACCCCACAGCCAGCAGAGGCACCACAGCAACCGGTAGAAAAAGCTTTTGATCCATTAAGCTTTGTTGCACCAACAGAATTTGTTGAACTACCATCAAAAGGAAATTATCCCGAAAATCATCCGCTTCATGGAAAAGAGGTTTTGGAGATTAGATTTATGACCGCAAAGGAAGAAGATATTCTTGCATCTCAAACTCTCCTTAAAAAAGGAATTGCTCTTGAACGAATGCTTGAATCTCTGATTATCGATAAATCAATAAAGCCGCACGATCTTTTAATTGGAGACCGCAATGCAATAATTATTGCTTCTCGCATTTCAGGATATGGAGCAAATTATAAAACACAAGTAGCTTGTCCTTCTTGCGGTACAGTGGCTGATTTTGATTTTGACCTTACTCAACAAAAGATTCTAGAGTCAAAGGAAGATGAAGAGCTTGGTTTGACAAAACTACCAAACGGAAACTTCATGACAACGATGCCTTACTCAAAATTTAAAATTGAATTTAAATTGCTTGATGGAAAGGACGAACGAATGTTGGCAAAACTAGCTGTAGACAAGAAGAAAAGAAAGATGTCAGAAGCAATGCTTACTGATCAATTCAAGATTATGATTGTTGGTATTGAAGGCCACAAAGAAAAGTCAATTATAGCAAAATATGTCGATAATATGCCAACTCTAGACTCTACACAACTCAGAGCATGCTATAAAGTAGCTTCCCCAGATATTAAAGTTGCAAATAGTTTTGAGTGTAATTCTTGTGGTTATTCGCAAGAAATGGAGGTTCCGTTTAATACGGACTTTTTTTGGCCTAACCGATAAATATTCTGCTGCTCTTTATGAGCAAATTTTTATAATGAAGCATTTTGGCGGGTGGTCATTTACAGAAGTTTATAATTTGCCGATTGGACTTCGAAATTGGTTCTGTGAAAGAATGAGGAAACAGTTCGAAGATGAAAAGAAAGAAATGGATAAAATTTCCAAAAAATCTAGATAATGCCCTCAAGGGCATTTTTTTATAGAAACTATTTACGTTAAGGAGAAATTTATATGCTTACTATTGATCTTGAAAGGGCAAAAGTCACCCTAAATGAAGGCTGGAATGAAATGTTGGCCGCTTGGTCAAAGACTTTGCTGCGACATATGTATGGAAAAGATGTTAAAATGGTTGCAAATCTCAATGAAGAGAATAGTACCAGTTTTATCATTAGAGGAAAATATAAAGATGTAAAAGCATATGCAAAAGCCATTTCTGCCGAAAAAGAATTTTTGGATTCTTATGCAGAGTTTGGCGATGATCACCCGAATACACATAAAAAACGCGCAGAATTAAGAGCAGATGTTCAGCATTTTGAGAGTGTGACTGGTCTAGTGTGGCCGTTCAAAGATGAGGATTAAATGAATGGCTACGAACGAAGAGATAGAGAAAGCAAAAAAAGAAAATGAGAAGCTAAAAAAGAAAATCAAAGAACTTGAAGAAGAAAATAGATCTGAAGATCAAGTTCAAGAAGATTTAGACCTTGAGTTGCAAAGACTAGAAATCATGCAAAAACAAGCGGCTGCTCTTGGTGAAATTTATACATCTCAACAACTTCAATTGAAAATGCGCGACAAGTTGCAAGAAAAACTTGATATGGCTGCTCAAAGTACTGATAGACTCAAGGAACTTGAAGAGCAGAAAAACCAAGGGGCATTATCTATAGAATTAGAAAGAGAATTGGTTGCACTAAGAAGACTCGCTGCAGAGCAAGGGCAAATTAGAAAATTAATCAAATTGATTGATGAGCAAACAAAAGGGGTCGAAAGACAGAAAAAGGCGCAAGCAGAAGCCCAAGATAAGATGCAAGATTTCTTTGAAGGAATCGGTACTCGCATAGGACTTCTCTCTCCTTCAATGAATAGATATTTGAAAATCACAACAGAAATTGGAAATCTCGCCAGAAAAAACCCACAAGAAGCAGCAAAAGCATTGAGGCAAGCATTTTCTCCAACAAAGATTATTCTTGGACTGACAGAACAAGTTTTAGCTGCTACAATTAAATATGCATTGGCAGTTGATAAGGCAACAGCTGCGTTTGCTGCTCAAACTGGTGCTGGACGAGCTTTGACTCAAGAAATCGCTTCTGTTGGAGCAGGATTTCGTAATCTTGGGATTGGAGCTGCCGATGCTGGTAAGGCCAGTAAGGTTTTGTTTGATAATTTTACTGGCTTTATGCAAGTCAGCAGAGAAGGTAAAGAAGATTTGATTCAAGCAGTTGCAAGTTTAGAAAAAATTGGAGTCTCTGGTGAAACCAGTGGAAAAATTTTAAACACTCTTTCGCAGAACTTTGATATGTCAACAAACCAAGCCACAAAGATGGCAAAAGAACTTTCAATTGCCGGGACAAAGATAGGTATTTCCGCAGAAAAAATGATGAGTGGATTTCAAGCCGCATTAAAATCTCTTGCTGTTTATGGTAAAGAATCTGCTAAAATTTTCAAAGACATTGCTGCACAAGCAAAAGCAGCAGGTGTTGAAACACAAGCTCTTTTGGGAATAGCAGGTAAGTTTGACACATTTTCTGGTGCCGCAGACGCTGCTGGTAAACTTAACTCTATCTTAGGCACACAAATGTCGGCAGTTGAACTGTTAACAATGAAAGAAAATGAAAGAATAGAAACTCTTATAAAATCAGTTCAAGCGCAAGGAAGAACATTTAAAGACATGGACAAGTTTTCGCAATTAGCTATCGCAAATGCTGCTGGTATCACAAACATGGATGAAGCTCAACGAATTTTCAGCATGTCTTTGGGAGATTATAGAAAAGGATTAAAAGATTCTGCCACAGAAGAAGAATACAATAAACGTTTAAAAGAATCAATGGATATCTATAAAAAACTTGAGAAAGCTTTTGAAAATTTCGCTATGCAATTGGGGCCTTTTGTTGACAAACTTGCTAGCGCTGCACAAGCATTTTTAGATTTTAGTCAAAAATTTCAAGGCTGGCCAGGCGTATTTCTAGTTGCCGGTGTTGCTTTGTTAGGATTTGGGATCATTGTAGCTCAGTTAGTGCCATTGTTAACATTATTTGGAACTGCGGCTCCTGCTGCTGGTGCCGGGGGTGCCGCTGCAGCACCAGGATTGATGGCGTTTGCTGAAAGTCTAGCTGTTGCTGCTCCTGCATTTCTAAAAGGAGCGATTGGGCTACTAGCTGTTGGTGGAGCTCTGTTATTATTTGGAGCCGGATTTGCATTGATGGCGGCTGCTTTTGGTGGCGATAAATCATTTGGAACAGTTTTTGGATTCATGGCTGGTATTGGTCTTGGATTAATTCCTTTAGCCGCTGGTTTATTGGCTATAGGCGCTGTAGCAACGGCTGGTTTTGGACTTGGAGGCGCAGCTATAATTATTGGTGCAGGAACCATGGCCGCTGCCCTTGCTATGATTGGGGTCGCTGCGGAAAATTTAAAAGTCGACGCTTTATCAAGTCTCGCAACCATTATGGGTGGGTTTGGAGATTTTATGATTAATTTTAAAGTTGGTTCTTTAGCAGAAGCCGAAGGCTTTCTCACTTCTCTTACAAACATCACCGACGATGTTAAACCGGTTCTTGCGGATCTTGCTCTTTTAGCAACCGGTAAAACAGCTCAGAGTTTGACGGCAAACACAGCATCATATAACTTTAACACTTTTTCTGCTAATTTTAAAAACATCTTTAAACCTGAGATAACAGTTAAAATTGGAGAAAAAGAATTAAAATCTATCATTTCAGAAGAAGTCGCTACTACGGCAAAAGAGAATTAAGGAGATAAATTATGGCAGTTCCTAATACACATGTTTCAGACATTGATTCAGTAAATGCAATCGCAGGTGCATCAAACGCTATTTTAAAAATTAAAAGCATGGTCACAGAACTTGAGGTTCATTTTCCGGCTTTTTTGACAGATTTTTCACAAACTTTTGATGCAAAGTGGAACTCTGAAGAAGTTTTTGGCAGAATGGATCCAATAGCAACATATCAAGGAACCACAAGAACAATGTCTCTTGGGTTTGATATTCCCGCTGGCTCTATGGAAGAGGCTAGAACAAATCTCATCAAAACACAAAGATTGGTAAAAATGGTTTATCCCGTCTACAATAGTTTTGAGATTAGCAAAGCAACGAAAAAGAAAAAAGCCGTTTATTCTGGGCCTATATTATCAAAACCACCATTGGTCAGAATAGAATTTGCAAATCTTATAAAGTCCGATGGTGGAGAGGTTATCAAAGAAAAAGAGGAAAAAGAAAAAACACAAGAAGAGGATAAAAAAGAAGAAAATGCTAAAGCTGCTGATCAGATTGCTAAACCTGAAGAAACCGAAGCTTCAAGCCCGCAAACATCATTTGGTCTTCTCGGTTGGATCGGAGGTCTTTCTTGGAAGCCAAATTTAGAAATGGGAATGTTTTCTGGTGCAGGAGAATTATATCCTAAAGTGATAAGCGTGAGTTTTCAATTCAACATCCTTCATGAAAAAACATTAAACCAAGAGAGCGCCAAGTTAAATAATTGGCCATTCGGAGTTACAGACAAATGAGCAGATATAACACAAGAAGTCAAGCTATAAATGACAAAGAAATGTATGATAAACTTTTCGAAAAAAGAGGAATCAAGAGAATAAATCAATATCGTTCTCCTACGGCATCAAATACACCAGACGAAGATTTGGCTGCTATTGAGTGCCATCAAGTTGTTTGGAGGATTGGAACCACATTTGAAAAACTAGCAGAGGAATATTACGGAGATTTTAAACAATGGTGGGTTATTGCTGGGTTTAACAGAAAGCCAACAGAACAACATTGTAGTCTTGGAGATATAATAAAAATTCCAAAAGATATTTCTGATGGTTTAAGGGCGGTAGAATAATGGCTACAACAAAAATTGCAAGAGCGTTAGCAAGTCAATTTAATGTCAACAAGCTAGATCCATTAAATCCAGAACATATTACTGCGTTTGCTAACTATCTTTTCGACAATGTCACAACCTCTGCTATTAATGGCCAGGATCACAGCCCAGAAGACATAGAGTTTATGGCAAACGCAGATATTGGCATGGGGTCTTATGAAGAGAACTCTTATGTTAGACCTCAGGTTTTTTTCAATTTACAATATAAGGTTAATGATAGAGAGTTAAGCCCGCTTTTTTTACAAGCCCAAGCGCTTGCATATCTGGTGGGTTATGGTGGTGCGGGGGCTACAACTGGAATTGGTCCACATGTTCGAAGAAAAATAGAAGCCCAAAAAAAACTCACAAGCAATGAAATAAAAGCTTTTGTAAATACAATACAATGGTACGCATACGACAGAGATGCATGGAGCTTTTTTTTAGACTGGGTCTTAAAAGAACAAGAAAAAGATTTTTTTAAAGTCATTGATTTTGAAATCTATAAGTTTGATGTTTTTGATAAAAAATTAGTTGAGTATGCTAATGAATATCTAGATGGCAATCCTCGTATCACAAAACTACAAAAAGCTGTATACAAAGGCGGGAGAGTCCGGACTGCATTTTATGCTTGGCAATCCGAGGGTTATCTCGGCACCAACGTACCAGAGGGAAAATATGTTCTAGCTGATAGAATCGATATAGTGGACCCATCTTTACATCAAGACACAGAAGCTAACTACAAAAGACCATTTAGGCGGCTTGGAAGACCAGGCAGTAAAAACGAAAAGAGGGGAATAAATGATGTTAAATTTGCTGAAGGTTCTGCTTTTTCAGAGTTTAAATTATTAAATGTTAAAGACGAAAGTACTTTGTTTTTCACAAGAGAAAAAGATAAAGCCTTTGAATATTATAAAACCCAAGTTATTCCTTCGATGGTTCAGTATTTCAGGCTCAGACCTAATGGCGTAGAGTGGAAGTATAATGAAGCCCAAAAGGTTTTTGATGAACATATTGGGGGTGGATGTTGTGGTTTTTTTGAGCAAACGGAAGAATTTACAGACGAGGTCAGCGGAGAGGTAGACACCAAGCAATCTCTCCCACGATTACAATATATTGCGAAAAGACTTTTGGATGTTTTTCGGAAAGCTGCTTTTGAGGCATATGCCAGAGAACTTCACGGAAAAACACAAGAAGAATTAGACAAAATTCTGGGGGACATTAGCGGATTTAATGCTAAAATATTTGCGGAAGCAGAAGAAACAGCCAACAATTCACAAGTGGCGACAGCCACGCCACCAGAAAGAGAAAGGCCCCTAAGTGATTCAGAGCTTGAAGCTAGACAAAGGTTCATGAAACAATGCGCTCTGATGACAAGATTAGGTGATCTGGCGGCGGAACACGCTAAAAAAGGAAAAGCTAGGTATAACAAGAGATTTTATATGGTAAAAGACGGCAATGGAGATCAACATGGGATAATTTCTAAACTTCTATTGCCAAAAGCCGATGAGATTTCAGAATTTTTAGAAATGAAAACCGCTGTTCATGCTTTTTTAGTTCCGAAACTTAGATTTTATAAAGTTATTAATAAAGCTGAGGGCTTAGTTGAAGAAGAATTTCAATTTAGGAATTTTACTAGCACCAGTAGAATTGAGGACTTGTTGAGTTCAAAATTTGATCGTGGGGGAGATTACGGGATTAAAGAATTTTCTTTTACGTTCGAAGGATCAACTCCAGCAACAGCAAGAAATGACATAACAGCAAATCTATCCTTGTTTTTTCAAACTTTCGATGATTTTATAACAATCCAGCCAGAAAACAAATCTTCTTTTGTTGACATGCTGTTGCTACCAGGAAATAGTGACAAAGCTGGTGATACAAAGCACACGACTCTTCAGCATAATTCTGAATATTATCGAATAAGAGTTGATGTTGGTTGGGAAATAAAGTCGACAGAGCCAATTGAAAATTTAAAAGGCGTAAATGTAAAATCCTTGAAAAAAGCTTTACAAAAAACCAATAAAAGTTTTTATTTAACAATGATTGATCACACAATAAACTTTAAAGATGATGGGTCTGTTGGAATAGATGTGCAATATAGAGCATACATGGAGACAGCCCTAAAAAGTTCTGGATTGGATGCTTTATCTAGCCATAAAACAAAAAAAGTCTTAAAAGATGTCAGCGATCAGTATAAAGAGATAGTTCGCAAGGGCATCTGTTCTGTCGCAGAGGAAAACAGAATTAGAATATCTTTATTAGAAGTAGAAGACTTGCTAAGGAAGCAATCGTTTCAATCTATTATGCAAAGATTGTTGGATAATAATTTTATTTACTTTAAAAAAGTTGCAAGTGAAACTGATAATAATTATCAAAGAACGGGTTTTTTCACTAAAAAAGTAAAATTCTTAGGCGAAGGGGCAGGTTCTGCTCCAGAAAAATCCAAAGAAAAAGCTGATAAATCAAAAAAGAAAAAAACAGAACCAACACTATCTTATGGTGCGGATTTTTTCTCTGAGGATTTAAGAAATGATCATGATCATAAATATATAAATTATTTTTTCCTTGGAGATCTATTATATGTTGTTCTGGATTGTCTTTATCAAGAAGCTAATCCAAAAAAATATTTAGCTGGTTTTGAAAAGTTTAAATTTATTTTAGGGTCTTTTGAGTTTAAAGACATGATGGATGATAATGCGCCTAAAAAAACCATAAATCTTGCTAGCATTCCTGTTTCCGTAGAAGTGTTCTTTGAATGGTTCACAGAAAATGTTATTAAACCAGAGAGGAAAAGCTATTCAGTTATGTATTTCATCAGAGACTTGTGTACTTATCTGATTGGCGAAATTTTAACTGAGAATTGTTTTAAATCCGCTTTTGACAAAAAATTACAATTTAAAACAACTAACTTTGTTGGACATAAAGATCCTTTGGCATCGATGAAAGGAACTATAATTGATGTTGCAAAATATTACGGAGCGAAAGGAAGTACAACTCTGCCATTAATACAAGATTCTGATAAGCATTTTCCCATAAAAGACATGACCAATTACATAATGGTCTATGTTGACACTCCTAGGATAACAAAATCTGGGGATGTTAGAAGGGGCAACAAAAAAGTTGACGGAGAAAATGGCATTTATCATTTTCAAATCGGGAAAGACAGAGGTCTTTTGAAAAAAATGAAGTTTTCGAAGTCCGATATGAAATATGTTAGAGAAGCAAGATATTTTAGACATGGGTTTGATGGGCTCATGCAGTTATCAAATGTCTATAATGTCTCTCTGGATATGATCGGAAACACTCTTTATTATCCAGGGATGGAAGTCTACATAAATCCTCTTGGGTTTTTGGGGGCCAAAAGTAGAGACTGGGATCCTACTAGAGGTGCTCCATCGGGAAATCCTTCTGTTGCCAATAAATTAGGTTTTGGCGGCTATCATCTTGTTACAAGAGTCAAATCATCAATCGGCCCTGGAAAATTTACTACAACTGTAGATGCCATGTTTAATTATTCTGGTGATGGAGATCCAAATTCTTACTTGGTGGGGGCAAAACAAAAAAAGAAAAAAATCACAGAAACAGACGACAAATTATTCCAGAGAGATGCGAAGTGCACACAGGTCTATGAACAAATAGTGAATCAAAAATTGGATCTTACCGAAGGTCAAACAACTTGGGACCCAATTGATTTTGATATGACAAAAAACACTACACCAACAGCACCTGTACAATATGTCCCTGCTAACCCAATTGTTCCACCAGCATCACCTCCTGCGACACCACCGTCTTCAACTCCAGGGACTGGTGATGGAACTACAACACAAAGAACATTCACAACTGCTACGGATATTTTGCTGCAACCGGAAAACACGCCGACACAAACAGAGAGCGCTCCGGGAGGCTTTGTTGATATGAGTCTTTTAAATATAGGCACCAAGAAGAACCAACTACCTTAGGAATCAAATCATGGCAAAATTTAGAGCAAAAAACGAAGGACAATCAGCATTTTATCAAGCAGCATACCGCTTGAAATATAAAAACGAAGCTTTTCCGCAAAACAATTCACTCGGACCAATTGGTGTTGTTGATTTTTTATTTGGAGAGAGAAATTTATATGGAAGAGTTGATCAAAATTTAAATGTTGTTATTCCAAACAGCGACGCTTTAAGGAGAATTACTACAAAAAACAATCCTACAGGAATTGTTGCTATGAATTTTGTTATAGATCAATTTCAAGAGTTTTTAAGAACGTATGAAACAGCTTTAAATTCTAGAAAGATAAGACAAGACGATCCATTTTTGTCTACTATAGAAGTTTATAGGTCATATGAAAATCCAAAAGTTCTTTACGAGAATTATTTTGAAGAAATATTTAATAATTTTGATCAAATTTATTTAAACAGAAAAGAAGTTATTACAGCAAAGCAATATTATTCTGAGTTTTTAAAATACATTGAACAAATTACGCCAAATTTTCCAATAACATACACAGCATGGCAAAGAAGCAAGGAATCTTCTATTTTTACAAGCGGGCTAGCTCTAGATTTGGGTGGGTTTGATGTTGGAAATGATGAGTTGAAAGAAGCTTTTATAGAAAGTGAAAACTTCCCATATTTTTTAAATGCATGTAACAATTTTGGTTTCTCCGTAACTAAGAACTCTCCTTGGGTGATTGTGGCAGATCTAGGAAGTCCTGTATCTAAATTATACCATACAAAAAACGAATTGTCAAGTGTTGCTGAAATTTTTTCTAGAAATTTTACACAAACAAAAAATTTTGATATAGATTTACTAAAAACTAACCTTTTTAATTCATATAACTCTTTTGCTAATAAATTTACATATGAAAAAAGAATAGATGTATGTAAAAATAATAAAACTTTAAAGAATAATGTATATAGAAATAATATTAATATTAATAAATTTAATAATATATTTAATGATACTTATTTTATAGAATATTATAATAATATACGATATTTTGAAGAGAACTCTGGTTTTTCAATCTCTGATAAAAATAAGTTTACAAGAAATGCAAAAAACTTACAGAAAATATTTGACAACTCTAGAGCAATAGGTTATATTAATGAACAGTACAGAAGTGTTTATAAGTCCAAACCTGGAGGAATGAACCACACGCTAAAAAGATTGAGGGCGAAAGAAAAAACTCCCGAAGATCAGCAAAAGCAAAAAACAAGTTCTGTACAAGCTGGTGGTTCTTCTGGTGGCAGCGGAGGATCTAGTAGCTACTAACGGAGGAACAATGATATTTCAAATACTTGATGACAAGCGAGACTGTCTCGGCTTGTTTGCTAACGGAGATTTTTACTATGGACACATTAAAAGAGCTTTTGAGAAAACATGGGATTGGTCTCCTCACTTATCAGATGATGATTATGAATATGCTAGGATTTGGTGTGGAGGTAAGTCGCTTGAAGACGCTTGTCCCCAACACCTCGCTGATCGCTTGGAGATCCACAAGAAGAGAGTCAAAAACTTTGTAAAAGCAGCATCAGTTGCTAAAATCAATCTAGATGATGTTTGTTTGTTTGATATTATTCCACAACAAGCTCTCACTCACTGGTGTCAAGTTAAAAATGACATCTGTCAATATGTTTTTGAAAACTACACAAAACCGGCAAATCATAAATTCATGATTGATCTCAGTAAGATGGTTTATGAAATTTCCAATAATCCTGTTGTTTTGAATCAAAATAAACTATTTAACTATCAGAAGACCGACTATAAGGCTAAGTCTCTTTGGAAGAGTTTTGGAGGACAAACTCCTAACATTTCCTATGATATTTATGGTTCTGTAACTGGTCGTCTAACGACAAAGTCTGGCTCGTTTCCAATCTTAAATGTTAAGAAGGAAATAGCAGATATTATTATCCCAAAAAATGATGCATTCATTCAACTTGACTTTAATGGAGCGGAAGTTAGAACTCTTCTGTCTCTATCAGGTCAATCTCAACCCCAGGAAGATATACATGAATTTAACGCAAAAATACTTAAATGTTCTCGTGACAAAGCAAAGAAAAAATTCTTCGCTTGGTTCTATAATCCCAACAAAAAAAATCAAGAATTAGGACAACATTATAGAAGAGAAGTTGTGCTTGAAAAACATTACATTGATGGTGTTGTAATGACACCGTTTGGAAGAAAGATCGAAGCAGATGATTTTCACTCGTTTAATTATTTGCTTCAATCAACTTCTTCTGACAATTGTTTGGCACAAGCAATAAAAATAAATAAATTCTTGAATGGAAGAAAATCTTTTGTTCATTCTGTGGTTCATGATTCAATAACTATTGATTTTCACAAAGAAGATAGAGAACTAATTACACAGATAAAACAAATTTTTGAAGACACAAGACTTGGACAGTTTAAATCTTCAATGCACATTGGTAAAAATTATAGAGACATGGAGGAAGTATGACAGTTTTAATAGGCTTAGGAAACGCTGGTTGTGAAATTGTTAATAAGTTCTCAGACAGTTATAAAAAGATCACCATAGATGCTGGTTCGGAACTCCCTGAGTTCAGCTCACCAGAAGATTACGAGCAAAAACTTACCGATTATGCGCATCTTTTAGACTTTGAAGAGGAAGAGTGTTTTTTCTTTGTCTGTGGTGCTGGTAAAGTCTCCGCAGCGTCTTTAAGATTGCTAGAGTTGATACAATCAAAGAAAATTAACCTAGTTTATATTTATCCCGAAGAGATCATGTTATCACCAACTCAAAAGAAACTTAATAGAGTTGCTTTCAATGTGTTTCAGCAGTATGCAAGATCTGGCTTATTAAGTTCAATGTACATTATGTCTAACGAAGAGATTTGTTCATTTCTACCTTACTATTCTATAGATGACATGTATGATCACATCAACGCAGCTATTGTAAATGTGTTTGAGAGTGTAATCTTTTATCTAGATCAAAAACCGGTCCTAGGTTCTCACCATGAAGCGAAAGAAATTTCTCGCATCAGAACCGTTGAGTACGGAGAATTCAAAAAAACACAAAAAAATATGTACTTTCCACTTGACAACGTTACCGAAACATGCTATATTAATATAGTAAATGATGAGGACATGAAAAACAACAGAGAGTTGTTGGATTTATTGAAAAATAAAATAAGAGAAGATAACGAGAGCGATGTTCTTTCTTCTTTTGTTGTGTTCAGATCTGACTATGAGCATTCTTTCTATTATGCAATTCGGTTCACACATTATTTGCAAGAAAAATAATTGGAGGTAATATGAGGGATATAAAATTCCAAAATAAGTTATTTGATCAACCATGGTCAAAGCAGCTTCATTGGACAGAGGCATTAGCATATGATGATAAAGCCTTTTGGGAAAGAAGAGCATTATTAAGTTTTATAAACTTTCATAATTTTTAAAAAAATATTTGACAAGTTCTGAGAACGTGTTATATTATAAAGGTAAGCAAAAAAGGAGAACAAATGATTTCATTGCTTTTGACTCTCTTCATCGGATGTGGTGAAGAAAAAGCTGATGATTCTGCTCAACCCGTTGAAGAGCAAGAAGATTCAGCAACAGACACAGCATCTGCTGAATAAAAAAAATAAAAAAAATTCTTGACAAACATTGAAAAACATGTTATAATATAAAGGTAAACATTGAGAAGTGAAACTCCAAAACATTCACAAAGAGGTTATGACTTATTCCGGTTTAAAAAGTCACAAAAAAACTAACTAGACATTTCAATAATATAGGAGGAAATATGTCAAATTCTAACGTAACTATCTTTAACGGAACTTTCCAAAAAATCAACGGAGAGCGCCGAACAATGCGATTTATTCGTAAAAATGATCTTCCAAGCTCAATGGTTAACGAAGCAACAATTCGAACTCTTGAAGGAAAGACAGACTGTGAAGTCGTCTATGATGTAGATGCACGACAATTTCGTCAATTTAATTGGAAAACTGTTGAGGGTGATGTAACCCGCACAAATTCCACATTTAAATTCTAAGATCTCCTGTCTTAGATAAAGCACCGGTTTTTGAGTTGGGGTTTTCCGTTTAAAAAAACCCCATCGTTTGGATAATCTATAAAAGATTAGCGGTTTTTCGGGTTGCTTTTCCGTGTAAAAAAACTTCCCCTGTTTTCTTGACAGCATCAAGATAATATGTTATAATATAAATGGGAGCAAGATTAAAACTCTGCTTACCTTAGTCTGTGAAGACAAAAAACATCGCCTAACTAATGGAGAAAACAACATGGCACTTAATATTGAACTAATGAAACAAAAGCTTGCAAGCTCACAAAACAAGAATGCAGGTAAATCAAATGATACTAAATGGCGACCATCAGAAGGAGACCAAACAATTCGAATCCTTCCAACCAAAGATGGAGACCCATTCAAAGAATTCCACTTTCACTACAATGTAGGAAAAAACCCTGGCATTCTTTGCCCTAAAAAGAACTACGGCGAGCACTGCCCTATTTGTGACTTTGCCTCTAATCTCTGGCGAGATGGAGTTGAAAACAATGATGATCAAACTAAAAATGCTGCAAAGAAGTTATTCGCTCGTAAGCGTTACTGCTCTCCAATCCTTGTCCGTGGTCAAGAGACCAATGGTGTAAAGATTTGGGCTTACGGTAAGACTGCCTATGAGACACTTCTTGGTTATGTTTTGGATCCTGATTATGGAGACATTACCTCTGCCGAAACTGGAACTGACATTGTTCTTTCTTACACAGTTCCAGGCACTCCTGGGTCTTTCCCAAAGACTCAACTTAAACCTCGTCGCCGACCATCTGTGTTGTGTGATGAAGCGATTGCTGACTGCGACGCTCTTCTGGATAGTGTGCCCGACATCGAAGCACAATTTAATAGACTGTCATCTGAAGATATACAAGCTCTGTTGGACGATTATCTATCTACGGATTCCTCCTCCGAAATGTCCTCCTCAGAAACTGCCAAATATGGTAGTGCCGTAGATAAAAAGATTAGCGACTTTCTGAGTTAGTGATCGGGTCTTCGGGCGGACCTTAAATGCCCCCCTCTTACCTCGGTAAACGTAAAATGCGCCTTATATAACCAAGTATGAAACACTACGCTTAAGGTCGTTTAACAACACAGCAGGAATGCCTTTCCTTATAGCTTTTCCGGGGAGCGTTATAGAACAGGGCTTTTTCTTCGCCTTGC
>MDTC01094929.1_pt1 | contig 15071 bp, 11 predicted proteins | sample 811181 | NCBI WGS metagenome assembly MDTC01 (sample SAMN05326644, study PRJNA326480) | marine metagenome | isolation source: seawater | place: Pacific Ocean: North | collected 2011 | reverse complement strand
AGAGCAGACACTCCTTCTTTTTTGTGCATAGCCACAGGAATACCACGGCCATTATCTTTTACTGATATGGAACCATCCTCATTTATCCAAACATCAATTTTGTTACAATGACCTGCCATTGCTTCGTCAATTGAATTGTCGACTACTTCATATACCAAGTGATGTAATCCTCTTACACCCACGTCTCCAATGTACATAGAAGGTCTCTTCCTAACATGTTCCATTCCTTCGAGAGCTTGAATGCTATCAGCTCCGTATCCTTTATTTTGTTCGCTCATTTATTTGATATAAATTACTTGGTGAAGATACAATTTAAGCTAGGCTGGTTAATGATTTTATTTAATGTACATATCCACAAAAAATAAACACTTTTAAATATATAAACAACTGATAGTCAGCAATTTGAATTAAGTCATTTCTCCGCGAATACTTTGACTTAAGATATGCCTTCTTTCTTGATGTGGATAGTTACCAATTACCCACATAAGTTTTGTTAGAGCTGCTTCAGAAGTAATATCTTTTCCTGATATAACATATTCATGTTTTAGAACTTTACTACTGGCATATTGACCAATTTCAATTTTTCCATTTGGACACTGAGTGGTTGCAAAAATGATAGTTCCATTATCATCACAAGCTCTAATTAATTCATCCCATCGAGGAGTTTCAGGAAGGTTGCCTGATCCAAATGTTTTGAGAACTATACCGTCAATTTTCTTATTTTTAATTAAGTCTATTAAAGCACTTGGGTTATAACCCGGGAAAACAGTAACATTGACTACATTTTCACTGAAATGGGGAATTAGTGTTAATTTACTATTATTCTTGTTTCGAATCAGATTATTATTCAACGTTATATTTTGTTCTAGATAAGCAAGATTCTCAAAGTTTGGTGAACTAAATCCCTCAAAGTCATTTGTACTAGTTTTGATACTTCTGTTCCCCCTTAATACATCGTCGTTAAAGCATATACAAACTTCTGGAATGCAATCAATACCAAAACTTAGGTAACCTGCTATATAAATAGCATTACTCAAATTTGTGATTCCATCTGTTCTTGGATGAAAAATAGGTAGCTGTGACCCTGTCATAACTACAGGTTTATTTAAGTTTTCTAACATAAAACTTAATGCCGAAGCAGTGTAAGCCAGCGTATCTGTTCCATGAATAATTACAAAGCCATCATAGTGATCATAGTTTTCTTTAATTTTATTAGCAATTTTTTTCCATGATCCTGGATTCATACTACTAGAATCTAAAACAGGTTCTAGCACATCATAGTAAAAGCTAATTTCATTAAAAAAATCAAAATAACTTTGGTTTTTAATTGCTGGCAAATAGTTGATTATCTCCTCCCAAGGTGATGGTTTCAAACCGTTGGTTGTTTCTTTCATTCCGAAAGTTCCTCCAGTATATAAAATAAAGACGTTACTCTGCATTAAAATTTAATTGGAACTAAGTAAATATAGTATGGCCATTCTTATAGCTACTCCATTTTCAACCTGATTTAAAATGACACTATTATTGGAATCTGCAACTTGACTCGTGATTTCAACTCCTCTATTTATTGGTCCAGGGTGCATTATTATAATGTCTTTATCAACCTGATTTAAAATTTCTTGATTTATCCCATATTGTAGAGAATATTCTCTAAGTGAGGGAAAATATTTGTCGTCTTGTCTTTCTAATTGAATTCTTAATAGGTTTGCGGCGTCACACCAATTCAGGCTTTCTTTTAAATCATAACTTACCTCTATGCCAAGGCTTTCAATATGGTTGGGGATTAGATTTGGTGGCCCACAAACACGAACATTTGCACCAAGTTTTTGAAGACAATAAATATTACTTAGAGCAACTCTTGAGTGAATAATATCTCCAACTAGTAGTATATTTTTATTACTTAAATTACTCAATTTTTCAGTCAATGTATAAGCATCTAATAGAGCTTGTGTTGGGTGTTCATGGGTGCCATCCCCTGCATTGACGATATTAGCATCAATATGATTAGATAAAAATTTAGCTGCACCAGGAGCAGGATGTCTCATTACAACCATGTCCACTTTCATTGCTAAAATATTGTTCACAGTATCTATAAGTGTTTCACCTTTATTTATGGACGAAGTTCCACTATTAAAATTAACAATGTCAGCTGATAATCTTTTTTCAGCGAGTTCAAATGATATTTTAGTTCGAGTACTATTTTCAAAAAAGATATTAGCAACGGTAATATCTCTAAGTGATGGTACTTTTTTGATTGGTCTATTAAGTACTTCTTTAAAGTTTTCAGCAGTTTTAAAAATGAGTTGAATGTCTTTTTTGGAGACGTCTTTAATACCCAAAAGATGTTTACTCGATAGTGCTGACATTATTTTTCTTTATCCGTTATTATCCATATTCTACATTGATCGTCTTTCCAATCTACTTTTACATAATCATTTGCTCTGGTGTCAATGTCTTCACCAGTATAATCTGGTTGAATAGGTACTTCTCTGTTATATTTCCTGTTAATTAGTGTTACTAATTCAACTGATTTAGGTCTTCCATAAGCATTTATTGCATCCAAAGCTGCTCTTATACTTCGGCCTGTATAAAGTACATCGTCTATAAGTACAATATTTTTATCTTCAATGTTAAAGTCAATATTGACTTCATTTGGAATAAGCAACTTGTTATTTCTTCTGAAGTCGTCTCTGTAAAATGTGGTATCTAATTCACCATAGTGAATATCAATTTTAAAAAGTGATTTGATTTTTTCAGCAAGTATTTTTCCAAAGAAAGTCCCTCTTGGTTGAAGAGCTAGAATAGCCGTATTTTCAAATGAACCGTGATTTTCAACTAGTTGATGAGCAATCCTAGTGATAATTAGTTCAACACGTTTATATTCCAGTATTACCTTTTTCATTTAGAAAGTTGTCTTTGATAATTTAATAATTTCTTCAAATTCAAATTCTTGTACTGGTCCAACTGATAATCTGCCCTGCCTTACTAATGCCATGTTAGATAGGGTGTCATTCGATTTAATTTGAGCTAGTGTTACACTATTATTGAGTGGTTTAACAACTTCTACATCAACTGCTACCCATTTTTCATCATCGGTTGTAGGATCTTGATATGCTTCTTTTATTACACGTGTGATTCCGACAATTTCTTTTCCTTCATTACTGTGGTAAAATAGACAGATATCACCATTTTTCATTGCTCTTAAATGAACACGAGCTGGATAACTTCTTACACCGTCCCAGTATGTTGAACCATCTGCTAGCATTTGGTCCCAGCTGTACTTATATGGTTCGGATTTAATGAGCCAATAATTCATATTTTCAAATATCTATTTTTTTTGGTTCTTTCAATCAAGTCGACTCTTTTTTGTAGAGCAAAAAAATCCCGAACTAGTCGGGATTTTTTAAAATTATTTAGCTAATTCTTTAGCTTCCTTAACCCATCCATCTCGTTCTACACGACCTGGTGATTTAAGTAAGGTTTCAAGAATTTCTATGCTTTTCTTATTAAGTTTACTTACCTGTTGGAAAGTGAATATACCGATGCCGTTAAGCTTTTTCTCATAAGCTGGACCTACACCCGTTAGTTGTTTTAAATTATCTGCATCTTTTGCATCCGCTGAACCAATAGTTTTAGTTAAAGCAGAAGAATCATCAGATGAAGTATTTTCTTTAACTTTTTTTACATCCTTTTTAGTTGCTTCTTTTTTTGGAGTTTCCTTTTTATTGGTTTCCTTTTTAGTTGCTTCTTTTTTTGATGATGGAGATGATTCCATTTGAGCTTTTAATTGAGCAAGTACGTCTAAATCACCCATGGTAGAAACCTCAGCTTTTTTATTGATTTTTTCTACATATTTAGTTGATTTAGCAGCACGTTTTTTATTGGTAGTTTCGTTACCAGAATTTTGTGATCGTTCAGCATCTTTCCAAATGTCCGTGTGAGATACTAGAATTCGCTTTGAATCTTTATTGAATTCGATAACACGTAAATTTAGTGTCTCATCAACCGATACATCAGTGCCATCTTGTTTTTTGATATGCTTTTTTGGAGCAAAACCTTGCACACCGTATGGAAGTGTCAGTATAACTCCTCTATCATTAACTTCAGATACAATACCATCATGCTCAGAACCGAGCGTAAATATACCTTCAAAGGTATCCCATGGATTCTCATCGATTTGTTTGTGACCGAGGCTTAATCTTCTATTGTCTTTATCAATTTCTAAGACAACAACTTCGAGTTCTGCACCTTTTTTTGTAAATTCAGATGGATGTTTTATCTTTTTAGACCAAGATAAATCTGAAACATGAACTAGACCATCAACACCTTCTTGAAGTTCAACAAATAAGCCGTAGTTGGTTAAGTTTCTTACAGTTCCTGTATGTTTAGAATCTACTTGATACTTATCCTCGATTTTTTTCCACGGATCAGATGTTAGTTGTTTAAGTCCTAGAGAAAGTTTATGTTCTTCCTTATCAATATCCAAAACTACAGCTTCTGCCTCATCTCCAACTTTCATGAAATCAGATGGATTTCTTAAATGTTGTGACCAAGACATTTCAGATACATGAATTAGTCCTTCAACTCCTGTCTCAATTTCTAAAAAAGCTCCGTAATCGGCAATAGTTACAACTTTACCTTTTACTTTTTCACCTTCTTTGAGTTCTTTCATACTATCCCACGGATGAGCAGTAAGCTGCTTCATTCCTAGAGAAATTCGCTTTTTGTCATTATCAAATTCTAAAACAGCTACTTGTATTTTTTGATCAAGTTCAAGAACATCAGATGGATGGTTAATTCGTCCCCAAGAAATATCAGTAATGTGAAGTAGACCATCTAATCCTCCAAGATCAACGAATACACCAAATGAAGTCATATTCTTAACAGTACCCTCAAGTACTTGTCCAAGCTCCATATTAGAGATCATTTCAGCTTTTTGAGCTTCTATGTCGTCCTCAATAATTGCTTTGTGCGATATAACTACATTCTTATATACCTCGTTAATTTTGACAACCTTAAATTCCATAGTTTTACCAACGTATTGATCGTAATCACGAACTGGTTTTACATCAATTTGCGATCCAGGTAGGAATGCATCCATACCCATTATATCAACAACAAGTCCACCTTTAGTACGAGTTTGTATGAAGCCTTTAACAATCTCCCCATTTTCCATAATTGATTGAATTTTCTCCCAGGCACCTTCAGCGATAGCTTTTTTGCGTGAAAGAACTAATTGTCCAAGTTCATTTTCAGTTTCATCAACATAAACCTCAACTTCGTCACCAACTTTTATGTCTGGGGTATCCCTAAATTCTGTGATTGAAATAAGACCATCTGATTTAAATCCAATATCTAAAACAACGTTATCACTAGACATGCTAACAATACGACCTGTAATGAGCGTTTTCTCATCTACTTGTTTGATGGTATTTGCGTACATTAATTTTAAATCATCATTTTGAGATTCATTATACGTACCAAATCCAGCTTTATCCATAGACCAATCAAATTCGTCTGGATTGTGAACAGGTGCTTCTGATGTGTTTGTGTTTGATTCTTTAGTTTCAGATGGCTCTAAAGTAGCTTCTTCTTTTGTTGCTTTAACTGAGACATCCTTGGCCACAGTAGCTTCATTCAAGATTTTTTCTTGATTTTCTTTTTTTGTATTTGTCAATGTATCATTTCCTCCTTTGCGAAAAATGAGTGCAAAAATATTCTTTTTATTCAATTTACGAAAGTTGTGAGGATACCAAAAAAAAATAAACAACTTTGCTCTATGCTAAATAAATTATTTATCTTAAGTGTAATAACATCAATTTCAATGACCCTAAAAGCTATTAATTACTCTGTAAGATTCCCTAACGTAAAATCACATTATGTCTCAGTTGATATTGTTTTCAATGCAAACGGAAGAGATTACGTAGATTTTAAAGTTCCTGTGTGGACTCCAGGATCTTATAAAATAAGAGAATTTAGTAATGCGTTTGAGAATGTATCAGCCGAGAATTTAAAGGTTAGTAGATTAAACAAAAACACTTGGAGAATATTTACCAATGGTAAAAGTCAGGTTAAACTGTCATATGATGTGTATTGCTTTACTATAAGTGTTCGCCAAAGTTATGTGGATGAGTATTATGCCTTTTTGCACGGAGTTTCTGTTTTTGGTTATTTGGAAGGATATGAAGATGAAAAAATTGAATTAACTATTTATCCAAAAGATAATTGGAAAAACTTAGAAGTGTCACTGCCAAAATTAAATAAATCCAATATTGCATTTACTTGTACAGATTATGATTTGCTTGCTGATTCTCCCATAGCACTTGGTAACTTTGATACAATCGGCTATGAAAGTGGAAATGTTCCTCACAAAGTTGTTATGATTGGAGAAGGGAACTATGATTTGAGCCAAATTAAGGAGGATTTCAAAAAGATTAGTGATTCACAAATTAAGATGATGGGTGGTCATCCTTCTGAACAGTATATTCATTTTATATATAATGTTGCACAAGGGGGTGGTGGACTTGAACATGCAAATTCACAAACGAGCATGATGTCTAGATGGAATTACACCAATGCAAACAAGTATCGTAGTTTTCTTGGATTAATTGCTCATGAATATTTTCACCTATGGAACATTAAAAGAATTCGACCTATGGAACTAGGTCCATTTGATTATGATAAAGAAGTATACTCTGAAATGTTATGGATTGCCGAGGGAATTACATCTTATTATGATGACAGAACATTGCTTCTTACGGGTAAATATTCTAAAGATGAATACTTAAAAATAATTTCTTCTCAGATAAATAGATTGGAAAACACACCGGGTAAGAAGGTAATGAGCCTGGCACACAGTAGTTTGTTAGCATGGGTAAAAGCATATTTACCAAATGAGGAAAGTGCTAACAAAACAATAAGTTATTACAATAAAGGGTTGTTAGCTGCTGTATTACTTGACCTTGAAATTAGAAAATCAAGTAATCATTCTTTGGATGATGTAATGCGGATGCTTTATTCTGATATCTATTTGAGAGAAGACCGAGGTTTTACTCAACAAGAGTTTGTGACTATTTGTAGTGAGTTAGCAGATAAGGATATGAATGATTTTTTTAAAGATGTAATTTATAGCATTAAGCATCTAAACTACAATATATTTAACGACTTTGGTATTGACTTATTTATAAAAAATAAAAATTTAAATCAGTCCTGGAGTGGTGTTTCATCCAAATTACAAGAAGGTAAAGTAATAATAACAAAGATTATTTCGAACAGTCCTGGAGTGGAATCAGGTTTGAGTGTAAATGATGAAATTATTGCGATTAATGGCTGGCGATTAAGTTCTAAATTTGAAGATTATCTATCCAAATTTGAGATCGGTGAACGTATAGTTATAAGTTATTCCCGAGATGAGAAAATGCAAACAACTAAATTAAGGCTTTTAGCGAATCCTGAAATTAAGTACGAACTGATCGTTAAAGATAAAGCTAACAAGCTTTTAGCTGATTGGTTGGAATAATCTTTTGGGCTTTAATAGGGACTGATTTCACAATTTTCCCACACTTCTTTTATAATAAGATCCTAAAGCTAAATTTGTCCAAATTTTAAATAATAGTGTCAGTATTTGATAAACAAAAAGCATATTTAGTTTTACAAGATGGAACTTTCTTCGAGGGTAATGCAATTGGTAAAATAGGGACTACTACCGGTGAGATTGCTTTTAATACTGGAATGACAGGGTACCAAGAGGTATTTACAGATCCATCATATTTTGGGCAAATCGTAATTATGACAATGGATCACATTGGAAACTACGGTACAAGGGAGTTGGATTCAGAATCCAATTCTATCAAAATCTCTGGTTTAGTTTGCAAAAACTATTCTCCAATGCATTCTAGGAATATGGCAGATAGAAGTCTAAATGATTACTTCATTGAAAATCATTTTACTGGAATAAGCGATATTGATACCCGTGAAGTAGTTCGACATATTCGAGATGCTGGTGCAATGAACGCAATAATAAGTTCTGAGATACTTGATGTAGAGAAATTAAAATCAATGGTATTAGATGTACCAAGTATGTCAGGTTTAGAATTGAGTAGTAAAGTTTGGTCAAAAGAACCCTACGAGGTAAACGAAGGAGGTAAATACAAAGTGGCTCTTCTTGATTTAGGAAGTAAAGATAATATTATCAAATGTTTAACAGAAAGAGATTGCCATGTTAAGGTATATCCTGGTGATACAACATACTCTAAAATGAAAAATTGGGGTCCAGATGGATTTATGATTAGTAATGGTCCTGGCGATCCATCTGCAATGCCCTCTGCAGTTGAAACAATCCAAGAAATTGTAAGTGCTGATGAAAAGATCTTTGGGATATGCCTTGGTAGTCAGATTTTAGCTCAAGCTCAAGGAATGAAAACTTTTAAATTGCATCGTGGACACCGCGGGCAGAACCATCCAGTAAAAAACTTAATTACTGGAAAAAGTGAAATAACTTCTCAAAACCATGGTTTTGCAATCGATCCAGAGAGTAATAATGGATCAGTTGAAATAACTCACATTAACTTAAATGATGACACAATAGAGGGTATACGTATAAAGAATAAGTCTGCTTTTGCAGTTCAATATCATCCTGAAGCAAGTCCTGGCCCACACGACAGTCGATATTTATTCGATAAATTTGTGGCATTAATGGCATAATCTTACTTCTTAACCAAAATTTAAAATAGTAAAAACACAAAATAATGAGTGAAATAGCACACATACATGCGAGACAAATTCTTGATAGTAGAGGGAATCCAACAATTGAGGTAGATGTAATTACTGAAAATGGATCATTTGGACGAGCAGCTGTTCCAAGTGGAGCAAGTACTGGTATACACGAAGCCATAGAATTAAGAGATGGAGATAAGTCAAACTTTTTGGGTAAAAGTGTGATCAAAGCAGTTACTAATGTGAATACTACAATTGCTGATGAAATCATTGGTGAAGACGTATTTGAACAAGTTCATATTGATCGTAAAATGATTATGTTGGACGGTACAGAAAATAAATCTGATTTAGGTGCTAATGCAATGTTAGCCGTTAGTTTAGCAACGGCCCACGCAGCAGCTGAGGAGAGTGGACAGTCTTTATTTAGATATCTTGGAGGAGTTAATGCCTGTAACCTTCCAATACCAATGATGAATATTATTAACGGTGGTAGCCACGCAGATAATTCTATTGATTTTCAGGAATTTATGATTATGCCTACAGGTGCAGATACATTTTCTGAGGCATTGAAAATGGGTGTTGAAACATTTCATCATCTTAAAAAAGTATTGAGTTCGAAAGGTTACAGTACCAATGTTGGTGATGAGGGTGGTTTTGCTCCAAATATTAAATCAAATGAGGAAGCTATTGAAACAGTAATGCAAGCAATTGAATCTGCGGGATATCGTCCTGGGGAAGATATTTATATTGCAATGGATGCTGCAACATCGGAGTTTTACAATAAAGAGACAGGCCTTTACACATTTAGCAAATCAGATGGCAGAGAATTGACAAGTGAGCAAATGGCTGATTACTGGAAACATTGGACTGAAAAATACCCAATTTTAAGTATTGAAGACGGTCTTGATGAAGATGATTGGGCTGGGTGGAAGTACTTAACTGATCAAATTGGTGACAAGGTTCAGTTAGTAGGTGATGATTTGTTTGTGACTAATGTTAAGCGATTACAAAGAGGTATTGATGAAGGAATTGCTAACAGTATACTTGTTAAGGTTAATCAAATTGGAACGCTAACTGAAACAATTGATTCTATAAATCTTGCTACTCAGAATAGTTACACTAATATTATTTCGCACCGAAGTGGGGAAACTGAAGATTCAACAATAGCAGATTTAGCAGTTGCTATGAATAGTGGACTTATCAAAACTGGGTCCGCATCTAGAAGTGATCGTATGGCAAAATATAATCAGCTTATTAGAATAGAAGAGGAACTGGGTCATACAGCTAAGTATTTGGGCAAAAATTTTAAATTTTTATAACTGAAAATATTTTTTAGCCAACGGCTTTTGCCCATTCGAATTATAATGCTTTCTGATTGTGAGCAAGGATGTAAAGAATATTAAACAAGTTTTTCTGATGTTTAAAAACATTGATCTTTAGTTGTCGGTTTTCCTCTACTTTCGATATTTATTAGAAATATGTCATTTTTTAGAAAGAAATCTAGTAAATCGGAAAAGAAAGCAAAAACTAAAGAGCCTAAAGATTTCACATTATTCAATAAATTATTAGGCGCATTTTTTTTTGCTTTTGCGACTTTCTTAACGTTGGCTTCAATAAGCTACCTCTTTTCGTGGAGAGCTGACCAGAGTTTATTAAATACTGGAATTAGTGAATTCCTTTTTGATTATAAAAACTTAGTTCCCAAAAATATTATGGGTAAAATGGGAGCATTTTTAGCTCATACTTTTATTTATAACGGCTTTGGTATTGGTGCTTTCTTAATCTATCCCATATTCTTAATCATTGGGTTTAATTTATATTTTAACAATAAATTTCATTTACGTCCTAAAGCAGCTAGTAAGTTATTGGTTACTGGTTTATGGGTATCATTGGTATGCTCACTTTTGTTTTCCAATTCCTTCCCATTGCTTGGAGGTCTCTTGGGATATGGTGTTTATATTTTTTCAAAATCATTAATAGGGGTAATCGGTATTGTGATACTTCTAGGTTTGATTACTGTATTCTTTTTATATGTCGCTTTTGGTATTGATATTTTGGAATGGTTAAGAAATAAACGATTAAAATCAGATGTAATAGAAACTGATAATGAATTAACTAATGAATCAATATTTGATAAGGACCAAATCAACGTTCAGAATATTGAACCTGAACTTGAACCGATTACTTTGGAAACTGATACATCTGATATTGAAGAATCTTTGACAATACCTGTAGAGGAACAACAAGCAAAGGGTAAACCAGAAAATGAAGGAGAAAATCTTGAATTAAAGATTGAAGAAAAGGCTAAAGAAGAAAAGCTAGATAAAGCAAAGCAAAAAGAGCATTATGGAATTGATGAACCATTTGATCCTCGATTGGATTTAAGAGACTATATATTTCCAGAGATTGATTTTCTTAACAAATATGATAAGGGAGCTAAAACAGAGGTTTCCAAAGAAGATTTAGAGAAAAGTAAAAATATGATTCTTCAAACGCTGAACAATTATAAGATTGGAATTGCTCAGATAAAGGCCACTATCGGACCAACAGTTACACTATTTGAGATTGTTCCTGAAGCTGGTGTTAGGATTTCTAAAATAAAAAATTTAGAAGATGATATTGCTTTGAGTCTTGCGGCATTGGGTATCCGAATTATAGCACCTATTCCAGGTAAAGGAACAATTGGGATTGAAGTGCCCAATAAAAAACCAGAAATAGTAAGTATGCACTCTGTAATAAGTAGTGCAAAATACCAAAATTCGGATGCGGCATTGCCCGTATGTCTTGGTAAGACAATATCTAATGAAGTTTATGTGGCAGATTTAGCAAAAATGCCCCATTTACTGATGGCTGGAGCCACAGGCCAAGGTAAGTCTGTGGGATTGAATGCCATAATTGTATCTCTGCTATATAGAAAACATCCTGCTGAACTCAAATTTGTAATGATAGACCCTAAAAAAGTTGAACTTACGCTTTATCAGACTATTGAAAGACATTATTTAGCAAAATTACCTGGTGAAGTAGAAGCCATTATCACCGATAATAAACAAGTAATTACAACATTGAATTCACTCTGTGAAGAAATGGACCAACGATATGCTTTACTTCAAGCAGCCATGGTCAGAAATATAAAAGAATACAATATCAAGTTTATAAAGCGTAAATTAAATCCAGAAGAAGGGCATAAATATTTACCATACATTGTAGTAATAATTGACGAGGTTGCAGATTTGATTATGACTGCTGGTAAAGAAGTTGAGCATCCTATAGGTAGAATTGCTCAATTAGCTCGTGCCATTGGTATACATTTGATATTAGCTACGCAAAGGCCATCAGTAAATATTATAACTGGAACAATAAAAGCAAATTTCCCAGCACGTATTGCGTTTAGAGTAAGTAGTAAGATTGATAGTAGAACTATATTAGATGGTAATGGAGCCGATCAGCTTATTGGTAAAGGAGATATGCTTTACTCTACTGGAAGTGACATGGTTCGATTGCAATGTCCATTTGTTGACACACCAGAAGTAGACACAATTACAGGATTCATTGGAAATCAAAGAGGATATCCAGATGCACATATTTTACCTGAGGTTAGAGAGGAGAGTTCTGGTGATTCTGGAGATTTTAATGCGGACGATCGAGATGCACTTTTTGAGGATGCTGCTCGAATTGTTGTAATGCATCAACAAGGAAGCACCAGTCTTATTCAAAGAAGACTTAAAGTTGGGTATAATCGTGCTGGTCGCTTGATAGATCAATTAGAAGCTGCTAATATTGTAGGCCCTTTTGAGGGAAGTAAAGCGAGAACTGTTTTATTACCAGACGAATATGCTTTGGAACAGTTCTTGAATAAAATGCATTAGTAGAACTTAAAATGAAAAAAATACTATTAATTATTCTTATTGGTATAGTTGCCAGTCCTTTTTTATCAAATTCTGAAATTCAAGATAATCGAAGTTCAGTAATTTTAAATAAACTCAGCAAGACATACAAAACATATAAATCTGTTAAAGCTTCTTTTAATATTAAGATAGATAACAAACAAAATAATACCACAGTTAAACAATCAGGAGTACTTTATCAGAAAGGTAAGAAGTTCAAAGTGAATATTTCAGGTCAAGAGATATCATGTGACGGTAAGACCATTTGGACATATATAGAAGAAGCTAACGAAGTGCAAATTTCAAAATTTGACCCCAAATCTATTGACATCAATCCATCTGAGATTTTTACTATCTATGAAAAAGGATTCCTTCATTCATATAGTGGTCAAAAGAAAGTAGGAAATTCTACATTAGACATTGTTAAGCTAACTCCAATGGATAAAAACAAAAGTTACTTTTTAGTTAAACTAAGTGTCGACAAATTAGCTAACAAAATAAAAGAGATGTCTGTTCATAATAAAAATGGATTAATTACTACATATTCTATTTCTAAATTTGAGCCAAATGTTAATATTAACGATAGCTATTTTAAGTTTAACCCTAAGGATAAACCTGGAGTTATAGAAATTGATCTCAGATAATATGAGTAAAATTTCCTTCTTACTATTATTCGTAATTGCATTTTCAACATCCTGTCGTTCAAGAAAAGAGTCTAACAACCAAATTGAGTCTAATTATATCTATCTATCGGTTAGCAAAACAGGTTGTTTTGGAAATTGTCCTATTTATACTCATGCGATTAATGGGAAAAATTGGAGCCTGATTGGGGAAAGATTTTTTAAATATATCGGAGATTTTAATGTAGAATTAAGTAAATCAGAAGTAGATGAAATAATGACTCTGACAGAGTTGCTAAAATGGGATACTTTTAAAAGTAGATATTTATCTGGATATTCAGATTTACCAACTACGGTAGTTAAATATTCATCGGATATTGGGGACACTACAATTTTAACTTACGAAAATAGATTGGGCCCTGAGAGTTTGATAAAACTAGTTGATTTTTTAGATCAGAAAATAGATACTAAAGAATGGACTGTGAATGGTCTTTAAATTTGCTATCTGATTTTTCTTTGTTAGGATAATGTCAAATTCTATGCCCTTCTGAGCTTTGCAAACTTAAGTACCAGTGTTTTTTCTCCAAAATCGTCAAAAATGATTGTTACTTTTTCTGGATTTTCTAAAGGTTCAATATTTTTAATGGAACCGAAACCAAATCGTTGGTGTTCTACTTTCATTTCAATACTAATATCACTTAGATCCTCAGCAATAAAATTTTCGGTTGCTGGGGGTCTAAGCATTTTTGGCTTGTTCTGTCGAGCTATAGTTCTTTTAAGAGAACTGGGTTCATCTCTTTTTCCAAAAAAAGAGGAATTAGAGTTTCTTAATTCTTTTGATTTTACAACTTTTGACTCAGTGAACTCAAGAAATTCATTATCGATTTCATCAATAAATCTGCTAGGTTCACACGGGAGAAGGTTGCCAAATCGAAACCTACTTGTGGCAAATGAAAGTGCTAAGTTTTGTTTTGCTCGAGTAATTGCAACATAAAAAAGTCTTCTCTCTTCCTCTAATTCGCTTCTGTTTGCTAGTGCCATTTGTGAAGGAAATAAATTTTCTTCCAACCCCGATACATATACCTTACTGAATTCAAGACCCTTACTTTGGTGAATGGTCATCAATGAGACCCTATCATTATCATCATCTTCTTTATCTGAATCTGTTAGTAAGGCGATATCTTGCATGTAACTGCCCAAATCTTTTTCAGATTCATTCGTATCGTCCTCTACAAATTCTTTTAAGCCATTTAATAATTCAACCATATTTTCATATTTATTAATACCTTCTATGGTTTTATCCTCATTGAGTATTTTAAGTAAGTTTGTTGTTCTTGCAACGTGCATTGCTATCTCATAGGCATTTTGTTGGCTAGAGAGTTTTATAAAACTTTGAATCATTTCAACAAAGTTTTTTAATTTTTTAGATGCACCTTTTATTTGAGGATAGCTTTCTACATTTAAAATCACCTCCCAAATTGTTTTATCTACGTTAGATGCAATAATTCCAATACGATCGAGTGAAGTTTTACCAATACCTCTTGCTGGATAGTTAATTATGCGTTTTAGTGCCTCACTATCGGCTTGATTAGTAATTAACCTTAAATATGCCAAAATATCTTTTATTTCTTTTCGTTGATAAAAACTCATTCCACCGTAAATTCGGTAGGGGATGTTGAGTTTTCGGAGTGCTTCCTCCAAGCTTCTTGACTGTGAGTTTGTTCTATATAAAATAGTAAAGTCGCTATTCATTTTTTGTTCGGACATCTTTGTTTCAAAGATGTTCTGAGCTATTATCTTTCCCTCTTCATTATCAGTTATTGCTCGAATAATCTTGATTTTATTTCCAGTT
>MDTC01181803.1_pt1 | contig 15074 bp, 17 predicted proteins | sample 811181 | NCBI WGS metagenome assembly MDTC01 (sample SAMN05326644, study PRJNA326480) | marine metagenome | isolation source: seawater | place: Pacific Ocean: North | collected 2011 | reverse complement strand
TTTAATGGCGTATCGAGCTCTGATGGCCATTGATGAAAGCACCACAATAAAAACGCCAACTGCTAAACGAACAAAGAGTATTATTGCTGTCAGTCGTTACGCATACTACAAACGCATCATGACTGGTAGTCCTGTTACTAAAAGCCCTCTCGACTTGTATTCACAATGCGAGTTTTTAGATCCAGAGTTGTTAGGCCACGGGTCTTATTACACATTTAGAGCACGATATGCTAATATGCAAACAATCAATGTGTCTGGCCGGTCAGTCAGCATCGTGCGTCCTCACAACAGTTATCGTAATCTTGCAGAACTATCTGACATCGTGGGTCAGTTTTCTTATCGTATACTAAAAGAAGATTGTTTGGACTTACCAGACAAAGTGTACGAGCGAAGAACGATTGAGTTAACTAAAGAACAGAAACGAGCCTACGATACAATGCGCACGATCGCACTCGCTGAGTTAAACGATAAAGTTTGTTCAAGTATGAATGTGCTGACACAACTTCTTCGGTTGCATCAGATAACTTGTGGACATTTGAAAGCGGATGATGGGTCGATTGTGCATCTAAAAAACAACAGACTGGATGAATTGATGTCATTGTTAGAAGAAACAGAGGGCAAGGTCATAATTTGGGCAAACTACGTTGAGGACATAAAAAGCATAGTCAAATCTTTAAAAAAAGCTTACGGAGAGGCCTCTACAGTCGAATATCACGGTGGGGTGAAGCAATCAGTCCGCCAGAGGCAAATTGCTCTATTTCAAGAGAAAAACGGCCCTGCACGCTATTTTGTCGGAAACCCTCAAACTGGAGGGTATGGGATCACACTTACAGCGGCAAATACAGTAGTATACTACTCTAACAACTATGATTTAGAAAAAAGACTGCAATCTGAGGATAGAGCGCACAGAATAGGGCAAACAAATAAGGTTACATATGTTGACCTAATATGTGAAAAAACAGTCGATGAAAAGATAGTGAAAGCTTTGCGAAATAAAGTTAATATAGCCAATGAAATACTAGGCGAGGAGCTGAAGCAATGGCTGTAACTTTTTTTGAGCGATAACCCAGGTCTAACTAAAGCAAGTGTTACTCTTCATCGAGCAATGTCTCAATTGCTTGAAAAGGGGTACAATGTCTATGAGAATGTTGAGCCACAAGGTCAGATTGATTTAATCATCGAAAGCAGAACCACTAAAAAACTTTTACGTGTTGATGTAAAAACCATTAACTATATTAATGCGCATGAAAAAACTAGAATATCTGGCGCCACATTACGGCCTAATCAACGCGACTATCCAGAGGATGGTATTTTATTTTTAGTGGTGGATGACGATGATTGCATGTGGATACAAGGCTACATTTCACAAAACACACCAAGAGAGAAAAGATTTGAAGAATCTATGCGTAGATTAAAAATGGATTAAACGATCTCTACGATAAAATAGATAATACCAAGAATAATGGATATGGCTGCAAACGATGCTGCAGCACCCATGAACCATGTCATCATTTGGCGTAGTTCGAATGTGTGTTTGTTGATGCGTTCTTGGTGACTGTTCAAGTTGTCCAACTTTTCTTCGAATATTTTATAACGAAGTTCGCACTCTTTTAAATGAGCCTCAAGCGCATATTTTGTATCTTGGTCACTCATTATAGTCCCTCTCCAAATTTTCTTCTGTGGTATTTTTTAAAAATTGCGCGCATTCTATTTAAATCAATAAAATCTGTCAGTCTCTCCCCTCGATCACGTAAAGTTTTTTGAAGTCGAGCGTCCTTTAATAATGTTCCAAAATCATCCGCGAGAAATGTTCCTCTAAACGCAACAGCTTGATCTGTTTTTGTCAGTCTTCTTTCAATTAGAGGGAATATAAATTTTTTCTTAAAACCAAGTGCTTGAGCATCATTAAATACTTTTCTAATTTCTGCAAAATTTTGAAATTTGTTTCGTAACATTTTTTCGTATTCTCGATAAATTGTTTCAGCATTAACGTTAGCATCACCAAAATTTTTAGTTAAAAGTCTTCTCGCTTCTCTCTGACTGGTCACAAAGTTATTAATTTGATATCCAAGTGATTTACCTATATTTGCTTCGTTAATTCTAATACCTGCAAACAAAGCAAGTGCTTCATCGCCAGGGTTCATATCTTTACCGTAAGTTGTTTGCTCTCCAGCGATACCTCTTGCAAAATTTGTTGCTTGTGTAAACGCACCTGGTGTTATGCCCTCTAATAAATGCACAGCTCCTTTCACAGCTATATCACTCACCGTGTCCTCATCACTTAATATTTTTCTACCAGATCTTGTTCTTCCGCCTCTAACAAATAAATCAGCTAATTTTTCTGTAATGATGGCTTCGCCAACAAACGGTTGAACCAAGGCTGTAAAAGCACCTGGATCTCTACCAGATCCAAAAAAAGCGTTGAGCATAGCTTGATCAATGTCTTTGTCCTCTGCTCTAGCAGTATTAAATTGAGTCATGGCCGCATAATAAGGTGCTGCTATAACATCATACGGACTTTGATATGCAAAATTTACAAATTTGTATACAACTTTGTCTCCATCTATTTCTTTAGCGACAGGCACAAGCGGTCCTGATTTGTTCCAAGGTGCCACAAAAGATTCTCGTATAGCATCTAACTGTTCGTTTGTTACACCCACAGCCTCTTGTCCTATTTCTTGTGCGACTTTTCCAACAGATAAGGCGGCAGAAAAACCAATTAGTTTTTTAGCGCCAGATTGTCTAACTAACGGATCACTAGATCTCATTTCACGAAGACCAAATTTCATTAAATTAAAACTTGTTCGATACATTTCTGCGGGAAAAGATATAAAGTTACCGAGGGGTAGTCGTCGTAAGTTTTGCACTAAACTTGGAACATAAGAGTAATTGGGGTATGTGTTCTTAATTATTTCAGCTGCTGTTTCTTGAATGACTTGTTCTCTTGTTTTTAAATTTCGACCATCTGGTGTAAATCTATTAAATCTTCTACCAAATATTTCTCTAAAATATTTATCAGCATCATCTAAATGCGTGCCTTCTTTAATAATATTTAACATTTTAGATTTTTCAAATTCATAACCAAATATTTTCCAAAGGTCATCGCCACCTTGATAAATTTTAGTTGCATTTCCAAGAACAGATTGATCTTGTAAAGTTTTAAGTAACAATTCAGATCTATTTAGTTTACTGCCGTCATCTGCTCTTCGTAGTAAATCATCAGTCAGTGCTCTAATCTCTCTTGTTATGATATTAGAATTAGTTATTCCAAGACCTCTGTACTCGGCAGATTTTGTAGCTAGCATATCAGCACTTATTTTGCCATCGGGTCCAAAGATATCTCGAAATACAATGCCCATGGCGTCGGACAAACTAGCTCCTCTTCCAAAGTGTCCGTTGGCCATGGCGAACATAGCGGCAGACTCTACGTTTCTAATTTGTGTTGTCGGACTTAGAACTGTTTTAGATAACTGTGATGCACCTTTAAAAGCTAAAAAACTTTTATAAACAGAACTTTGTAATAAAAAATCTGACCACAGTGTTTCACCTTGTAAAGCTCGTGCTATATCGGGAGTTGTGTATTTACCTAAAATTTTATCTGCCATAAATTTATTGACACCTTTACTCGCTTTTATTTGAACTAAAGGTGTTCTAATGCCAGTTTTTGTTCTAAATATACGAGACGCTTCTGCTGCACTGTCCGCTCTAACTATCCACCCTGCTTCCTCTCCCACTCTTGCTAAAGTGTCAAATGTGTCTTTTTTGCCTGCAACAGTTGCTAAATCAGATATCGTGTCAATCAGGACAGCCTTAGCATCTCTTGATTCACCAAATAATTTCATAATTTTTGTTGGTAATTCTTCTCCTGGTTTTAATACATCCTTTATCGTTCCAAATTCTTTTGATAAAAATTGTGAGGATTTTTTAATTAGATCTTCTGTTGATATACCTTCGGCACGTCCTAAATTAACTAATTCGTCAACTTGAGACTCCGCTATTTCTTTTACTTCAGAAAAAGATTTTCCAACCGAGTCAGGTCGCCTTCTTAACATTCTCATAAACATAGCTGTTACTTTTGTTTTATCTTTCGGATTAATTCTAAAACTAGAGTTGTTTACAATATCAAAACTTCTGTTTAAATAACGATCAATGTCTCCTCTAAATAATTTAGTTAAGTCTTCAGGGTCAATTACTTCTTTGACATGATTTTTAACTAAATCAAAATTTGTTTTAAGAGAGTTTAATGAGTCTTTAAACTTTGATAAATTTGGATTTAATTTAGATAAATCCTCTCCTGAAACGTATTTTGCTACATCATCGATTAATTGGTTTGTAAATACTTTAGTTTTTATGCGACTAGTTTCTCCCATTTCACGAGCTAATTGATTCGCTGACTTTTCAATATCTGTTAAATAAACATCAGCAGTTTTTTTAAACTGTTCTACATAATCTTCACCTTGTCGAATAATCGGTCTAAATTCAACTGGAGTATCTCCCGATGTTCTCATTGACGCAAGTATTTGATCTGTTTTTTTAATTATTCTTTCTTTGGTGCTGGTTGAGTCTGTGTCAAAAAATCTCCATTGTTTGTACTCAGGAATGCCTAGTTTTTCACCAAGTTTAACACGACCTGTTTCTACCGCTCTAAAAAATTGTGGCACGCCTGTATATTGACTTGAAAGAGCTTTTGCTAAAGGGTTTAAAACAACATTGCCTGCTGCTTTGGTTATGGGAGATGCAACAGCTGCACCAACTTTAAAAGTTCCTTTTAGAACTGGTCCTAAAGCTGTAGTGATACCTCCGACCGCAGGGCCAGCTTCTAACCCAAATAATAGTTTTTGTTGTAGCGAAGCTGCTGCTCGATCTCGACCCTCATATTGAGTCGGATCAAGTTCTTTCATAAACTCTTCTGGATACAGTCCTAACGCTTGTCCTAGTGTTGCATCTCGTGACGTTGCAACAATTGGTTCTGATACGACCGCTGGCAGTCCATAATAGCCAACTTTTGCAGCAACACCAGACACACCCCCTGCTTTTGCAACCCTGCCAAGATCTTTTATTTTTGATACTTTGCTTGCAATCTTTAATGCGGCCGTATACGGAACACCATATTGAACAATAAGTTCAACTGCTTTACCAAGACCATCGTCAACATTTATTTTAGGATAATTTTCTTCTAAATATTTAAGAAAATCTGTGTCAAAAGCATAGTCTGAAAAACCTGCGCCAAGTTCAGCGATACCTTCTCCAATTTTAAGTGCACCAGACGCAGCACCTAGTCCTATTTGTTCATAAAAAGGAAGACCTTGCGTTCCGCTTGACCCGTAAAAATATTTATCTTTTTTTGCTACCATGAGACATTAACTTCTCATTTTTATAGCTTGTTCTGTGGGAGATAAAAAAGCAGTTTCAGTAGGTGTTAACTGCCCTGCGCCAGTCTGCATAGGCATAATGTTTGGGTTGGCCATTACAGCAGACGGCGCGGTTACGTTCAAAGAAGGAGAAGAGGCAACATTTACCACTTCTTCTTCGGTTTTTGCGGGCTCAGGTAAAGAAAACCTGACATCATATTCGTTATTAAAATTCTCTACATCTTGATTTGTTTCTATCGCTGCAAATTCTTTGAACGCTGTTGGGTTTGACGAAATAAGTTTAATAACATTATCAGGCACAATTTCACCTAATGTTTTTTTTAATTGATCGTAGCCCATAACAATCGGAACATTTTTTGATTCAGGTGTCGTGCTACCTCCTGTAGAAAATCCGACTCTGCCACCATCTTTAAAATCTACGCCTGCTAAAACGGTGTCATCTAGATAATCCATTGCTGCTTCCACGTCTTTATTATCTAATGGTAAGTCCTCTCCGTTTTTGTCTAATCTTTCTGGTATTCCGTACAATCTTCTAAAATCACCAGGGTCTGTGTTAATATCTCCCGCTGCTTCAAAAACAGTGTTAGCCAATGTTCCTCGTTGTCCTTTTTTACCAAATACAAATTCTTTAATAAAATCTCTCGCTTGATCTGAACCTGACTCTATTCCCATTTGGCCTAAAAGATAATTCATATACTTTACTTGTGTCCCCTCTTCTCCAAACTCAGCGTCAATTTGTTTTTGAGTTCTGTAATCTTCTCTTGCATACGCTCTTTGTATGTCATTTTCTGCAATATCAAATTTTCTAGCAAGATCTGTTTCATCTCTTTGTTGTTTAATTGCAAGAGCGTTTTGAGCTTCAGCTGTTAGTTGTTGAACACCCGCTCCAACTCTGGACGCACCTTGTGGTAAATTAGGGTCATTCATAGCACTAACTATATTTAATGCGGCTAGTAATTTATTGTCTTTATCTTGCTTTGCACGCAAAGCTGCAAGTTCTTCGTTAAGTGAAGCTCGTCGTTCTTTTGCAAAAGCATCTGCTCTGTTAACAGCGTCAATCGCAGCATCTACTTTTTCCTCTTTGCCTACAACAGAATCCGGATCACGCTTAGGAGACGGTTGACCAGAAATTTCTCCTATGCCTGATGGCCTTATATCTCTAACACCACGCTGCACTTTTGGTGTCATTAGATCATAAGTGGTTGGTTGAGTTTCTGGTGAGGTTGAGGTTTCTGCTTGCCTTTGTGCTTGCATTTGTAGCGAAGCTGCTATTTCTTCCTCTGTTGGTTTACCAATGCCTAGTGCTTCGTAAGTTTCCATTGGAGTACGATTTTTTTGTGCTTCAAAAAATTTTCCAATGCCAGTTTCTTCATAGGGAACTCTAAATCTATCTATGGAAGATCCCCCTCCCGCAGGTAATCTAGCTAATTTCTCTATTGGCGTAAATGGAAAAAAATCTAATTGCTCACTAAGTGGCGGGAACGTGCTTTCTGCCGCGCCTGGCAAATTAAAAGCAGATTTAAAAGGTGTAGGAGAAAGACCAAATTGAAAAAAACTATCGTCTTTTTGTGTATCTTTAAATAATCTTGGATTAACGACAGTGCCTTGACCAAATTGACCACCACCACTTTGAAAACCAACTCGTCCGCCGACCGCATACCCATCTCTGTATTCCAACCCACTTGCAATACCTGTGCTACGATGTTCGTGCCGTGGTTTTTGAAACATGGAGCGTTGTAAAACTTTACTCATAACTTACCCAAATAGAGCTGCCGTACCTAGACCTGCTTGTAGTCCTGTCAAGATAGGGTTAGGTTGTTGGAACTGTTGGAATGTTGGTGCGCCTCGTAGAGCACTTGCAAACTGACCCAGTCCGTAGAATGGTGTTTGATATGTGCCTAAGTTTTGTGCGCCTAAAATTTGTCGTTGTGCTTCACCGAAGTCGAACAATTGTCCAACATCACCGAATAATCCACGTTGTGCAACTTGTCCAAGTCCACCGTAAAGTTGTCCAATACCTGCTTGTGTTTTAGCAGCTTGTTGTGCTGCTTTTTGCGCATCTTGTGCTGATCTAAATCTTAATCCACCGACTGCTTTTGCAAGAGCATCGCCTTGTGCTCGTGCAAGTTCTGCATCCATTACTGCACCTCTTGTGCCTGATCCTGCAAAACTACCTGTTTGTATTTGTCTTTGTGCTTGTGCCGCTTGTTGTTGACCAAATAGACGATTAAGGTCTGTGGTCGTTGCATCAACAACTTCTTGTGTATACGGGTTCATATATTCTTGCATGGCTTGTGGACCTGTTGCGCCCATTGCCGCTTGTAATGACTGTGCTCCTGCCGTTAAGAATGGTTGATACGAACCTAGTCCTGATTGTAATAATTGACCGGCGTCCAGCTGTTGTTGTGTTAAGTCTGGTGCAAGTTGTGCGCCTGTTGGGATATTCGATTGTTGTATTAAAGATTTATAAGCGTCAATGACTCCACCTGGGTCGGCGTATGCGCTTGCTATCGTTTCGTCAAATGTTGCCATTATGCTTGTGCCTCTAATCTGTTCATTAAATCGTACATTCTTTGTGCTCCTACATCAACACTACCGCCGCCCGCTGCCCGTACAGCGTCAGCCGTCATTACAAATTCGTTTTTCGATAGTCTAGCAGGCACATCATCTGCCCGTTCTTTGGCGCCGACAGGGATAAAGCCACCTCCACGATAGTCCATTTCCATCGCTGGCTCACCACCATTTGCGAGCCCTATAATACCACCATCTTTTGCCTGTTGTCCACCCCTATACTGAAGGTTATAAAAGTCTGCAGGGCGGTCTCGAAACAATGCAAAGTCGCTTCTTTCCTTTTCTCGCCCTTTGTTCTCTAAATATTGTAAAGCAGCAGAGACTGTGCCAACACCTAAAGAAAGTTTTGTGGTGCCATCCAAATTGTTAAAAAAGTCCAGTGCCATTTTACCTTTGTCTTTTGCGCTAGCTTTCATAAACTTTGAAAGAGAACTTCCCCCTTCTTGTAGTTTTTTTTCAACTATTTTGTTTTCTACGGTTTTTCCGATACTTTGTGTTGCGGTACTGCCAGGGTCTATGCCAGCAGCTCGCGCTAGTTGAGGATCAACTTGACCAGCTTCAAATCCAACTTGTGGCTGACTGGTCACATAAGACCCTGACGAAACTTGTTTTGCTTCAGGTAAAGTGTCAAAACTGTACGCTCCCTCTCCTTGTAATGCATATGGGTTGTCAGCAACACTTACCGGATCCGATCTAAATAAACTACCTATACCTGTTTCTGTTCCAAACGGAGAGCTAAAACCTCCTGTAAAACCTTGTCCTGTAAACGCTCCGCCTGATGCAAATGGATTACCTTGAAAACCTGCACCGCCCAAATACCGTGCACCTTGTCCAAGAGCATACGTGCCAAGACCAGCTCTAACTGAACTACCAATACGCCCTGTTTGATCAAAGCTACCAAGTCCTGCCATAGCTGCAGCGACTGCTGGGTTAAATGGAGCTACAAATGGAGCAGCCGTTACTGCAACTTCTGCTAACTCATTTGGTATGATTTTTCTAACTGCTCTTTTTAATTTACTGCCTATGCCCATGATCTCTCCAATCTATCGTATTTTGCGTCATTTTCAATCATTATTGTCCTCTGATCGGCGGGTTTCTTATCTCCAAAAACGAAGTGTATACGTTAAATGGTTGTTCATCTGGCGTAAAATTAAGACTGTCGCCCGACTCCAACACAAAAGTTCTGTTGAAACCAGCTATCCCATTATTGGCCACAGCACCTTTGTCTATAATTTTTGTAGAACTGGCCGAACTGTCAGTAATTGTAAAAGAATTATTGCTTGCTGTGCCCCCAGATTGATTGCAAAATTGAACAAAATTAACAATTATTGTGCTGCCATCTGGACAAGTAATAAAAGAATCAGCTGAGTCCGCTGTTGTTAATTGTTTACAAATTCCTCTATATCTTTGCCTAACGCCAGCATCTAATTGAACATAATGTAGATTAATATGTTGATCAGAAACATCTGTTTGCCATTTAAGTTCGTCTTGTTCTTCAAGAATAATTGGCACGTTTAGTGTTGTTAAACCACCTGCAGAAATTGTAACGGCTTGAATGGCTCGTGCTGACGTGCTAATTGAATTATCTTCCACCGCTAAAAAATTGTTGGAGTCGCTAGCATTTTCATTTTGAACTATTAAATTTTTAACAATTATTGTTTTTCCCGCAGGGCAACGCAAAAGTAATTGAGTGCTACCTGTTGTGTCTATTTCAGTAACTACGTTTTTAAATTGTGCTGCCATTACGATGAATTTAAAAACCAAGAAAGTTGATCACTAACTGATATAGAGTCTTCCTCATCAATTTTGTGTGACATTTTTAAAAACTCTCTTTCAACAGCTGCTGCCAGTACGTTCATATCATTTGCAAGTTGATTATGAGCGGTTTTTAATCCTTCAATTTGATTAGCTACTTGAATATCATTTGCTGCCTCCGCAGAACGCATAGCTCTGTTAAACGCATCCATAAAAATACTTGACGTAGGTAGTCTGTTAAATCTATTTCCAGCCACAGTTATTCCTCCGAATCTACAAATTTAAAATCGTCTGGTGGTAATTGTTTTGATTCTTTACCAGAACATGCCATGGTTGTGCATGTTTTACCATCTTCAACAGTTTGTCCACAATGTTCACATTTAGTACTCATGTGTTTCTCAATCCATCTGGTTGCATGTTAAATCGATGGTCGCCCATACGCCAAAAAGAACTGGTCGCATTGCTTGATACTACCATCGATACTTGTCGTCCACGTGCACGTATGGTTTGGTGTGTTGTACCTGTGGCTGATGTAATCGTTTCTTCTGTTCGTTGTGTGCCGTTTGGATGATCTCTAAACTTTAATGTTACTGTGACGTTGCCCACCTGATCGTTGAAGTCAGGTATAAAATCACTGATATACATCATTTGTTCACCGTCCGGTGGCAAGTCAATGTCGCCTGATGTTAGTGTGCACTCCATAGCCGAACCGTCGTCATCTGTGCCTGATTCGTGTTTAAATATCACAGAGCTGGATGCTGCAAGAGAACTTGCAAGCGGATTGTCATAGATACCGACCGGCGCCCAAGCTCCTCTGGCCAATGTGCCCACAGACCATGTATTCTCTAAATAATTGTAGATGACATAGTTTGTAATATCATCTGATGCATCGTTAGATCCTGTTGGATAGAACCACCAGACCTCGTTAAATTTAACATTGAGCGCTGCAAAACATTTTAGTTTTTGTTGTTTGGTGAGATTGTCAAACACATGTCGTTCTACGGTGCATGGTATGCTTTGTACTTGTCCACGATAAGCATAGAAACCGTCATCACCCATCCAATAAGCTATGCCGTTGTGCTCAACAACAGCATTTGGTCCAACAAGTCCTGCGTTTTCTGCTAGTGTTTGAAAGGCATAAACATCTGGTTGTCCAACAAATGTCATAGAAAAAACAGTCGTGTCAGAAAACAATAAAATATTACCTTTGGTTCTAACCGCACCAAGAAGCAGGTTGCCGCCTTGTAATTCTACAGCACCTGCAAAGTTGTCGAGTGTTGCTGTAAAATCATTGTCTGTTTCCAAATCAGAAAAAGCCACACGCATTGGTGCATCGTTAGTGCCGTCATGTGCACCATATAAAATAACTTGTCTTGATTGTTGGTTGACAATCACACCGTTAGCCGATGACGGTATACTACTGCCCGATGCAGCTGTTACAGCAGCTGCGTTTGTGGCCGCATTACCTTGGTACGCACTCAAATCAAGCTTGTACAGTTTGCCACCTATCTTATTAACACATAATAAATCTTCACCAAACGTGTCCATCGTCCAAATGCCAGCAAATGTAAATACACCAGAACTGACTGTTGTGTGTTGTGCGCCAGCCGAATAGCTTGATCCAGGTGTGATGTCTATATAACTGCCTGCACCATCATCGTATAAATATAAATGACTGTGTGTCCCTATACCAATGTATCGTTTGTTATTGGCCACTTGCCCACGAAATGGAAGCAGTGTTCTAACAACCCCGCTTGCAATCGTATCTGTATCGAGCTTTGCCCAACCCCCTAATTTTTCTGCTCGCCCTTTTAAAAAACGTATTTTGTTAGCGTCAACATACTTGCCTTCTTGCGAGTACACAGTGTCATCCTTGAAGATACCAGGTGCTATTTGCATCTTTGTTAAAGGCATTTAACTAATCCTTATCAAAGCTGTTGTTGCAGATGCCGATGGTAAAGATACGGTTAGCGTGCCTCCAGACACAGACTTAGTGCTACCAAAGTCTAACACAGCGATTGCACGATTACTCGCTGATGAATTGTAGATAAGTGCCCCAGCAGCGTCAGATATGGTTGCGCTTGAAAAAGACACATCATCAAAGTCTACGAAAGCCACCGTGCCAGATAATGATACAGCAACGTTTGATATGGTTGCACCGCCTGATGTATAGTTGGTGCCGCTTGATTCGTTTGTCGTAGAAAAAGCAGTGGTCGTTGGCCCCAGTGTAGCGCTCGATGTATACAGAGCAAGTTTAAGCGTATGTCCATCAAGATCATGTAGACCTTGAAGAAGCTCTTGCTTGAATGAATTGCATACTGCTTGTGTTATTGCCATATAATCTCCTATGCAGCACTGATCTCCGACCAAGACTCTGTGTTTGATGAAGCTGATATACTAGACCAAGACTCAGCATTTGCTGACGCTGATATATCAGCCCAAAACTCTCGACCTACATCTGGGCTACCTCCAAATGATACTACACCAAAAGCCACTGCACCAAAAGCAGAAGTTTCAAATTCGGTCACAATATCTGCGCCGATTGCCTCTAATACAAACACTGGTGACCAGTTTTCTGTTGCCATTAGTTAACCTTTTCCTCTTCTTTTTCCTCTTCTTTTTTCAACTCTGCTAGCTCCATTTGCGCTGTAATCAAATCAGCCTGTAGCTTGGTGTTTAAATCCAAAGCATCATTTCTTTGTTTTGTTAACAACGCAATTACGTTGTTGACGTATTTAGATTGTTTGTCGTTCATTTCTTATATTATCCTTCCTTTTTAAAAATAAATTAAAAGATTTAAATAATCTAGAATTGGTGCATATTTCCAATTAAAACCAAATAAAAAATTTGCAGCATAAATAAAACCATTAATAACAACAATTTTAGTTCCAATAAATATAAATATTAACCAAAGTATGGTCTTAATTAAGCCGTGTTTTTTATAAAAATTAATTATAATTCGTAGTAAGGGCCAGTTCCATTTCATATTGTTTCAACCTTTTTTGATTTTTCTATTTGCATACAAGAGTAAGGCGTTAAATGGTTATGGTATCTTTTTTCAAACGCCTCATATACAGGCACTTTACCAATGTTAAATTTTTTTCTAACCTCTTCTAAATCACTTTCTATAAAATCTAATGGATTACGATAGCCAATATTTTTTACACAATTGTTTAAATTAGCCTGGCACTCTTTGTATACTTTCCAAACACCTCTGTAATCCCCTGTTCTTTTTGCTACTGACAGCATAACAACAAAACCAATAATCTTTGATGGCTTGTAATCTAATAAATGTCCTGTTATTAGTTGCACCAATCCCTCACCTAATGCGTGAGTATTGTATTTAAAAAGTGTATGTAATATATCGTGTGAAATTACAACATGACGAGATAGGTTTGTTCTTACAACATCTAGACGAGATTTCACTTCGTTATCTTTAAATCTTTGATTGTATAAAACCTCAAGTCCTAAGTTGCGTACAATTTTATAATATTCTGCACCTACTGTATTTTTTGGTAAAGAAGATAAATATTCAAGATCCATTAATTTAGGTAAAACTGTTTTTTCAACATAATCTTTATCATTATGTTTTCTACCCCATACAACATCTTGTCCTAAAGTTGTTTGAGTAGCTTTATTCATCATCATCAAACCAAATGGGAATTGCATTTCTCTATATAATGTTGTGATAGGAATACCAAGTTTATCTTCTTCCATTTGTTCTTCATTTAAACTGTAAATGTTTACGATGTCATTTAATGATTTGCCAATTTTATATAAGTTCCACATATTTACCTCGATATTAAAAATATTCTTAAAACTTTACTTGAAGTGTTTTTTACTTCAATTGAAATACTTGTAAACTTTCTGCAAGTGTATTGCTCTATCTGAGCTGCACCCACAGTACAGTTCTGACTAAAGAAAATATACTTTAGTGAGTTTGAATTATAATCTTGATTAATTGTTTTTGTTTCACCAACAAGAATATCAAGCACATCTATTTCAAAATTATCATCTTTAGATAAAACACAAAATAATCTTGTATCATCTTCAAGAGCTTCTAACTTTGATCCTACAGCAAGTAAGTGTCTGTTTGAGTTTGGACTTATAACATCGTAGTCTGCACCAAATTTATATGTACATAAATATTTTTTGTTTGCAATTGCATCCTCTGTTGTACTTTCAGTAAAATCACCTTGTCTCACTTTGTCATTGTTGTTGAGAGTTTTCATTCTATCAATGTCAGCTGCTATAATATTGTCATCATCGTTCCAATAAGAAGTGTGTTTTACTTTACCTTGCACTAGTGATAGTCTATTTGTTCTACCAAAAACTTTATTGCTTTGACTATCGTATGTCACTGTATCTGGTTTCGTAACATCATCCATTGAGTCTCGGTCAATAACTTTGCCTATATCACCAGATACGACTGTTGTTTGAAATAGATCATCAACATTCATGGACCACGAAGGCTGTTTAGCACTAAATTCGTATTTTATTGCCATCTATATACTCTTACTTTCTGTTAACTCTTGTTCTTCATCAAAATTATTAAGCTTATATTCCGACGTTAGTTTTCTTTTGTCTATAATTTTGTGAGTTGTAAAATCTACATAATAATTTTCTGTGTCATATCCAAGTTCCTTTAACCATTCTTCGTGTATTTTTAATTCAAAATTATAATGCATTTTATCCCAATCAACGTGACCGTCTCTAAGCAAAAAGTTTTTAGATTCTGCTGAAAAGTTTGTAGGAATATAATCAGTGCGTATTAAATCATCTAAACGAATAACACCGTTGACTACATGCTCGCAGGCTTTTTCTGCATAAACAGATTGTTTTTTTTCGTATTCTAAAATCATTCTGTCAGGGTCACCGTTCCTGACCCACTTGAATTAAATTTAAAACCACCAGTGCCTAGAGTAAATTCCCATGAAGTGATGTTACTACCCGCATTGTAATTGTGGCTAGTAACAGATGATCTGTTTACAGTCTGATTACTACTAGAATTTGTTATGCCTGATGGAACAGTAATACTTGTCCAACCACTATTTGAAAGATTCCCACTAACTCTGAAAAAAAAGCTATAAGTATTCTGTGCTGCCTTGTTTAGACTTGTAAATGTTGACAACTCAACTATTGTTGGATTAAAGCCCCCTGCAAATGCAGTAGATTGAGGGTTATTACTTAGTGACCCAAAATTGCCACTATTAAATCCATCAGACCCCTGCCCACTGGTACCAAGCGTTATACCATAACTATAAGATGTCGGTGCAGGGCTTGTATTATTGGCGCCATAAAAATCATCAAGTTGAATTGTGCCCGACGTGGGCACGTTTCCATTATTGGAATGGTTTGCAACTAATGAGCCACCTC
>MDTC01087546.1_pt1 | contig 15080 bp, 5 predicted proteins | sample 811181 | NCBI WGS metagenome assembly MDTC01 (sample SAMN05326644, study PRJNA326480) | marine metagenome | isolation source: seawater | place: Pacific Ocean: North | collected 2011 | reverse complement strand
TGCTTCGTAGAGTTTTGCGGAAACTGCATGCATGGCTTCTTCAACTTCCTTGACTTTCGCTTGTATTGCTGCGTCATCGATTTCATCGATATCAAGAGGCTTACCGTCATCATCTTGAACCATCTTTTCGAGTTCATCCAAGTGTTGTTTAACTGGGTCGACCTCTGCGTCATCGAGTTTGTCAGCAGATTCTTCGAGTGTTCGGCGAGTCTGGTAGACGACTTGGTCTGCCATGTTACGAAGTTCCACCTTGCTCTTACGGAGTTGATCTTCTTCAGCAAACTTCTCTGCTTCACTTATCTTAGCTTGTATTTCATCTTCAGACAGTGAGGTTTGAGATTCGATTTTGACAGATTGTTCTTTGCCAGTGCCCATATCTTTCGCACTGACGTCAACGATTCCATTTGCATCGATATCGAAGGTGACTTCGATTTGTGGAGTGCCACGGGGTGCTGCAGGGATTCCCATCAAAGTGAATTCCCCGAGTGTGACATTGTCTTTGGCAAAATTGCGCTCTCCCTGGAGGACGTGAATCGTAACTGCAGGTTGGTTATCACTTGCAGTTGAATAGATTTCAGAGCGGCGAGCAGGGATGGTCGTGTTCCGTTCAATCATCGTAGTCATGACGCCTCCAAGTGTTTCAATACCGAGCGTCAGTGGTGTGACGTCAAGCAACAAGATGTCTGAAACACCTTCATCACCGGCAATGATTCCTGCCTGAAGTGCCGCACCCATTGCGACTGCTTCATCGGGATTGATTCCTTTGTATGGCGCTTTTCCTGCTTCTTTTTCAACAGCCTCTTGAACTGCTGGAACACGTGTTGAACCACCGACTAAAATGACTTTGTCCACATCGCCCTTCTTGACGCCAGCATCCTTCATAGCTTGCCGTGTTGGCCCCATGGTGTTTTCAATCAATTTTGAAACGAGGTCTTCGAATTTGGCACGACTCAACGTCATATCCATGTGCTCAGGTTGGCCATCACGCATGGTGATAAACGGTAAATTAATTTGTGTCTGTTGGGTTCCAGAGAGTTCTATCTTTGCCTTTTCCGCAGCTTCCTTAAGACGGGACATGGCTTGAACATCTTTCGACAAATCGATGCCTGTATCACGTTTAAATTCAGCAACCATCCAATCGATGACTTGATCATCGAAATCATCGCCTCCAAGTTTGTTGTTACCGGCAGTTGCTTTGACTTCAATTTGAGGTTGACCATCGACCTGGTAAATCTCGAGAACCGAAACGTCAAAAGTTCCTCCACCCAAATCATAGACTAGGATTGTTTGGTCTTCTCCTTTATCGACTCCATAAGCAAGAGCTGCTGCGGTTGGCTCGTTAATGATTCTAAGGACTTCAAGACCTGCAATACGGCCTGCGTCTTTGGTTGCAGTTCGTTGTGCATCGGTAAAATAAGCAGGACATGTGATGACTGCTTGTTTGACATCGTGACCAAGATAAGCTTCAGCATCAGCCTTCAGCTTTTGGAGGATGAATGCCGAAATCTCTTGAGGTGTATAATCGGTGTCGTCGATAGTTGTTTTCCAGTCAGTGCCCATGTGCCGCTTGACAGAGAGCAATGTGCGATCGACATTGGTAACCGCTTGTCGCTTAGCAGTTACACCAATCATGCGTTCACTGCCATCTTTCGCGAAGGCAACAACCGAGGGGGTTGTTCGTGCGCCTTCTGCATTCGCAATGACAACGGGTTCACCGTTCTCAATGGTCGCTACACAACTGTTCGTCGTTCCAAGATCTATTCCTATTACTTTACTCATTTTTTCACTTCCATTTCTCAAAATATCGGGATTCCACCATCATCGTCTTCGTCTTGGTCATCGCCAAGGTCAATTCGGACATCCGGTGTTTCCGGTGCTTCATCATCATCATCACCTTCATTCTCGTCGCCGTCATCTTTACGTTCGACGGCTGAGCCTTGGGGTGTGAGTTTGAGTGTGACATCGAGGATGCCGTTATTGAGAGACCAATCGACGACATCGTCACATGGATGGGGGAGAGGAACTCGTGCGAGAGGAGAAGTTTGAGTGTTTTTCATAATCTCCAATTGCTGACCGCCACGAATGAGTGAGAGTTCAACTTCTGATGATTCGACGTCTCCTTTAAGCGTAAAATCAATGGTTACTGACATGTTCCAACCGTCAAGATAGACATCATCTGCAGGCAAGGAGTAGACTTCATCATCATCTTCGTCTATCTCTGGAGTTTCTACTTCGATTGGGTTTGCATCAACCTGAACATCGACACCCAAGTTTTGCAAGATGTCCTCCATGGACTTGCCTTTCTCGAACATCTTCGCCAGTTGTGAGAGGTCGAAGTTGAAATTAACATCGCCTTTCGCTATCTTTTCTGCATCAAGACCAAGGTTTTCGAATTGTGCTCGGAACTGCTCCATCAGTGCTCGAATTTGCTCTTTCTCGAGGTTCATGCCCATGTTGCGGAACATTTCAGTAATCTGTTCGATTAATTTTTCTTCAAAATCATCTTTACCAGCCATTATTCACAACTCCTTGACTACTGAACCATCGGTTACATACTGTCCAGTCAGTTACCCTATATGAAGTTCACGAAAAAATCCCATACACAATCGAAGGGTTTTCAACAGGTAACTCCGCTATTGAAACACGGTTAGAATGAATACATGCTTTCAAAAGTCAAATGGATTATTGGGGGTATATGGAGGGAGGCGCTGAGGAGTTAACTACTGCCCAAAAACCGCTGGCTGCCCTCTGGAAATATGTCGCTGGCTCTACCCTCATTGCTTCGATGTGTTGCCTGCCATCCGTGGTCATGGTCATGCTAGGATTGGCAACCGTTTCAACCGGAGCTGCTCTTTCAGACACACTGTATTGGGGTGGAGATGGCTTTGGATGGTTTCGTGGCTCCATGCTCTTCATAGCAGCGATTTGTGTCGTGATTGGTTTGGTCGCTTTTTTCCGAAATCAAGGTATTTGCAGTCTCGATGAAGTCAAAAGGAACCGCAGGAAAATAGTCAACACCTCAATTCTTGTTTTGAGTACATCCTATCTCTTGTATCTTCTGTTCAACTATGTCATTCTAACAGAATTGGGCATTGCAATTGGCCTTCCGTGGGAATCCAGTCGTGATGCTTACATGTTTTGGAAATGATCATACTTTTCCTAAGGTGGTTTTACACCCAACGCCCCATTCCTGTTCTTGCATCGCTTTTTGAGTTGCATCTAATAAGTCGTCTTCAGGGGTCCGAATTCGCAAGGGTCTGTCATGCCAAGCAACTGAAAGATTAACCCCCTTATAAATCCAATTTACCAATTGGATTATTGATTTTTCAATTGGAATAATTCGTATCCCTTTTCCAATTGGGATTTCAATTTTACGTGGATTCAAATGCATTCCCTTTTGCATCGCTTTTTGGACCGATTCTTTCGATGTCCACAATTCAATGGCATACGATGGATTCTGACGAAGCCAGTCCAATTCCTTACCCCGTGCCATCATATCAAAGGCGTTCTCAGCGATTCCTCTGTCGGCAGGTTCCGCATCAATCCCAATCGACCATCCTGGCTCAATCAAGGCCACATAAGCCCAACCTGAGGCATGGCCAATACTGATTGACGGAAGGGGTGTGTTGAGCCAAAGCCCGGGAAGATAAGCCAATACTGGTGCTCGAAATTCCGTGCGTTTCACTTCAATTTGATTGGGGTTTAGTCCCCAATGCTCGAGTGCTTGAGCCAAGAGCCAGCGGCCTGCTAGATGCTCCCGCAATCGCTTTTCTACTGCGAACGTTGAAACCTCATCCACTGAGGCAAGGGAGACCTGTTCTAATTCGAGGGGCGAAATAGGACAACGCAAACACAGTGAACGAACTGGAAGTGGAAACGGAGGAACAATTTCCTCGATACTCATCAAATCACCTCAGCGCTCAAGCTTGAACATTTGGTCTTCAGGTACTGGCGCCATACTCTTGAGGCGTAGTCCTTTGAGAGCCAGTACTGGTGCGTCATCTTCACCAACGATTACAACATCGTGAACTGTGATTCCTGAATCTTCAACCGCAATACGCAGACTTCGCATCCGTAAAACCTCATTTCTTTCAGGGACACGAAGCATGGAAGACCATTCAATTCCGACAGGTAATGAAGAGAAACCTTCAGATTCCATAGCGACTAATCCGGCGTTTTGAAATCCAGCCTCAATCAGCATTGGAAGAGACTCCAAGAGAACTGTTTCACCGTTAGTTTCCAAAGCGAACTGATCAATGAGAGGTAATTGATGGCGCATCAAAGCAATCCCGTCTGCTCCAGGCATCTGAGCATCACCAATTCCACACAACACTCCTCCATGAGATTGGAAACGCGGGCCGTGGAAATATCTCCTGTAGATGAACGATGGCTGTTCAGACAGTTCACCCAAAGCAGGAGTGCCCAGTTGCGGTAATGCTTCGACTTCAGATTGTAAAAATGGCCCAAGGTCATCTCTTCTTTCGACCACACGGACAACTGCTTTGTGATGTTCACGTTCTCCAAATATTTCTCCTTTCGAGTTCGACAAATCCGAGAGTAAACGGCAAGCAATCCAACTCATTTCTCCATCTCCACGAATTAATTCGGAGTGTACTCTTAATGTCATTTCACCTTTCAGAAGTTTCACTGGAAGGCCAAAGGATACGCCTTCAAACCCAGCAAGGCAAGCTGATGGACGTAACAAGAGAGCATTCTCTGCAAACATCTCTAACGCCATGACACCGGGGTGATAAGGGACTCCTTCGATAGCGTGATCTGCTAGGAATGGATGTTGGGCTACTGAAAGAGTCGTTTGCGTGGTTAGTGATTGACGTTCATCGACATTGAGTACTTTGTCGATAAATGGGAAACGATATGGGTCAGCGATGATGCCTGCCATTTCTGCTGGAAGACGAAGAGGCGACTCTCGGAAAGCATCGAATGCATCCATCGTACCGAGATTGCCACAGCCGAGAACTCGGCGTTTACCGCCTTGCAGTGCCTCTCCAACAAAAATTTCTACACCTTTTTCCACAGAAATAGTGTCGATTCCTGCGGCGTCAAACACCGCTTGGAAAGAGCCACGCGTTGCCATTCCAACATCTCTCCAACCCGTCCAGGCTAGTGCGACAGCACGGCAAGAGCCACTTGCGGTTAATCGGGCCATTTCAGCATCGAGTACGCTGTTCGCTGCGGAATAATCAGTTTGTCCATTATTTCCAAAGCGGCCAGATACGCTGGTGAAACAGGAGGCAAAGCGAAGTTCACCACCTGATGCTTCGGCCGCCGTTACAAGCGATTTCCAACCATCAATCTTCACTCGAATTACTTTGTCAAAGACATTGTAATCCTTTGATGCAACTAATTTTGAATCTTCAAGACCAGCACCATGGATTATTCCTGTAATTGGACGTTCAAACGATGCTCCAAGTTCTTTCATACCTTCTGTGTCCATGACGTCAACTGAATGATATGAAGCCGTATTTCCAGTTTCTTCAATGGTTTTGATAGTGGTGTAAACATCTCGGCTTCGAGAGAATTTCTGCCAAGCAGTGTTCCATTCCACCATTGTGACCTTACCCGAATCGCTGGCAGAAATTAATTCCTCACGTAGAGACGCTTTTTGCTGATCTAATTGAGCATCAGACCATTCGACCCAAGATTCTGTTTCATCCAAAAGTTGAGAACGCCCAAGAAGGGCAAAGTGAGCGCCTGCATTGAGTGAATTACATGCTACGCCAATAACCGATGCTGCCGTAACTCCTGAGCCACCTCCTGAAACAATCCAGGTGTCATCCGACTTCAATGGTGTTTGCTCTTCTTCAAGGTCTTCCGCAAAGGCAACAAGAGACCAGCGGCGACCATCACGGTCTAATCCAACCTCAACTTCACCACCCAATTCAAACAAGTCTGTATCGATGCGTTCAGCAGCCTCGTGTGCATCGAGAATGATTTCAGGATGCAAGTCAAGTGCTCTCATTCGAATGTGCTTCTGTTCAAAGTAGTATGATTTAGTAACACCCGAAGCGGCGCATTGAACTGAATTAAATCGTTCACCGATATTTCCATGTCGTCCATCCAATGCGGTTATTGACGCAACAAGTCCGTTCTTACGAGACGCAAAGGTTGCATCTAAGCCTTGAAGCAGTGAGAAATAGCCATGTGCAGAAAGTGCAATCTGTGATGACGGTTGAGTATCGTCGTTCCATGTTGCGCCGGCAAGTTTCAATGGAGCCATATGGACTAAACCGGCCACATTCAATTGCTCGATGTCTTTACAGACCATGGCAATGTGTTCAGGGTTCGCAGGATCGGCACGATATACTGTCCGACCTGCTTCTTCATGACTTGACATGTCTCGAATTTCACTTTCAAATCCAACACGGACTGCACGCATTCCTCTCGCTTCTACACGCTGACAAAATGCCTCAGCTATTCCCCAACCATCATCGGTTACTACGATGGTACCCTCAAGGGACAGTAGTTCTCCGGAGCCAGAACATTCTTCCACCTCAACCTGCCATCGTCGGCAATTTTCTTGACGTTGTTCCAGTTGTACAGGAGTGTCGACTTGAACTGATGGCGCTGGCGCTGGTTCAGAAGGAACAGTTGGTGGTTCCAATGTTGTACCGCCCTTCATGCGGACAATGTAAGCAGTAAAATGGTTCAATGTTGGATGGTCGGAAAGAACGAACTCTTCATCAACAGGAAGTTGGAATATGTCTCGGACATCTGCCATGATTTCAGCTTGTTTCACTGTATCGATTCCTAATTCCCCTTCGAGATCTTGGTCCAATTCAATGAAATCATTCGGGTAGCCGGTATGACGTACGACAACCTCAATCAATTGTTTCTGAATATCAGAATCAGTAGCCGATGGGCTTGGCGGGGAAACGGCAACCGCAATTACATCCGGCTGTGGAACTGAACGAGATGGCTGACTTACAGGAGGTAGTGGCGCCTCTACGCCTTTCATACGTTGAATATAGCCGATCATGTGATTGAGTGTTGGATAATCTGAAAGAACAAACTCTTCATCGAGAGGCAGCGAGAATCGTTCACGAATATCGGCCATAATTTCAGCTTGCTTTACCGTGTCAATTCCTAATTCACCTTCGAGATCCTGATCGAATTCAATGAAGTCACTTGGATATCCGGTGTGTTGAACCACAACACCCACTACAATTGACGTCAAATCCGAGTCTTCAATCTGAGGGGAGACTGGCACTTCTGTTTGAGGCTGAGGAAGAGACGGTTCAGGAGTAGATACTGTCAAAGGTTGAACAGTGCTGCTATAACCCTTCATTGATTGAATATATCCAATCATGTGATTCAAAGTAGGGTAATCTGAAAGAACAAATTCTTCATCCAAAGGAAGTGAGAATCGCTCACGAATATCGGCCATGATTTCGGCTTGTTTCACCGTATCGATTCCCAATTCCCCTTCGAGGTCTTGGTCCAATTCAACAAAGTCAGCGGGGTAGCCTGTGTGGTTGACTACAACCTCAATGACGGTTTTTGTCAATTGGTCAGCATCAACCTGTACCGTTGGTTTCGATTGGGGCTTTGAAGGCGTGGTTACTTCAACGGCCGCTTCAACCACTGGTGCCACGATGGCCGGAGCACTCAATACCGCCACTGGAGCGTCAATTCCAGTCATTTGTTGGATGTAACCAATCATGTGATTGAGTGTAGGATAATCAGAAAGGACAAACTCTTCATCCAATGGGAGAGAGAATCGTTCACGGATGTCTGCCATGATTTCGGCTTGCTTTACGGTATCAATTCCTAATTCACCTTCAAGGTCTTGATCCAACTCAACAAAGTCCGCTGGATAACCTGTGTGATTCACAACAACCTCGATTACCGTAGTCGTTAGGTCTGAATCATGCACTGGTGCAGGAGAAGCAATTGGTTTGTCTTCGATAACAGGCTCCGGAACCGTTGGTGGTGTTTCCACTACCGTTTGTTGAATAATGGCATTGTCAGAGGGTTTTCCTTCCCATTGAGAAGTAATACTCCATGCCTCACCTTGAACACCACCGTGTAGGTTCTCATCTCCATTGACATATGCAACTAACTTATTGTCGAGAATTCGAAGAACAACATCGTCACTCTGTGCGAGATTACGGGCCCATGCCAAGAAACGCTGACCGTCTATTCGTTCGCTAACAACAGGCCATTTACGCACTAATGAAAGTGCGATTTGTGAACCAAAACCAGCAGCAAAGCGCAAACCGTATTGAATATTTGAATAATCACCACCTTTCGAGAGATTTAGATTACCAAGTTCGGGGTCGATTTCTTTGTGATTCGCAATTGGAGGAATTCTTCCTGTTTTCATGCCGTGGAACATACTTGCATCTTCAATGCCAACTCCCATTGGATGACCTGTGAATCCTTTTGTATTGGCGATAACCAAACTGTCGGTGCTTTTACCAAAGGTTTCGCGTAGAGCTCGAACTTCAGATTGAGCAGAACCGCCACGAGCAGGTGTGTATGTTTCGTGAGAAAAGAAAGCCGTATCGGGAGCGATTTCATGACGATCAAAGCCCCATTGATTTTCCATTGAGCCAATAAACGAGTTGACGGTTTGTGCGACGTGTTCGACATCAAGACGAGTACCGTGGAATGCAGAGTTCGCAGTATGCGTTCCAAGAAGTTCAGCAATCGGTTGAACACCACGCTGCTTTGCTTCAGAATGACGTTCTACAACAAATGCTGCGGCACCCATGCCGAGGACTAAACCGTTACGACGTCGGTCGAAAGGTAACGCTGCTTCTTCTACGACATTACCAGTTGCAGCCGCTCCTGATGCGGCAAAACCGCCCCCAATCCATTCCCACAAATCATCTCCTGTGACGTCATCGGAAGAGAGGATTACGACTCTATCGACTCGGTCACTGTTCAGCCAATCCTCTGCAACTCCGAAGGCAGCAGTTGCTGAGGCACATGCAAGATTAATCGTTGTATTAGGGCCTCGAATACCGGTATACTGAGCGAACTGCGAGTGACCCATGTTGAGCGTTTGGAATAAATATCGTCGATCAAAACGCCCTTCACCGTCGTCACCGTTTGATTTAGCATGCTTCATAGCCATCTGAAGGCCTGGGAAACAAGAAGCAAATACAATTCCAGTTCGTTCTCTATGGTTTTGAGGCACTTCCCAGTTGCGAATCAGGCGTAAGCCGCCTTTTCCTATTTGTTCAACTGGAGTCAAAGGAATTGCGGCATCTCGGAGTGCAAGAAGACCTGCCGCTACAGCGAGTTGAGTTGTAATATCCCACGCCGCAACCACTTTTGCATCAATTCCAAATTCTTCTGAAATATCAAAGGCAGCCTTTACTCCTGCAAGTTGAGGAATATCTCCAAATTCGGTGGCTTGCTCCATATTAACTGAGCCCTCACGGCCTTTGATTAAGCGAACAATATTTTTGTCAAGAAGCCGTTGCTTGTATTGATCGCTCACTTCAGAAAGGCATGTTTCGCCGCGAACCAATCGTTCAAATGTATCTTCATCGAATACTCGCTCCCCACCTGGTAGGCCAAGTGAAACGCCAGTAATGACATAAGGATCTGAACGACGACGGTCGGTATGGCCGCTTTTAGTCTGTTGAACTGGTGAAGAAACATCAGAAGACTCTACTTGCATCATCGATGATTGTGGAGTCCAACTGGGTGGCACTGAAGTAACCATTCGAGCCAAATCAGTAACTGTATCAATTGAAGAGACATCGACTGAAGAATCAGTTTCCGCCTCACTTTGTAGAGTTTGAATAATTCTTGAAACTTGGGCATCACTCATGCCTAGACCAAGACGAAGGCTAACCATACCATGGCAAAAACTAGCTGGATAGCCACAAACTGCAGCGAGGCGATCGCCGATATATCCGTCCTTAGCTTTAGTAGCCGCTTTTTCGGGTTCTACTGCTTTACCGACTCTCGGTTGGACTGTCGTTTGTTGAACAGCAACTGTAGGGCCTCCTCGTGTTGGTAGTGGACGGGAACGAGTTCGTAAATCATCTAATTGAGAGGTTGAAGCTACCTCCGAGGCGACTTGATACGCTTCAATTGGACCTGCACGGAATGCTTCTGTAAGAACAGGAGACTGGTCCGATGGCCATTGCGGTTGACGTCCGGCCAATGCGAGTGTACCTAAAGCACTGAGGAACGTTGCAATTCCGCCTTGTTTCGGATGATTTGACATGAGAGGCAGATGTGGTTGACCTTCCAAGATTTGAACTGCAAACATTGTCAAGGCCCGTTTTGGACCGACTTCAATGAAGACTCGTGCACCTGCATCATACATGGTTTGAATCTGAGTCGTCCATTCAACGGCTGAAGCCATTTGAGGAGCTAATTTACTCAAGATACCGGCTTTAGAATCCTCGCCTTTCATAGGATAGAAAGTTCCATCGACATTGGCCGTAATTGGAATGGATGGCCAACGAATTTCAAGGCCTTCAAGGAAACGGCGGAGCGGTTCATTTGCTGGGGCTACAATGCGAGAGTGGAATGCATGTGATGTCGCTAGAGGAACGCATTGGAAACCTTTCTCTTCAAACACCGACATGGCTTGCTTTACCGGTTCAGTCTCTCCAGCAACAACCGTCATTTTAGGTGAGTTTTTATTCGCTGCAATCACATAACCATCTATCGATTCAAGAACTGATGCGACCTCTTCATAGGGCGCCATTACACTTGCCATCAAACCCTTATCATCAATCACGACAGAGCCCATTTCAGTACCACGGGCAGCGGAAGCACGCAGAGCACCATCCATGTCTAAGATTCCTGCAGACATCAATGCTGCATATTCGCCTAAGGAATGGCCTGCAACCATGTCTGGCATTTGCCCATGGTCGTTTAATGCACGCTCTATTGCCAAATCAGCAGTAAGCATTGCAGGTTGTGTGTATTCCGTCTGCTTGAGTTTATGCTCCGCTTCAACACGTTCCTCTTTTGAGAGGTTTGAACGAAGAACAAAGTTCGACAAACTTTCTCCGTCAAGTACCTCAGTCATTGTTTCATCGGCTTGAGACCAGACTTTTTGTACGGCGCTATAACGCTGATAGAGATCATAAGTCATACCAACATATTGGCTGCCTTGGCCAGGATACATGTGCGCCACCTTGGCATTGTTAGGCAACGCAGGATCATTGGTCAACAAGATGCCTTGTGCTTGTAAAAAGCCCCATTTTTCAGGATCGCTCATTGCTTTTGCAGCAAGTTCTGTCCGCTTGTGGAATTCAGCCCATGAAGTCGCTACGATACACATACGGAATGCTTCAGACGAATCGTATTCTGACGATGCAGTATTCAAGGCGGAGGAAAGTCTCAATCCTCGAGGGTCTTCGTCAAAATGAGTGCCTGCAAAATCTATCTTTTCGAGTTTCGAATGCAGAGAAGAGAGGTCTGTCGCAGAGAGTAAGAGAATTCCCCCTTCAATTTCTTTCATTTCTTCATGCGTCATCGAAGGTTTTGCTGATGCATCAAGCACAGATGTGGCATCGGATGAAGGCAAGGAGGCTGATTCAGTTTCAGCATACGCATCCCATCTTTTATCCCAATTTTGCGCTAATTCGGTGTGGTACTCAGGCTCGTATCCTTCCAAAGCCACGTGATAGTTTGTGCCACCAAAGCCGAAGGCTGAGACACCCGCTCGACGAGGATTTGCAGTTGGGCGAGGCCATTCTCGTGCTTGAGTTGGGACAAAAAATGGATTAGCACCCCAATCAACAGTTGGATTTGGTGTATTGAATCCTGCTGAGGGGGGTATGGTTCGATGATGGAGAGACATGACGGCTTTGATGAGCCCAGCAATACCTGCTGCCGCCTTCAAATGCCCCACTTGAGATTTAATCGAACCGACAGCCACATGTTCACCTGCAGGTTTTCCATCCCAGAGCAAAGACAACGTCCCCAGTTCTGTCGCATCACCAACCTTCGTCGAAGTCCCGTGTGCTTCGATAAGTTCGACGGTTGTTGCTTCGTATCCTGCTTGAGAATAAGCACGTGCAATCGCTTGGATTTGACCGCGTTGACTAGGAGCAGTGATGCCTTTTCCGCGTCCATCAGAAGAACCGCCGACACCACGAATAACCGCATGAATTTCATCACCATCTTGGATTGCATCTGAAAGACGTTTGAGGACAAAAGCGCCTGCACCTTCACCCATGACAAAGCCGTTGGCTCCGGCATCAAACGGTGTAGAATGCGTTGCTGAAAGCGCTCCAATAGCACTAAACTTAGCAAAAGTTGGCGCATCCATACTTCGGTCTGTAGCACCTGCTATCATGACATCGACTTGCCGCATTTGCAGAAGCCTACAAGCGTCCATCAATGTAGCCAATGAGGATGCACAAGCAGCATCCATGGCAAAATTTGGCCCTTGTAAATCAAGTAAGTTTGAGACGCGCCCTGCAACAACATTCGCCAATTCTCCAGGCATTGTGTCTTCATTTACCCGAGGTGCTCCTTCGATAATCGACTCCATGAATGCAGCACTGTTTTGCTCCGGCATCCCTTGTCTCTTCGCCAACTCTTTGGTGTGGTTTGAATAAATTCGAATATTGGAGAGGTTACGATTCTCACCTCCAAGAGCATTGGCAAAAGCAACACCTGTACGCAAACGGTCGATGTCTTTGGAGTCGCCATCATACCCTGCTTGCTCTATTGCAGCCGCAGCCACAGAAACAGCCCATTGCTGGGCGAGGTCGATTTGCGTTAGTGTACCTGGAGGTTGTTTCCAACGTCTCCAATCAAATTCATATCCTTCTACGACTGCTCCAATTCGTGCATAGGTAAATCCTTCTTCGATATTCCCCGGGCCACCTTCTCTGTAAAAATGCTCGATAGGGCCAATCCAGCGATGCTCTGGGATTGTTCGAATGCTTACTTTAGCATCCAAAATGTTCTGCCAAAATGTCTCGAGATCGGGGGCATCGGGCATGAGAGCAGATACGCCGATAATGGCTATCGGTTCAAACGGACCTTGTTCAAGTCCTTGGACTTCTTCCCCTTTACCGTCTTTCACCATATCTTCACCTCATCCATTCATGATACTCTGAGGCACCATCGTAATCGAATAACCACCATCAACATAGATGCATTGTCCAGTCACACCACTTGAAAGCGAACTAGCAAGCCATAATGCAGTCCCTGCTACATCTTCCTGGCTGACGTTTCGACGGAGTGGAGAATTCGCCTCAACATGGTCAAGAATATTATCAAAACCAGGCACACCGCTTGCGGCAATGGTCCGAATAGGGCCAGAAGATATTGCATTGATACGATGGCCTTCAGGGCCTAGATGGCACGCCAGTTCTCGCGTCCAGCATTCAAGAGCTGCTTTCGCCATCGACATTATTCCATAATTTGGAACAAATCGATTTGCTGCCGCATAAGTGAGTGTAATCGTCGAAGAGCCCGGGTTAAGATAAGGCAGTGCATGTTTCAAACAGCGTTGAAGAGAATTCGCAGAAATGGTCATGGCCGTGTTGATGTCGTCATCTTCAACAAAAAGTATCGGTCGGTCAAAACAAGCACGAGGTGCGAAACCAATAGCATGAACGAGAATGTCTGCTTTCTTCCCAGGATGTTCTTTTTCAAATGCTTCAAAAAATTCTCTGGTCGTAGCGTCTTCTGCTACATCAAGAGGATAAAATCCTCCAATTTGAGGCAACTTGTCTTTCAATTGGAATATTCGGCTCATGAAACGCTTCTGATAACCGAGGTAAAGCGTCACTCCAGCTGCGGCCAATTGCTCACAAATTGCCCATGCAATCGAATCCTCACTGGCAACTCCGAATACGAAGGCTGTCTTTCCATGTAATTTGAGCATAAAAGCACCTACCCAATGGGTAGGTGTTGGCCGTAACACCCAACCTATGACTGTTCCCTCTGTTGGAAGGAAGAAAACAGTGGTTCAGCGACCCTCTTTTGAAAGCCGAAGAGGTCACAAATCATCGAATAAATCATCAAACTCATCAGCATTTGATGGTTCTGGGTCTAAATCAGAAAAGAAATCATCAAATTCTTCATCCCCTGAAACTTCATTAGGCTCATCTGGAAGAATGATTGGTTGGGTTACCTGAGGAACATCCTTGGATTTTGGTTTTCTTTTGGTAACAACTCGAATGAAGACAACAATCAAAAGAATGACCAAAATAGTTCCACCTGCAATAGAAACATACAGCAGTGTATCGTCAGAACTCAATGAATCTAAGCCATCAATTCCACCAGAACTGCTGGCTGCTTTGATGTCGAGTTGGATATTAATTTCACTAAATTCGGCAGTACTGTCATCTCCACTTTGCGCACGAATAAGCAAAGGCATCCGGAGGTCTGAACTCACACTGGAAGGTGCCCGTATAGAGAGTGTTTTGACAGAAGATGTTCCTTGGTAGGCCACATCTTCACTCACATATGTCCCACTAGGGAAAGTGAAACCTGCGGCTTCAAGATCGGCAGCATTGGCAAAGACAACCTCGAGTTTATCATCCGTATTACCTTTGTTTGTCACTTGAAAACTGAATTCGACTTCGCTACTGAGATCCATGTACCGAGTCGTTACATCGGAAAGTAACAACTCAACCATTCCATAACTTTCAATATTCAAATCACCAATGTGGGACGTATTGACAACCCAAGGGCCCTCAGGTAACTGCCCATAAGGCAGATTATTCCAGGACTCGACTTTTGCTTCAATCTCAAAAGAGTATTGCACTGATGCAGGTATCTTGGTTTGTCCGATGAAAAGAATCTCAAAGGTATCTTCCTCTCCAGCAGCGAGGGTGAAGGAATCTTCGCTCAAAGTCATCTCGACTAATACGCCGTCCCACTCTACTTTGGCAATGCTGATATCTTCACTTGCTGAGGTGGGATTCGTCACAGTACAGACCAATGTAGCCTCGGCGTCCGAGGTTGGGTGGACGTCCATAACGGGGTCAGAACCGCAATCCAACTCTACAGCAGGGAGTGGCGATCCTTGCGCAGAAGCAGGAAGAATCATGCATGGAGCAAGAAAGAGACTTAGAACAAGTCCGAGAATCAATGACTTCCGCATACTTGCCACAGTG